>FMJZ01155077.1_pt1 | contig 16853 bp, 16 predicted proteins | sample 1987881 | NCBI WGS metagenome assembly FMJZ01 (sample SAMEA4378227, study PRJEB15110) | soil metagenome | biome: soil; feature: Field; material: Soil | place: India | collected 2015-03-11 | depth 0 m | reverse complement strand
AAAAAATAGTAGGTATTGTTTTAAATTCCCCATTAAAAAGAAAAATAAAAGACATAAGCAAAGATATAATTATATATGTTATTAAATAAACTATCAAAATTTGTTTCATTAAAATCTTATTATTTAAGAGGGGAATATCTATTTCCCATGAAATTTTTTCTTCATTATTTTCTTTTTTCATCAAATCCTCCAATTAAAAGATTAGTTTCAAAATTTCATCTTTAATATAATTTCTATTTTCTCTTGTTAATATAAAAATTTTCCCATAAATTTTAAAATTATCAACAAAATTTCTATGAAGAACAGCAATTATGTTTGTATCAGTTTTCATCAAATCAAAAATTTTTTCCTTAAAATATTTTGAATAAAATTCCATTTTTCCGATTTCATCTATTATTAAATATTTATGATTTCTATTTATATATTCATTTAAAACTTTTTCTAAATTTTCAAGATGAAGAAAATAACTTCCAAACTTAACATTGCTTTGAATAATTTTTGATGCAAAAATATATTCTTTTTTAGATATTAACTCTATAATTTTGAAACCAATTCTTTTACCCTCTCTTCTTTCTTCTTTTGTAATGAATCCAGAAACATTTATCCCCTTTTTAATTAAAAAAACTCCTATTTCTTCTATCAATGTTGTTTTTCCAACTCCACTTTCACCTGTTATGAATATTTTCAAGTAATTTCCTCCTAATTTCTCTTGAATATATATCAACTTCTCTTAATGGCTCTGGTATTCTTGTTTTTGTTATAAGATTTTTTACTATAAATAATGCATCATCTATATTAATTAAATTTCCAATTGATACAAAAATTGGCTTAACATTCTCTCTTGTTCTTAATGCAAATCCAAGGATTACCCCATCTTTATCTTTTATAAAACTAAAATCACCGAACTTATTTCCTAAATTTTCATATTCACCATAAAGAAGGTTTTTTGCTATTCCTATGGAAGGTTTATTGAATTTTAAACCTAAATATGTTGCAATTCCTATTTTTCTTGGATGAGTAATTCCGTGACCATCAACAACAATCAAATCAAAAGCCTCATTTTTTAACCCTTTTATATAGAAATCTCCTTCTCTTAACGATAGATAAGTTGGAATATAAGGAAATTTAACTTTATTTATTAAATGTTTTTTCTTAAGAGTTTTTTTATTTAAAAAATCATAAAAAAGAAAACAAGAGATTACTTTAGCCTCAAGATATGATGAATCAAGAAAAACAATTATTTGAGGAGTTTCTTTAAGTTTTTCAATTTTAAATCTTTTCTTTAATTTTTCCTCTTCTATTAAAAACTTTTCAATAATTTTCTTTTTGTTCATAGATTTTATTTATTTCAATAAATGAACTTAATCCCTTAAAAGTTAAGATACCGCCAATTAATATGTAAATGTAATATGTAAAAAATTTAAAAAGAAGAGTTAAGGAAACTATTTTTGATAATCCAACTTGAGTTAAAAATAATGAAGAGTAAAGTGCTTCAGTAATTCCACTTCCTCCGGGTGTTACAGACCAACCAGCAAAAAAGTGATAGATGAATTGTAAAAGAAATGCATTATAAAAACTAACATCAATGCCTAATGATTTAATTAAAAAATATGAAAGTGAATTTAAAGTTATAAAAGATAAAACTGTCAATATTAAAATAGGGACTATTTTAAATTTTAAATTTTTAATTGTTTTCATACCTTGAATAAATCTTAAATAGTTATCATCAATTATTTTTCCTATTCTTTCTTTTTTGTCTTCTTGAAGTTTTTTGAATAGATTTAAAATTTTAAAACTCAATTTTCTGAATAATTCAGGTTTTATTGTTATTAAAAATATAAGAAAACTTAAAAGAAAAATAAATATTACAAAAGATAAAATCAATTTTTCACCAAAATTATAATTCATTGAGATGTTTTTAAAAAAGAAAAGAAGAATAATTGAGATTAAAAGATAAATAAACATATTGAATAGATAAAGAAATGTAAAAATACTAACAACGTTTCCAATTTCAAAATTTCTCTTTTTAGATACAAGATAAACTTTTGCCATAAAACCACCAACACCCATTGGTGTTATAGTTGAGAAAAAATAGCCAACAAGATGAGTATAAAGTAAGTAGAGATAGGAAATATTTATATTAAGATAATTAAAAATTATCTTTAATCTTAAAACTTCAAAAATCCAAAGTAAAAGCACAATTAATATTGAAAGTAAAATAAATTGAGCATTAAGTTTAACCTTAAAAATCTCTTTTCCCTCTTTTAAAAAAGAGACCAGAAGTATAATAAAAATAACACTTAAACTCAAAAAAAGTGTAATAACTAAATTTTTTTTTAAATTTCTCATAATAAGTTTTCTTTTTTCAAACTATCATAAAGTATATTCAATTCAAATTTATAATCACTCTCTCTATTTTTTATTTTATCCATAACCTCCTCAAGTTCTTTTGTAAAACTTTCTTTTACAAAAGAGTAAATGTCTCTCCTTTTTTTGATTAAATTTATCACTTCAATTCCAAGTTGTGTAGGATAAAGAACCCCTCCTTTTTCATAGATGTATCCGCTTTTAAGGAGTTTATCTATTGTTATTGCATAAGTTGAAGGTCTTCCAATTCCTTTTTCTTTCATCTCCTGAATTATTGAAGCAAATGTGTATGGAGGCGCTTTTGGTTTATAATAATAACTTTTACTCTTAATTTTATACTCCTCTTCAAAGAACTTATCAAGTTTTATAGGTAATATAAGATCATATCCATTTTCAACAACCTCAACAAATTTCTTCTCTTTTTTTCCTAAATCAGGCATCTCTTTTGAATCACAAATTGGTATATATTTTAAACTAACCTTTTTTAATTTTGCTTCTCTCGTCTGTGATGCTATAAATTGTTTAAAAATAAGGTCATATAATTTTATATGTTCATCACTAATTCCAGAGATATTTGAATATATAATATAAGATTTTATCTCTTCAGAATCTATGCTTCTTGTTGGTCTTATACATTCATGAGCTCCACCCTCTTTTTCAAATGTTCTTACTTTTATAAATTCATCTCCAAAATTCTCTTTTATATAATCTATTGCAACCTTTACTCCTGCATCTGAAACTCTTGTTGAATCGGTTCTGTGATATGTGATAAGTCCTCCTTCAAAAAGGTCTTGAGCAAGTTCCATTGTTTTTTGAGGAGAATATTTAAGTTTGTTTGATGATGAGGCAAGAAGTGTATCTGTTGTGAAAGGTTTTACAAAGTTTGTTTCCATCTCTTCGCTCTCTTTTACTATTTTTATTCCTTTAACATTAACGAAAAACCATTGACCAAAGTTTTTATCTTCAAATTCAAACTCTATTTTTTCATTTTCAATTTCTAAACTTACAACAAATAATTTTTGCTCTCTTTCAAAAAATCTATTAACAATCCACTCCAAAACAGGTATTTGAACTCTCCCAGCAGAAAGATTCAAAAGGTTTAATCTTTTTTGAATATATTGAGAGATTGTAAAGCCAATCCATCGGTCTGAAATTCTTCTTACGAGTTGAGATTTTACAAGATCATAATTTATATCTCTCATATTTTTTATTGAATTAATCAGTGCCTTTTTTGTAACCTCATGAAATTCAATTCTTTTTGCATTTTGATTAAAAGGATTTAAAGTTAAATATATGTCAAAACTTATTTTTTCTCCTTCTGTATCAGGGTCTGTTGCAAGATATATCTCATTAACTTCAACTCCTAATCTTCTTATTGATTCAATTATTTTTATTCTATCTTCATCAATTGGTTCAAAAACTGGAATAAATTCCTCTCCCTCTCTTAAAACTCCAAAAACCCCCTCTTCTTTATTAAGGTCATAAATGTGACCTTTTGTTGCAACTATAATTAAAAATTTATCCTCTATTGAAATTTCATAGCAATCTATATCTCCTATTTTTCTTCTAAGGGGCCTTCCAAAGAAATTTGCAATTGTTCTTGCCTTATTGGGTGATTCAACAACAAGAAGGGATGTTTTAAAATCTAATCTTTCTTCAAATTTTTCTCCTTTTTTAATCTTTTTTATTTTTTCTCTATCTTTATCAATCTCTTTTAAAATTTCATTTAAATTTATTTCACCTCTCTCTTTAAATTCACTATCTTCTAAAATCCAGCTTAATTTTCTTTTTAATGATACAAAAAGGTTTTCATTATCAACAATTATGTAAGATAAACCTTTTGTGAGTCCTCCTGGAAAAAGTCGAGATACCATTCCAGATGCTTGGATATAACCAATTATATCTGGAATAAAAATTGTTATTGTATCATCCTCTTTTTCAATTTCAATTTCCTTCAGCTCTTTAAGTTTTTTGAAATTTTCCCCTTTTAACAATATCTCTTTAATCTCTTCAATTATCTTTTCTATTTTTAAAATTTTTACCTTTGAGATACTACTCTCTTCAACAAAAAGAAATGATTCTAAAAATTTTAAATTCCTATATAATTTTTCATTCTCCAAATCTGAAATGATTTTCTTTTTAGTTAATATTGGAAGAAGCGAAAGTAAAAAATAGTAAATTCCTTTAAAATTTTCAAACTTAAGGCGGATTTTTATTTTTGGAACACCAACAAAAAGTGCATATCTTATAACCTCTGGAAGATCAATTCCCCTAGCAAATGGATTTTCAAAACTTAAAAAACAAACTACAACTTTTACTCTTCCTCTTTTAAAAGCAGCGATTTTTTTGTCTAACTCTTCATTTGAGATTGCTTTTATTCCATTTTTATTTAAAAAATCTATGTATTCATTTAAATTTTCTTTTGTTTTATCACCAGAAAGAAAAACAAGACCTCCATTTCCAAATTCTTTTATTCTTTCTAAACTCAAAGAAAACAAATCTTTTTCTTCTAATTTTTCATAAATTTCACTTATATTTCTTAAACTAACTTGAGTTCTACCAATTTCAAAATCAAATAACTCTCTGAAAAGTTGAACTCTTACTGATTTTGGATTTGAAGTTGTAGAAGAAACAATTAAAACTCCTTTCCTTTTCTTTTTTATTTCTTCAATTTCATTTTTTAACTCATTAAATTTTTCAATTAAGTTCTCATTATCCTTCGATTCATTTTTTACCAAACTTCTGTTTAAATTTATAAAATGAAAAGCTTTATCAAGGTCATCTTTCTCAAAACCAAATAGATAAATAACTTTATCAATATTTTTTGCCCTCTTTAAAATAGAATCAACATCATCAATAAATATTAATTTAAATTCACCCTTAGGAAATAAATCAAAATTTTTATATAGAAAAGCATTTGTTGTAATTAAAATTTCAAATTCACCTTTTTTAATTTTTTTCTTAGCGTCATTTTGAAGTTTTTTTGTTTTAAAATATTTTGATGAATAAGCAAGAATTTTTTCTTCATTTACACCAAATGAAAGGAGTTTCTCTTTTGCTTGATTTACAAGAAGATTTGTTGGAAAAATAAGGTAAACTTTTCCGATTCCTTTCTCAACAATACATTTTGATAAAATAAGTCCAAATGTTGTTTTGCCAATTCCAGTTGGAGCAATAAGAGCAAAGGAGGTATCCATAAAAAATCTTATTGCCCATGTTTCTTGAAGAGACCATGGTTCAAAACCAGTTGAAGTTAAAAAGGTGTCTTTAAACTCTTTTAAATTTCTTTTTAAATCACAAAGTTCTCTTAATTTTCCCTCTTTTATATTTTCACATAAATATTCTTTTGTAATTTCCTCTTTAAGACAAATGTTACATGGAAGACCTAAAAAAAGTCTTTCTGAAGATATATTATTTCCACAATTAGGACATAATCCTCTGTAAACTAACTTGGTTTTTTCTACCATTTCAAATTATGATTCCATCTTATCCTTTATTTCATGTAATAATTCACTTGGATTTATTATTGGATATTTTAACTTATTAAGAACATTTTTAATTTCAACTCCATTTGGTAATTTTATTTCTCCTATTCTTTCAATAAGTTCATCTTGTGAATTTATTGGATATTTTAACCTCTTTGTATTTTTTAAAACAAGATAAACCCAAGGTATGTCAAATTCATAAATTGCATCTTGAGAAATTTTTCTTGAAAACTCAAGTAATATTTGTGACTTCTCTCCCTCTTTAACAAATTTATATGCAAGTTTTGCAATGCTTCCTGTAACATGAATTTTTATTTCCTTATCTTTCTCTTTTTGCTCTTCAAGGAACTCTTCAACTTTTTCTGGTTCAATTTCTAATTTTGCTCTTAAAATATTTCTTACACTATTTCTTGTAAGACCAACATGTTTTACAATTTCATCTTCTGTTTTACGGTATTCCTCTCTTAAAATAACAACAAAAGATGCTCTTGCAAGAGATAGAAGCCAAGTTAAAGTTCTAAAAGGCGCAAGTTTATTTAATCCACCAATAAGGTCGATGAGCTTAAAGACTCTTTCAGCAAAATTCTCTATTTCATCCTTTTTAAATTGAGGAACCTTAACCTCAATAACCATTTATAAACCTCATAAATTTATTATAAAATATTTAATATAAAGATTGACTTTGAAAAAGTTTTAATTTTAAAATTTTTGGAGGTGTATATGGATTATATAGTTAATGAAATTGGAAAAGAATTTTTTCTTATAAGATCCCCTGAAAAGGAGTTAAATAGAAATATATATCTTAAAAGATTTATAAGCAGTGACAGAAAAGAGAGAGTTAATATGATATTTGACCCTGGAACTCCACTAGATTATGAGGCACTTTTTAAAATTTTAAAAGACCTTATTGGTGGAGTTCAAAATATAAATTTAATTTTTATAAGCCATCAAGATCCTGATTTAACATCAAACTTGAAGGCGCTTCTTGCAGCAAACCAAAATGCTTTGATTTTAGGTTCAATTGATACATTCAGGTTAGTTTCGATGTATGGAATTTCAGAAAAGAATTTTAAGGGAGTTGAAACTTTTAAAAGGGATATTGTTAAAATTTCAAGAACAGGCCATCTTATTCAATTTGTTCCAGCATATTTCTGTCATTTTAGAGGAGCAATGATGGTTTATGATTTTGAAAGTAAGGTTTTATTCAGTGGAGATTTTTTAGCAGGAACAAATACAAAAAAGAATGGTGATATTTATGCAACAGAGGAATCTTTCGATGGAATTTCAATGTTCCATCAAATTTATATGCCCTCAAAAAAGGCTCTATTACTAACAATAGATAGAATCGGACTTTTAAATCCACTACCAGAAGTTATAGCACCTCAACATGGAGATGTTATCAAAGGAAATTTTATTTATGATTTTCTATCAAGATTAACAAAACTTGATGTGGGATTGGATTTAATGAGTTGGACACAAAGTGAAAAAGACAATTTAATAGATGCTATAAATCAATTTTTGAACTCTTTAAAAAATTTAGATAAAGATATTTACGAAAAATTAATTCTAAAATTAAAAAGAGTTGGAGAATTTACTCAAATTTTCTCTTTTAAAGATGATATAGTTGAAGACATAAAATTAACTCCACAAGATTCTGTAGATTATATTGTGAGAAACTTATATGAAATTGAAAATGGAAGCCCATCTGTTTCTTTGCTTGTGAATTCATTAACAAATCATGGCTTAATAGATAAACTACCAAAATTTAAATTTGAGAGAAAAGATATAGAATCGCCTCTTGAGTAAATAAATTAATCTTGAAATTTTCAAAAATAATTTTATAATTAAAATTGACTAACTGGTCAGTCAAGTGAGTAAGAAAAATAAGATTATAGAAGAAGCATTAAAACTATTTTTAGAAAAAGGTTTTAACGAATCAAGTGTTGATGAGATAACAAAAGGTGCTTCTATTTCAAAGGGAAGTTTTTATACATATTTTAAATCAAAAGATGAGCTTTTAGAAATAATTGTAAAAGACCTCTTAAATAATGTTGAAAAGAGATTTTACAGTATAATCGAAAAAGAAAATAAAGAACCACTAAATTATCTTATTGATTTTTTCAACTTTAATATATCTCTTGCAAATGAGTATTCCTCTTATGTTTTAACAATTTTAAGAGATATTGGATTCTCTCCTAAAAAAGTTAGAGAAAACCTAAGAGATTCTCTTTTAAATGATTTAAAGGAAAAAATAAGAAAATTTTTAACTCTTTTCAAAAAGAATGTTGACGATATAGATGTTCTTATTTTATGGGGTATTACTCTTTCTTTATGGGGTAAGATTTTGTTTGAGAATGAAAAGATTGATGTTTTAAGTTTAAGTAAAAGGGTTTTAGGAATTTTAGGAGGTTAAAATGAGAGGTGTTATTAGGTTTATTGTAAAAAATAGATTTTTAATGTTTGTTATATTTCTCATTTTAATAATTACATCCCTTTTTTATTTTAGAAATGTAAAAATAACATATGATATTTTAAAACTCCTTCCAAAAGATATTGATTCAATTAAAGGAATGGAGATATTAAATAAAGAACTTTCAAGAGGAGCAAATTTAACAATTCTCCTTAAAACAGATAATACTTTTGACCTTGAGAAAATTCTTTTTGACCTTGAGACACTTCCATTTGTTGAATCGGTTAATTCAATAAAAGATTATATAGATATTTCATTACCAGAAGAGTTTTGGGGAAAAGAGAAAGAATCTTGGTATAAAGATGGATATTTTAGAATAGAGGTTACGCTTAAATCAAGTGAATCTTACTCTTCTCAAATTGAATCTTTAAAGAAAATTTTACCTAAAAACGCATCTCTTACTGGAAGCGAAGTTATTTCTGAAGAACTTAAGGAGAGTTTCAAAGGAACAACCGAAAGATATTTTTTAATTGGAGTTATCCTTGTTCTTATCTTTCTTCTATTTACATTTCCAACAATATTTGGACCTTTCTTTATTCTTATATCAATGTTAACTGGTGTTTTAATTAACATAGGAATAACAGCATTTTTAAAAACTGAGGTCTATTTCCTTTCTTTTACAATTGTATCAATTCTTCAACTTGCTGTAACTCTTGATTATTCCCTGTTTTTATACCATAGGTACCTTGAAGAGAGAAAAAGAAGAGAAAAAGATGAAGCAATGGAAGAAGCTCTTTTAAAAACTTTAAAGCCAATATTACTCAGTGGACTTACAACAAATGCAGGTTTTTATGCTTTAACATTTGGAAGATTAACAATTTTCAATCAGGCAGGTTGGATTCTTGTTAGAGGAGTTACAATTTCTCTTCTTTCAACATTTATGTTTCTTCCATCACTGTTACTAATTTTTGACAAATTAGCAATTGGAAGAGAACATAAAATATTTACATTTACATTTGAAAATTTTGGTAAATATTTAAGTAAATGCTCTTTTATTTTTACTTTAATCTTTATCTCTATAGTTATAATTTCTTATTTTGGTTCAGCAAAAGTAAATCTTATCTATGACCTTAAAAATTTTTATCCAGAAAATTTAAAATCAATGGAGACCTTAAATAAAGTAAATGAAATTTTTGGAGAAAAAGAGACTTTGTATCTTGTTTTTCATAGAGATAATGAGAATTTTCTAAATATTCTCTCCAAACTCAAAAATTTAGATGGAGTTGAAGAGATAGTACACTATTCAACAATTTTAGATCCAACAATTCCTTATGAATTTTTAAAAGAAGATTTATTTAAAAAATTTATTTCAGGTGACTTTGAAATAGCAATTATTTATTCAAAATATAAAATAAATGAAAAAGATGGAGGAATTTTAAGGTCAAAAATAGAAAAGTTAATAAAAGAAGAGTCAACTAAGGAGATTTATTTAACAGGTGAATCTCTTTTAATTAATGATCTTAAAAAAATAGCAATGGAAGACCAATCAAAAACAACTAAACTTTCATTTATATTTATAATAATTCTTGTCTTTTTAGGATTTTTATCTTTGATTGTTCCACCAATGTTGATTTTGGTATTGAAAAGTGCAATTTGGTTAAATATTGCTTTTTATACATTAATTGGAATCTCTTCTCCATTTTTTATTCCAACAATGTTAAACACAATTCAACTTGGTTCAACTATTGATTATTCAGTTCTTGTATATTCAAGATATGAAGAAGAGAGAAGAAAAGGATTAAGTCCAAATGAAAGTGTTATTGAAAGTATAAAATGGAGTTCTAACTCAATAATAACAAGTGCTGGAACAATGATTTTTATGACTCTTCCTGCAGCACTTCTTTCAAAGATACCCCTTGTAACTTTCACAATGGGAAGTTTAGGAAGAGGTGCATTTCTTTCTTTAATCTTTTCTTTAATCTTCCTATTATCAATTTCAAAAACTCTTGATCCTTTAATTCAAAAATTATCAATTAAAATAGGCAATAAAGAGGAGGTAAAAATATGAAGAGAATAATTTTAATATTTTTATGCCTTTCTTTAATTTTCATCCCTTTATATTCAATAAATTCACAGATAAAAATTTATGATAATGAAAATATTTATGTTTTGTGTAATCAATATGGAGAGCCAAAAGATACAATTCTTGTTGATTGGATAAGAGTTAAAGGAGAAGGTGCTTATGAGGTTATAGACCCAATTAAAAATCTATCTCAAATAAGAAAAGTTTTTGGAGAGGGAGAAATTGAGATAAAAGAAGACAAAGTAATAGTTAAAGGTAATAGTAAAGATATCCAAGATACATATTATAGAGGGAATTATAGTGGAGAACTTCCATTTAATATAAATGTTAAATATTATTTAAATGGAAAAGAGTTAAATCCAAATGATATTAAAGGAAAAAGTGGAAAGGTAAAAATTTTAATTGAGGGAGAGAGTAAAGCAAAAATAAATAATGAGATAGTGCCTTTCTTATTTGTTTTAACTATGTCTCTTGATTCTTCAAAAGTAAAAGAAATTTCTTTAAGCAAAGATACAAAACCACAAATTTTAGGAAAAAGATATCAGATAAGTTTAATGACAATTTTAGATCCAAAAGATGAGATTTTTATTGAATATACAAGTGAAAATATTGAATTGCCAGAATTAATAATTTCTATATCACCAGGTTTTATTCCTTTTGAATTGCCTGACTTTTCATTTTTAAAAAATTTCTCAGATAGAATTCAAGGATTAGGAAAACTCATTGAATTTCAAAAAATTTATGTAGAAGAGATAAAAAATAATTTAACAAAATTAGATTTTTCAAATTTAAATGAAATCGAGAAAGGAATTTCTGACCTTATGCTTATTTCACAAGGAATCAACCTTCATTCAAATATTTTGCTTCAAATATCAAAAGGAATTGATATAGAAAAGTTAAATTATCTTAAAATGCTTCCTCAAGGCACAGATTTAATAATAAATAATTTAAAAGAGATAAATAAAAATATTTTATCAATTCAAAGTTTAATCGATGGATACTTTGAAATTGTTAATAAAATCAAAAGTTTAAATGATATAAACAAAAATATAGCTCTTAATATTAAAGATGATTTGAAGGTGAAGCTCATTGAAAATCTTGAAATTGAGAGTTCATTAATAAATATTTTACTTAATGGTGGAAAATTAGGAGAGGGAATATATTTGATTTCTTTAAAAGATTTAAAGGAAAATATCAAAAAGTTATATGATGGAAATGAGTTAATTATTAATTCTCTTGAAAATTTAAAAGTTTCTTTATTAGGAGTTAGCTTACTTGTTGATTCAAATTTAAAAATCAAAGATACATTAGATAAGGTTGTAAATGGTGGTGAGATTGAAGGAAATAAAGTTCGAGGTTTAAACAATTTATCAAACCTATTAAGCATAGGTTTAGGCAAATTGAAAGAAGGACTAAATTTGATTATAGATAAAATAAACCAGAGTTTTAAAGAATTAACTAATTCTCTTGATGTTTTAATAAGAGGAGGAAAAGTTAAAAATATTTACTTTTATGGATTTGAAGATAGTTTAAAAGGAGTTAATAAGATAAAGGATGGTTTAGTAACTGCTAATCTAGAAATAGAAAAACAAAAAGATGCTTTAAATAAAAAAGTTGAACTCACAAAGAAATTTGACAGTTTTATTGGAAAACCAAACTCAAGTGAAAGTAGAGTTCAGTTTATAGTTAAAATTTCTCCTTAAAACTATATTGAAGAAATTGGTTCAAGCATTCTTATTAAGCCTAAATCAGTTATCTCCATGAGATGAGTTTTTGTGTCATGACCACACATTTTGCATCCATCTATTCTAAATAATCTTACAATGTCTCCAATTTCTTTTTTATATGTTTTTGCTTTAATCCCTGAATCAATCATCTCTTTTGCAAAAACCATTGTTCCATCAACTATATATGTCCTACTGAATAACCACCTGCTGCTTCTGCTGTGAATTCTTCATGTCCACTTCTTTTTTGAGAAATAAAAAGTGCTTTTTGATACCACTTTTTCATAAAGTTAAATAAAATTCTCACAACTGCTCTTGCCATCGTCTCTTAATTTTCATAATTTGCTGGAGATTCAACTGTTATAAAACAAACTGCATTACCTCTTCTTGCCTGTTCGACAGCAAATTGTTCAACCATAAGTGATTTTCCTGAATCTGAAACACCAGTGATATTGAAAACTGAATAAGCAGGTATTCCATTTAAACTCTTTTTAATTATTTTTCCATCTTCGCTCTCAACAGTGAAAAATAGATCATCAAGACCTTCAACACCAGTTGGAACACCATAAATTTTAGGAGCACTTTCAAGTGCTTTTCTTCCAGTATAAATACTCTCTTTAACTATCTTTTGTTCTTCATCTTTGTCTTTTTTAGTGCTTTCTTCTTTTTTTGGTCGCTGGTGTTATCTTTTTTTCTCTTGCCATAAAACTCCACCAAATATCTTTTTCTAATTATATTTTATCTTATCCATTATTTTCAAGGCAACCTCTACTATTCTATCATCATAAAGAATTCCCTTATTTTTAATGAGTTCCTCTTTAACTTCTTCTTTTTCAAGAGGTGGTCTATAGGGTCTATTTGAAAGCATCGCATCAATTACATCTGCAACAGCAAGAATTTTTGCTTCAAGAATTATCTCATCATTTTTTAGTCCATTTGGATAACCTGAGCCATTTAATCTCTCGTGATGTTGAATTATTATTTTTTTAGTTGGTTCTGGAAGATTTATATCTCTTACAATCTCATAACTTTTGAGAACATGTTCTTTTATTAAACTGAATTCTCTTTCAGTTAATTTTCCATATTTATTTAAAATTTCAGAAGGAACAAAAAGTTTTCCAAGGTCATGTAAAAATGACGCACATTTAAGTGCTTTTAAACTCTCTTTATTCATATTCAACTCTTTTCCAATTAAATATGAAATAATTGAAACTCTTGATGAGTGATTTCCTGTGTAGGGCTCTTTCATTGTTATTATTTTTGAAAATGCTTTAAGCATAAGATCTATTGTCTTTTCTTGGTCTTTTGATTTTTTTAAAACTTCCTCCCTATCGATAAACTTTGAGATTCCAAGATTAAGATAATTTGAAATTTCCTTTAGAAAAAGTAAATTTTGTCTATTTAGAATTTTTGAATTATTTGAGAGAAAAGAAATAACACCGATCAAATCTTTATTGTATGTTAAGGGAAAAGAGGTTGAATATTTATAATTTAAAAAATTTTTCGATTTTTTAATTAAAACTTTTTCCTTTTCTATCTTCTTTAATATTAAATCTGCTCTTTCTTTTAACTCCTTTTTATCAATATCTTTTTCTTTTTTGTTTATAAAAATTTTCTCTTTTTTCTTTAAATAAATAAAAAAGAACTCAACAAAATCTAACTTTTCTATTTCATGAGAAATTCTATTTATTAAACTATCTCTATTTTTTGAATCAATTAAAATTTTATTCACATTTCTAAGTATCTCATATAATATAAATTTTTCAAAAAATTTTTTATTTTTTCTTACTTTTTTTACATCAACAATAGCAAAACAGGTTAAATTTTTATCAACATTAAATTTTGTTAATTTGTAAGTCTTAAAATTTTTATTTTTTAAATCTTTTATCTCTTTACCTTTTATTTCATTATCATCTAATTTAAATGAATCTTTGAATGCTTTATTATAATCAGAAATAATATATTCTTTTCTCTTTTTCATAAGATTATAAATTGTATTACAAATAACTAAAGGAATCTGTGTTTTATTAAAGCATTCTAATAAATAAAGATTTTTTCTATATTTTTTCTCTATAGAAACTTCTTTAACTTTTTTCAATGTTTTTAATTTTTTACTTTAAAACTATCTCAATAGGAGTTGATTGTTTTAATGGAGAACCACCAGTATCTGAAGGGTCAGAAAAAACACTAAATCTAACAAAAGTTATAACTGTTAAGATAATCAAAATAAGAATCAAAAGTTTTTTCATTCTGCACCTCCTTTCTTTTAAGTTAAACTATATCAAGTGATTATCAAATTTTAGGCATAAATTTTTCCGCTTTAATTCATAATTTTTTATATACAATTTTTAATATTTTAAAAATTTTGAATTTTTAAACTTGTAACCTACCACCCTATATGATAAAATTTAGATAATATGAATATTAAATTGCCTTATTTATCTAAAAAAATTCTTGAATTAGGTTCTTACACACAACCACTTCTAAATTTTATTCTTGAAAACAAAATTGACCCATGTTTAAGACATTATTTAAATTCTCTTGATTTAATTTGGAAAAGAGAGTATGAAAAAGCAAAAAAAGAGGTAGAACTTGGGTTAAAACTTTGCAAAAAGAATCTTTCAGTCTATTATCTTTTATTATCAAATAAATTTATTGTTTCTTATTATCTAAAAGATAAAGAGTTTGAAATTTTATATAAAAAAATTAAAGGGAATTTAAAAAAAGTGCCACCAACAATTAGAAAAATTTTTAATCAATTTTTATTGAATTATCCATTAATATCGAATAAAAATAATTACACAAAATCAAGATTTTGGGGTAATGAAAAGGATTTATCCAATTCAACAAAACTCTTTCTTCTAATTGGAAAAGCAAGAGAAAAGATAAAAGAAGGTAAAATAGATGAAGGAATAAATTTTTATTTAAAAGGATTAAAAATAGGGAAAAATATTCCTCATCCATCTGGAATAATAACTTGTTTAAATGATATCTCATGGTATTTAAAAGATACCAAACCTTTAAAGTCCCTATATTTTTCAGAAAAAGGACTTTATTATCTTGGGTTTTTTTATGAAGAGCCAAAAATGTACTTCTATCTATTAGATACATCATTTTGGATAGAGAAAAGTTTAAATTATTATAGAATTTTTGAGTTATCTAAATTAATTAATAGATATGAAAATGATAATTATCTTAGTTGGAGATATTTAAATCTTTTTAAAGAATCAAAAAAATATCTTTTTGATTTAGAAAAAAATTTATATGAGAACTCAATTGAGTTAAGGAAATTTTTAAAGAAAAATATTAAAAGTTTAAAACTTACTTCAAAAATTACTGAAATTCCAAGAAACACTTTAAGAGTTATTTTAAAAGGAAGAGTTAAAAATATAAAAGGTGAAACATTAAGGAAATTAATAAGTAAACTTAATTTTGAAATTGATAATGAAACTCCAAAAGAGATTTTAAATGAAATTGTTAAATTAAAATTATTGTATATTTTTGAAAAAGGAGTTTCTTTTCTTAAAGAAAAAAATTTCTATCAAGGAAAAAAACTTATAATTGCAACATATATCTCTTTGTTCGATAGAGAAGAAAATTTCAAAACTTTAACAAGAAGAGATGTTTTGGAAAAATTATTCTATCTTTATGAAAATGATTTTGAAGAGTTTAAAAATTACATAAAATCAAATTTAACCTTTTTAGAGTTTTTTCTGAACATAATTACTCCTAATCCTTTTATAAAAGGAAGAAGAGACCTTATTTTAAAATTCTTAAATCATCTAAGTGATAATGAATTAAATGATTTTATAGATTTTTATTTAAATTTAAAAGAAAGAGAAAGATTAATGCTTGATATATTTTTAAGAAATTACATAAGATTTAATAGATTATCAATAAATCTCAATACTAAATTTGAAAATTATATTTTACTTAGAGAAATCTCTGAAACTCTCAAATTAAACTTTCCGTTTTTGATTCTTTCTTTATACTATTTTTCAAAAAGAGAAAGGGTAAAAATTAGGAGAATTTTATTAAAATTAATTTTAATACTAAAGAAAAAAGAAATTAAAATTTCTTAATTTTTGGAGGCACATATGGATGTAAAAGAAGCAATTGAAAAAAGAAGAGCATATAGATCTTTAGATGAGGTTGAAATAAGTGATGAATTAATAAAAGATCTATTTAATTCCGCAGTTCTTGCTCCATCATGTTTTAACAATCAACCAGAAAGATTTATTTTTATCAAAAGCAAAGATAAACTAAATGAATTATATAGCGCTCTTTCAAAAAATAATGACTGGGCTAAATTTTCATCAATGATAACAGTTGTATATACAAAAAAAGATTTGGATTGTGATATTAAAGAAAGAGAATATTTTCTCTTTGATACTGGAATGTCAGTTGGTTTTATGATTTTAAGAGCAACAGAACTTGGGCTTGTTGCTCATCCAATTGCAGGCTATGATGAAGAGATGGTAAAAAATATCCTTCAGATTCCAGAAGATCATACAGTAATTACTTTGATTATTTTTGGAAAAAAGAGAGAAGAGATAAGAGATATCTTAACAGATAAACAAAAAGCACAGGAAATTGAGAGACCACCAAGAAAATCTTTCGATGAAATAGCAAAAATAATATAAATAGAAAAATTTAATCAACATATTTAATTTTCAATTTCATTTTTAAAATTTGAATGATATCATTTAATTATTAACATTAATTTTTTAATAAAAATTTGAAGTGAATAATGAAAAAAAGTAGTAAAAAAACAAAATTCAAAA
>FMJZ01025940.1_pt1 | contig 16856 bp, 16 predicted proteins | sample 1987881 | NCBI WGS metagenome assembly FMJZ01 (sample SAMEA4378227, study PRJEB15110) | soil metagenome | biome: soil; feature: Field; material: Soil | place: India | collected 2015-03-11 | depth 0 m | reverse complement strand
CCCGTTAACAAATCCGATGGAAACTAAAAACTTCCGGAGTGTTTTGCAGCACAGGAGGATGTAATGAAGATATTTATTGATTCCGCAGATATAAAAGAGATTCAGGATGTGGCAAGCTGGGGAATCCTTGACGGGGTAACCACAAACCCTACGCTCGTCCGGAAAACCGGCCGACCATTTAAGGAGTGTGTGGCCGATATCTTGAAAGTGGTTGATGGTCCGGTTTCGGTTGAGGCGGTTTCTCCGGAGGCAGCAGGAATGGTGCAGGAGGCAAGGGAGTGGGTGACCCTAGATCGACATAAGGTGACGATTAAGATACCGATGGGGATTGAAGGGCTGAAGGCGGTGCGGCAGCTGTCAACAGAGGGTATTATGACCAATGTTACCCTGGTGTTTTCTCCGAATCAGGCGCTTCTTGCCTGCCGGGCCGGGGCGACCTTTATTTCTCCCTTTGTCGGCCGGTTAGACGATATATCTCACGACGGAATGGAACTGGTGCGGGATATCGTGGGGATGATTGAGTATTATGATTTTTCCACCCAGGTAATTGCCGCCAGTATCCGCCACCCGCTCCATGTGGTGGAGGCGATGCGCGCGGGTGCCCATATCGCCACCATCCCCTATGACGTTCTGGTGAAGATGGTGAAACACCCCCTGACCGACGCCGGGATTAAGAAGTTCTATGAAGATTACCAGGGCATACCAAAATCGAGGTGAAATATGCCAATATTAGATTCTAAAACCGGGAAGGTGCGCAAGGAGTACTCTACCGCCGAGTTGATTCAGGCGGCGAATCTGATGCGGGGATACAATCTGATTGCCCTGTGTGCTGCCGGATCCGGGCATGCGGGTGGAACGCTTTCCATTATGGATGTGACCGCAGCACTTTATCTCCACGTCGCCCGCCATGACCCGGAAAACCCCACCTGGGAGGACCGGGATCGGATTATCTGGTCAACCGGGCACAAGGCACCGAGTCTTTACCTTGGTCTCGGTATGGCGGGGTATTTTCCGGTTGAGGATGTGGTCCGATTGCGCAAGTTGTACGCGCCTTATCAGGGGCATCCCCACTGGTTAAAGCTTCCCGGAGTGGAGATATCTTCTGGTTCGCTGGGCCAGGGGCTTTCGGTGGCGGTGGGTATTGCCCTTGCCGCGCGTCTGGATAAGAAGAACTACCGGGTTTACTGTCTTACCGGCGACGGCGAACATCAGGAGGGGCAGATCTGGGAGGCAATAATGGAGGCGGGCGCCTATCACCTGGACAATCTTTGCTGTATTTTGGACAAGAACCGGTTGCAGATAGACGGCTGGGTTAAGGATGTGATGCCAATTGACCCGATAGTGGACAAGTATCGGTCTTTTGGCTGGAATGTGATTGAGATTGACGGCCACAATATGCACCAGATTCTTTCCGCGTTTGAAAAGGCGTCCCATCATAAAGGTCAGCCTACGGTAATTATCTGTCACACTACCAAGGGCAAGGGCGTCTCCTTTATGGAGAATGTGGCGGGCTGGCACGGTAAGGCGCCGAATAAGGCGGAGATGATCAAGGGACTGCAGGAATTGGGGTTACATTACCGGCTGGATTACGAGAAACTCTTAAAGAGGGCAGCGGATTATCAGGCCGAGGCAACCGCCAAATTGATGGCAAAGGTGCCGCGCTTCTCGCGCAATTTCTTCTGGAATCAGCAGGAGAATATGAAGGTGGAGATGAAGGCAACGCGGTTCGGCTTTGGCGAGGCACTGGAGGAATCAGGGTCAGACAGCCGGATATGCTGTATCGGTGCAGACATCTCCGGTTCTATTACCATCTCCAAATTCTACGAGAATCATCCCGAGCGATCAGAACGATGGTTTTCGGTTGGTATTGCCGAGCAGTCAGGAACCAACGTCGCCGCCGGGCTTGCCAAAGAGGGGAAACTGCCGGTGTTTGGAACTTACGGGGTGTTTGCCGCGGGACGGAATCTTGACCAGTTGCGGACCACGGTCTGTTACGGTAATTTTAACGTTTTGATTGCCGGGGCGCACGGCGGGGTCTCGGTGGGTCCGGATGGCGCTACCCATCAGGCGCTTGAGGACCTGTTTCAGATCTGCGGCCTGCCCAATATGCACGTGAGTGTTCCGGCAGATGCCCTGGAAGCCAAGCGGGCGACGACGCATCTTTTGTTTGAAATTAAGGGTCCGAAGTACATCCGGTTTGCCCGCGAGGCAACCCCGGTGGTTACGACTCCAGATACACCTTTTGTGTGGGGGATGCCCAATGTTTACCGGTACCGGGGTGAACGGGAGAATTTTATTGAGGCGTTTGAGGTTAAGACCGCGGACCAGTACGAAAAAGAGGGCGAGCAGTTGACCATTGTTGCCTGTGGCCCGATGGTGCCCGAGGCGATGCGCGCGGCCTGGATTTTAAAAGAAGATTTTGGCATTGAGGCGAGGGTGCTTAACCTTCATACCCTGAAGTCACCATCCACCCACCCCGATGAGGTAATTCCCAACCAACGCTATCTCATTCAGGCGGCAAAAGAGACAGGGATTGTCCTTACTGCCGAGGAGCATCAGATTGGCGGTCTGGCGCACCGGGTTGCCTATGTTCTACACACGGCACCCGAGCTTTACGGAGTGCCGGTAGCGTTCGGTGCCATCGGGGTGAAGGACCGGTTTGGTGAATCAGGACAGCCGTGGGAATTGATGTGGGAGTTTGAGGTTTCCGGCGAACACATCGCGGCAAAGGCAAAAGAGATTTACGACCGGGTGCACGGCGGTGCTATTCCAGAAGAGAAGAAAAAGGAAAAATTGGTGCGGAAACCACGGGTAACGAAGCCGAAGGCACGTCGTAAGCAGTCGGAATAAATGCGGGAGTGAAAAATGAGGCTGGCACGCCGAATGGAGCGGTTGGGGACCGAGACTGCCTTTGATTGTCTGCGTCGGGCAAAGGAACTGGAATGTCGGATGGACGTTATTCACCTGGAAATCGGGGAGCCCGATTTTGCCACACCAAAGCACATTGTTGAAGCGGCGAAACAGGCGCTGGAAGAGGGCTGGACCCATTATGGACCGGCAGCGGGTTTACCGGAATTACGGGCGGCGATCGCCGAGTATGCCGGTAAACTCCGGGGGGTAAATTTCTTTCCTGAAGAGGTGGTGGTAACACCGGGTGGTAAGCCGGTGATGGCATTTGCAATTATGGCCCTGGTTGATACCGGAGATGAGGTAATTTACCCCAACCCCGGTTTTCCTATCTACGAGTCAATGATTGAGTACATGGGTGGCAGGCCGGTGCCGATTCAATTGCGCGAGGAGCGCAACTTCCGACTTGATGCCGAAGAATTGGCAGCCAGGGTTAATCCCCGGACCAAATTGATTGTCATCAACTCACCGGCCAACCCTACCGGGACAGTTTTGACCCGGGAGGACCTGCGGGTAATTGCCGAGATGGCGGTAAAACACAATGTCTGGGTCCTGGCGGACGAAATTTATTCGGAGATAGTTTACGATGAGCGGTTTGAGTCTATCGTTCAGTTTCCCGAGATTCGTCCCCGCCTGATAATTCTGGACGGCTTTTCCAAGACCTTTGCCATGACCGGCTGGCGTATTGGTTATGGCATCATGCCCGCGGATATGGCGGAGAAGATGGCCCGGATTGAGACCAACATTAACTCCTGTACCGCTACCTTTGTCCAGCGGGCGGCGATCGCCGCACTCAACGGACCGCGGGAGGTGGTGGAACAGATGCGCACCGAGTTCCAGCGGCGGCGCGATTTTATTGTTGCCGGGATCAATCAGTTGCCGGGGTTTTCCTGTCAGAAGCCCCAGGGGGCTTTTTATGTATTTCCCAACATTACCCGGACCGGTATTGACTGCCGGGTGCTGGCGGACCGGCTGCTGGAGGAGGAAGGGGTTGCCTGTCTTGCCGGGACCTGTTTTGGGAAGTTTGGTGATGGGTTTCTCCGGTTCAGCTATGCCAACTCGGTGGAGAACATCGGCCGGGCATTAGAGCGCATTGACCGGTTTTTGCGCCGGGAACTTTCGGGCGGGTAACTTTTCCGAACCGATTTCGTTCAGGATTTCAACAGCCAGTCGGGCTGCTGACAAAGAGATATCCGGCGCAGGCGGTCAAACTGCCGCAGCAACTCCTGGTTGATCCGCGCTATTTCTTGCTTCAGTTCCTGTCCGTCATCCGGCACCCTTGGTGGCGGTAAGATTGGTTCGCCCACCAGTACGATGATGTTGCGGTTCAAAAGGTTGCCCACGACCGAGAAAAATCCCTCCCATGCTTCGGTGAGCCAGGGTCGGGAATAAGGGGCCGGACCCAGCTTTAACCCGCTGACATACACTGGCAAAATCGGCACCTGCGCGTGGAGCGCCAGCCAGGCGGTGCCGTTGTGGACATGGTCAACGCCGCCCTGCCGGTTCAGTTCGCCTTCGGGATAGATGCCGACTTTCGCCCCGGATTTAAGTAGCGCCAGACTCTGCCGGAGCGTCGCGACATTTTCCGGTGCCACACCGTTAATCACCGGCATTGTGTCACAGAGGTTTTTCATCCAGAAGCCAACAAATCGGGAATGAAACCAGCGCGCCCAGGCAATGAAGAAAATCCGGACTCGGAGGGCGATCTGAATTACGATGGAATCGGCACCGGTCAGGTGGTTGGCGGCAACCACCACCCCGCCGCGCAAAAACGGTGTTACCCGTTCCCGGCCGATGACCCGGATGCGGACAAAAAGACGGTAAAGCGAAAGCAGAAATTGTTTAGTCTTTACCCACAAAAATCTTTCCCGGCACATCAATTACTCCAAGTGAATTTTAAAGACTGGTGTGGTTATAGTCAAGGGGTTACAATGGTACCGGGGCGGCTGGGTCAGCCAGCCGGTGTGTGGTTTGACTTTGGGCTTATTTTGATTACAACTTTTAAGCATGAAGAATCCATGGGCATCCCGGCTGCAGCGAATCCCCCCCTATCTCTTTGCCGAGCTGGATGAGATGAAGGCAAAGGCAAGAGGGGGGGTGATTGACCTGGGCGAGGGCAATCCTGACCTCCCTCCACCCCGGCCGCTGCTCACCGCATTCCAGGCGGCGCTGCGCCAGCCGGAAAATCACCGTTATCCGGAGTATAGCGGTAAGCCGGTTTTCCGTCGGGCGGTGGCGGCGTGGTACAAAAGGCGCTTCGGGGTGGCCGTTGACCCGGAACAGGAGGTGGTGGCGTTAATCGGTTCAAAAGAGGGGGCGGGTCATTTTATCTGGGCGGTGTGTGACCTGGGGGACCGGGTGGCGGTTTGTGACCCGGGATATCCCGCGTATCTTAACCAGGTGCGTCTCTGCGGGGCGACGCCGGTGGTCATTCCTTTAGAGGAGAAGAACGGCTTTCTGCCCGACCTGGATTTTCTTGCCCGCATCGCTCCGGGATTAAAACTGCTCTGTCTTAACTTTCCCAATAACCCCACCACCGCGGTTGCCACGATTGATTTTTACCAGGAGGTGATCAACCTTGCCCGGAAGTTTGACTTTTATATCCTCAACGACAACGTTTACTCGGAAATCTATTTTGACAGTCCGCCGCCGAGTATTCTCCAGATTCCCGAGGCGCGCGCCCGGGCGGTGGAACTGCACTCCCTTTCCAAAACCTTCTCCATTCCCGGCTGGCGGATCGGTATGGCGGTGGGCAACCACAATCTGTTGCGCGCCCTTCTGAAGGTAAAGATGAACACCGATTCCGGTCCTTTTGGTGCGGTGCAGGACGCCGCCGCATTCGGGTTAAAAAACAGCCAGCGGCTGGCAGTGCTGGTGCGCAACCGGTACCGGCAGCGCCGGGATGTTTTCTGCGGGTTGCTGGCGGAAAGTTTTGTCCACCTTAAGATACCCACCGCGACGTTTTATGTCTGGACAAAACTGCCCGCTTCCTGGCGGATAAAACTGCGCGGTTCCACTTCCTATGCCTTTGTGGTGGAGATGTTGAAAAATTGCCGGGTTCTTGCCGCGCCCGGCGTTGGTTTTGGTAGCCACGGTGAGGGGTTTGTCCGGTTTGCCCTCATCGCCGAGCCGGCGCAACTGAAAACGGCTGCTGAACGCATTAACTCCTGGCTGAGGAAAATCTGCTGATGGCGCTGGTGGTTCAGAAATACGGCGGGAGTTCGCTTGCGGACATCAACCGGATTCAGGCGGTGGCGGAGCGCATCGTCCGCCAGAAACGAAAAGGGGACCGGGTGGTGGTTGTGGTGTCGGCGATGGGCGAGACCACGGATCGGCTCCTTGCCGTTGCCCGTCAGGTAAACCGCCAACCGGACCCCCGGGAACTGGACATGCTCCTGTCCGCTGGCGAAAGGCAGACGATGGCGCTCCTTGCCCTGGCGATAATGGGCCGGGGCGAGAAGGCGCAGTCCTTTACCGGCTCTCAGGTGGGTATAATCACCGACCAGTTTCACTCCGATGCCCGGATTCAGGAGATTCGTCTGTTTCGTATTACCGAGGCGTTACGCCGGGGGAGAATTCCGATTGTTGCCGGTTTCCAGGGGGTAAGCGAGGCGCGGGAGATAACCACACTTGGCCGGGGCGGTTCTGATGTAACGGCGGTGGCGCTGGCGGCGGTGTTGAAGGCGGACCGGTGTGAACTTTATAAAGACGTGGCGGGCGTGGGGACCGAGAACCCGGGGGAGTTTCCCGGGGCGAAGGTGTTAAAGACAATTACCTTTACTGAACTTGCCGAGTTGGCGCAGGCGGGTGCCGAGATCATCCATCCCCGGGCCTGTGCCCTGGCGGAAAAGTACCGGGTGCCACTTTTCATTCGTTCCTCTTTCACCAATCAGATGGGCACCGTTGTTACCGATGAAAAGGAGGTCACGATGACGGCGAAAAGAAGATCGCTGACCAAAGACCGTGGACTGGAGAAGGCCTTTGTCCGGGCGATAACCCATCAGCATCACCTGGCCCGGATTGCCCTCCTGGACGTCGCGAAAAAACAGCGCTGTCTCCACCAGGTGGTTACGGCATTGAGCGAAGCCCGGGTTCCGGTTTTACTTTTTAACCACGGGGTTGTTCATGGCGAACGGTTTGACCTGATATTCTATATTCCGGCGGCGGACCTCGCTACTGCCGAGCGGGTTCTTACCGCTCGGGCAAGAAAAATAAAGGCGCAGCAGATTGACATTGCCCGCAACTTTTGCTCGGTGTCGCTCGTCGGACCCGGGGTGGGCACCGACGCCACGATTATCGCCGATACCTTTGCCACTCTGCACCAGGCACACGTTCATCTTGATGCGTTTTCCCTTACCGCCACCCGGCTCACCTGCTTTATCCGCCAGGAGGACTTGCGTCTGGCGACGACCGCTCTGCTCACCCGTTTCCGGCTGACGAAGAAGTGAGGGGACCCGATGGCTGAGGAAATTAAACCGGTCAAACCGGACCGTACGGAAAACCTGGCGCCGGTGGTAGAGGCGTTGCTGTTTGCCGCGGACCAGCCGCTTACCCTTGCTCGGCTGGCCGAAATTACCGGCGCCGATGAGGGCGATATTCAGCTGACCATCGCCACCCTGAACCAGAACTACACCGATACCGGTCGGGTGTTTCGCATCAACCGGGTGGCGCATGGCTACCAGCTCTACACCCTGCCCGAATATGCCGACTGGGTGCGGAAACTCTACGCCCATACCCGGGTCCAGCGTCTTTCCAATGCGGCGCTGGAGGTGCTTGCCATCATCGCCTATAAGCAGCCGATTACCAAACCGGAGATAGAGAAACTGCGCGGGGTTGACTGTTCGACACCGCTGCTCACCCTGCTGGAACGCGGTCTGGTGGTAACTGCGGGGCGGGCGCACCGGCCGGGCAACCCCTTCCTTTACCGGACGACCAAAGAGTTTCTGCGCTACTTTGGGCTGGCATCGCTTGACGACCTGCCCAGTCTGGAAGAACTCGGCGCCTTTCTTGCCGCCCGGGAAGAACGAGAAGAACAAAGTGGCTGAGAGGGGAAAGCCCAACCGCCTGATTGTGGGCATTCTCGCCCGTTCATCAGAACTGCTGCAGCAGGCGGAGTCGCTGCTTGCCGGGCGGTTCGGTCCAATCCTGCTCAGCAGTGAGGTGATGGCGTGGAACTTCTCCCGCTATTACGAACCGGAGATGGGTCCGGGGCTAATCCGGCGCTGGGTCTGCCATGTTCCGCTGCTGCCCCCGGTTTCGGTGCTAAACTTCAAGAAAGAGGCGATGCTCCTTGAGGCCCGGCTGCGCGACGCCCGGGGAAACCGGCAGGTTAACCTTGACCCGGGGATTTTAACCCTGCACAACCTTATCCTTGCCACCACCAAGGACTACGCCCACCGGATTTACCTCGGTGAAGGGGTTTATGCCGAGGTTACCCTGATCTTCTCCCGGGGTCAGTTTCAGCCCTTGCCCTGGACCTATGCCGATTACCGCACAGCGGTCTGCCTTGACTTTCTCAACCGGTGCCGGCAGGAGTTGCTATCGGTAGGCGGCGGCGGGCGGGGTTTATCTCATTGACCGGGGGCAAAATCTTCTCTAAAATCAAATTCAATGCTCAGCGAGATTCTGGCTGAAGTTGCAGCGGGCAAATTTCGGCCGCTCTACCTTTTGTTTGGAGTGGATCCGGTTTTTACCGATGAACTCATCTCCCGGTTAAAGGAGAAACTGCTTGCTCCGGGTCTGGAACTGTTTGATTATGAGAGCATTAACGGTGATGACATCCGGGGCGACAGCGCCGGCATTGCGCTGGTGCTCCAGCGGGTCCGGCAGGCGCCGGTTGCCAGTGTCCGCCGGCTGGTGCTTATCCGCCATCTAGAACGGCTGGAGCGGAAGGCGCTGGAACGGTTGGGCACCGGACTGGCGCAGTTACCGGACACCACCACGGTGGTGGCGATCTGCGCTTACAGCCGGGAGTTGACCGGGGTCTGGAAGAAAGCCGGTTTAGGTGAATGGGTGATTGCCCAGCGGAAATCAGCCACCGGCGCGGTGGAACTGGCACGGTTGATTACCCACTGGGCAAAGGCGAACCAGTTGACCTTTGAGCCGGCGGCGGTTACTCTTCTCCTTGAGGTGGCGGGAGAGGACACCGCGTTGCTGAAAGGGGAGGTGGACAAACTTGCCACGGTGCTCGGGCCGGGTGGCCGGGTTACCCCAGAACTGGTCCGGCAGTATGCCAGTTCAACAAAGGTTTTTGAGTTGCGGGAGTTTGTCAACCTGGTGGCACAGCGCCGGGTGCCGCTGGCGCTCCGGGTGTTGCGCCGGCTGGAGGCGGCGGGTGAGGAGCCGATAACGATAATCGCCTGGCTGACCCATGCCCTTATGGACATCCTGCGGGTGAAGGCGGGGCTGATGAGCCCGGCCGCACTCTGGCGGGTGCCGCGGGACACTCCCCGGCTCTGGGCCGGGGCAAGCCTGGACCGGGCGCTCAACAAACTCTATCAAATGAATGTGGCGATTTTGCAGGGCTATGCGGAGCCGTTTGCGCTCCTTGATATGTGGACACTGGGAATTGCGCGCACGCCGCTACCGCTGAAAAAGCGGGCGGCAAATCGGTGAAAGGAGAGGGGAAGATGAACGAGTATCCGGCGCGGGAGATTGAAGCCCGCTGGCAGCGGTTCTGGGAAGAAAAAGGGGTATTCCGGACCAATGCCAACCCGAAAAAGAAATACTACGTGCTGGTGATGTTTCTCTATCCGTCAGGCGATATGCATATGGGGCATGCCCGCAACTACTGTATTGGCGACTGCATCTGCCGGTTGCGCAAACTCCAGGGTTATGACGTCCTCCATCCCTTTGGCTGGGATGCCTTTGGTTTGCCGGCCGAGAACGCGGCGATTGAGCACAACATTCCGCCCTGGGTCTGGACCTTTGACTCCATCAACCTGTGCAAGAAAAACCTGAAACTCCTCGGCATCGGCTATGACTGGGACCGCGAGGTGACCACCTGCCTGCCTGAATACTATCGCTGGAACCAGTGGCTGTTTTTGCGATTTTACGAACGGGGGCTGGCGTACCGTAAGGAGGCTTATGTCAACTGGTGCCCGAAGTGTCAGACCGTTCTGGCTAACGAGCAGGTGATTGACGGTCACTGTTATCGCTCCAGTTGTGCCGCGCCGGTGGAGAAAAAGAAACTGACCCAGTGGTTTTTCAAAATTACCGATTATGCCCAGCAACTCCTGGACGGGATTGACGAACTCACCGGCTGGCCCGAGAGCGTGCGGGTGATGCAGCGCAACTGGATCGGTCGGTCCGAAGGGGTGGAGGTGCTGTTTCACCTTGATGACGGCACGCCGCTGCCGGTTTTCACCACCCGGCCGGACACCCTTTACGGAGTAACATTTCTCGCCCTGGCGCCGGATGCGCCCCTGGCTGAGACAATTGCCCGGGGGACGCCCCAGGAGGCGGCGGTGGCAGAGTTTTGTGCCCGGGTGCTGATTCAGCCGGAAATTGAGCGCACTGCGACGGACCGGGAAAAGGAAGGGGTGTTCACCGGCAGGTATGCGATTCACCCGCTCACCGGTGAACGGTTGCCGATTTACATTGCCGATTTTGTCCTTGCCAGTTATGGCACCGGTATAGTGATGGCGGTGCCGGCGCATGACCAGCGGGACTTTGAGTTTGCCCGCAAGTACAACCTGCCGCTCCGGGTGGTGATTATGCCTCCGGACCGGCAACTTGCGCCCGCGACGATGACCGCGGCGTACACCGCGCCCGGGACGATGGTGAACTCGGGTGAGTTTGACGGCACCCCATCGCAGGAGGGGATTAACCGGATGATTGACTATCTGGAAAAGAAGGGGCTGGGCCAGCGCAAGGTGCTTTACCGGCTAAAAGACTGGCTTATCTCCCGCCAGCGCTACTGGGGGACGCCGATTCCGATGATTCACTGCCCGCAGTGCGGAATCGTGCCGGTTCCCGATGACCAGTTGCCGGTGCTTTTGCCGCCCGGGGTCAAGGATTACAAACCAAAAGGCAAGTCGGTTCTCGCCGGGGTTGAGGAGTTCATCAACACCACCTGCCCGAGATGTGGCGGTGCGGCACAGCGCGACCCGGACACAATGGACACCTTTGTTGACTCCTCCTGGTACCACCTCCGTTACACCGACCCGCACAACGACCGGCTGCCCTTTGCCCGGCAGGAGGCGGACAAATGGCTGCCGATTGACGAGTACATCGGCGGAATTGAGCACGCCTGCGGCCACCTGATATTCTTCCGGTTCTTCACCCGGGTTTTACACGACCTGGGCATGCTCGCGGTGTCTGAGCCGTGCCGGGTATTGCACACCCAGGGGATGGTGTCGTTGGACGGCAGGACGATGTCATCTTCCAAGCGGCACGGCGTCTGGATCGGTCCGTTTGTTGAGGAGCACGGTGCTGACTGTGCCCGGCTGGGGGTGCTTTTTGCCGCCCCGCCGGAAAAGCCTCTGGAGTGGTCCGACGACCTGGTCACCGGGGTAAAGCGATTTCTTTCCCGGGTTTGGCGGCTGTTCACCGCCGAACCCTTGCCGGTGCCGCCCGAACAGGTAGCGCCCGAGAGGTTTAACCCGGAAGAGATGAAACTTTTCATCCGGCTGAACCAGACCCACAAAAAGGTGGTCCGGGATGCCGAGGGTTTTCAGTTCAACACCGCGATCAGCGCCCTGATGGAGTTTCTTAATGAACTGTACCTGTTTGCGGACCGCAATTCGTCGGTGTATGCCTTTGCCCTTAAGCGCTTCACCATTCTTCTTGCGCCGTTTGCGCCCCATATTGCCGAGGAGTTGTGGCACCGGTTTTATCCGGACCGGGGCTCCATTTTTGAGGAGCGGCTGCCAGACCCAGACGATCGGTTTGTTCAGTTTGACACGGTGGAGGTGCCGATTCAGGTTGACGGCAGACTCCGGGGCCGGTTGGTGGTCAGCCGGTCGGAAACTGAAGAGGGGGTAAAAAAGGCGGCGCTTGCCTGCCCGGCAATTGCCCCCTATTTAGCGGGAAGGCGGGTGGTAAAGGTCATCTATGTCAAAAATCGGGTGGTGAATATCGTCACCCAGTAAGGAGGTGGGAATATGAAGGGAATGTTCTGGTTTCTAATTTTGGTTCTGGCGGTGCTTTTTGGTCTGCTGATTTTCAACTTTACCCGTGAGCGGACCAAGCAGGCAGGGCTGGTGGTGTTTGAGTTGAATGCGGACTCCATCCGGGCTTATGAACTGCGGGTGGAAGAACTGGAGCAGAAAGCCGGGAAGGTGCGCGACCGGATTGCCCGATCCGGACCACTTGAGCGGTTAGTTATGGAGCGCCGGCTCGGGGTTCTGGAAGGGCAGATCCGGGATCTGAAGACGGCGATTGCGCAGTGGCGGGCGGCGCGGGAGTCGAAATCGGCGGCCGGGATATACCGTCAGTGCATCCTGCTTTACGGCAAGGCTTCCGGGATATGTGACCTACTGATGGTTGACACCCTGCCCCTGACCGACCGGCAAAAGTAGCAAGTGAACCGGGTTTTAGTTCTTGACTTTGGCTCCCAGTACACCCAGTTAATCGCCCGCCGGGTCCGGGAACACAAGGTTTATTCTGAAATTGTCCGGTTTGATATTTCCCCCGCGGCGGTTCTAAAAAAAGGTGCCGGGGCGCTGATTCTCTCCGGCGGACCGGCAAGCGTCTCCACGCCGGGTGCGCCCCTGCCCGACCCGGCGCTATTCAACCTCGGCATTCCGGTTCTCGGCATCTGTTATGGAATGCAACTTATCGCCCGGCTTCTTGGTGGCCGGGTAACGCCGGGCGGTGTCCATGAGTACGGCAGGGCAAGGTTCCAGCGGTTAAAACCGGATCCGCTTTTTGCCGGCCTGCCGGTTGGTTTTGCGGTCTGGATGAGTCATGGCGACTCGGTTACCCGAATGCCACCGGGATTTGTCAAACTCGGGCAGACCGGTCAACTGGCGATTGCGGCGATGGCGGATGAGAGCCGGCGCATTTACGGGGTGCAGTTCCATCCCGAAGTGGAGCATACCCCGTTAGGCAGGAGGATACTGGGCAATTTCCTTTTCCGGATTGCCCGGTTAAAACCGGACTGGACAATGAAGGAGTTCATCGCCGAGAAGACCGCGGAGATAAGGCAGCGGGTGGGAAAAGAAAAGGTACTCTGTGCGGTATCAGGCGGGGTGGACTCCACGGTGATGGCAACCCTGCTTTATCAGGCGCTGGGCAAGAAACTGGTTGCGGTGTTTGTGGACAACGGGCTCTTGCGCAAAAACGAACCCCGCACGGTTCTAGCGCACCTCCGGCAAATCCTGCCGGTACGGTTTGTGCCGGCGGCGGACCGGTTTCTGGCAAAACTGCGCGGGGTAACCGACCCGGAACGCAAACGGCGCATCATCGGCAACGAATTTATTCGGGTTTTTGAGGATGTGGCGGCGCGTTTCGGACCGATTCGCTTCCTTGCCCAGGGCACGCTCTATCCGGACCTGATTGAGTCCCGTTCCGCGTTTGGCGGTCCGTCGGCAAAGATCAAGACCCACCACAATGTCGGTGGCCTGCCCCGCGACCTGAAGTTTGAACTGGTGGAACCGCTGAAAGAGCTGTTTAAAGACGAAGTCCGGGTTCTCGGTCGGTTCCTCGGTGTGCCGGCGGCGATTCTCAACCGGCACCCGTTTCCCGGTCCGGGCCTGGCGGTCCGCATCATCGGTGCGGTGACCCCGGAGCGGCTTGCGCTCCTGCGGGAGGCGGACGATATCTTTATATCGGAACTCCGGCGCTCCGGTTATTACCACCGGGTCTGGCAGGCGCTTGCGGTGCTGCTGCCGGTGCGTTCGGTCGGAGTGATGGGCGACCGGCGCACCTATGAAAACGTCGTTGCCCTGCGCGCGGTTACCTCAACCGATGCGATGACCGCGGACTGGGCAAGACTGCCCACGGATATCCTGGCGCGGGTTGCCAGCCAGATTACCAACCAGGTGCGCGGCATCAACCGGGTGGTTTATGACATCTCCACTAAACCGCCCGCAACAATTGAGTGGGAATAGCGGCTAAAGCGCGCGCTCCATCACTCGGTACTTCTTGTAAACCTCGGCGCCCAGCTCCCGGTCAAAGTCGTTAATCAGGCGGTTGTCCTCCAGATTCCAGGACAGTTCGCACCACTGATAGCCCTTTTTCCGCATGTACTTTTCGGTCTCGTAGAACAAAAGCACGGGCAGACCAAGGCGCCGGAACTCCTCCTTGAACCCGAAGACAATCGCCCGGGCACCGGTGATCTTCCGCCGGTAGTAGAGAAACTTCACCATCCCGACCAGCCCCAGTTTGCCGTTCAGATGACGAAGCACCTGGTTCATATCCGGCAGGGTGATTGACAGCCCCGCGGGCTTGCCGTCGTAAAACGCCAGAAGGACCATATTTGGGTCGGCAAAGGTCTTCAGGTTAGTGGCGAGGTTGTCCATCTCCTTATCGCTCATCGGTGAAAACCCCCAGTTTTTCTGCCAGGAGGCGTTGTAGAGGTCGCGGATGATCACCATCTCCGTCTCCAACGCGCGCATATTCACCGGTCTTACCGTGATGCGGGGGTTTTTCCGCAACCGCTCCGCCAGCGCGGTCAACCGCTCCGGCATTGGCGTGGGCGCGTATTTAATAAAGGCGAACAGGTCCTTTGCCTTGCCCAGTCCCCAGTTTTCGGCAAGGCGCAGATAGTACTCCGGGGTATAGGGCATCATCAACACCGCGGGTTTATCAAAACCTTCCAGCAAAAACCCCCACTCGTCATTTGAAGAAGGGCTCATCGGACCGCGCAGCACGGTCATCCCCCGCTGCCGCACCCATTCGGCAGCGGCATCAAAAAGGGCATTTGCCACCGCCTGGTCGTCAACGCACTCAAAAAAACCAAAGGCGCCCAGTTTCTCCTGCCAGAGGTTATTGTAGTTATGGTCAATCTGGGCGCTGATTCTGCCCACAACCCGTCCCCCTTCTGCGGCAAGAAACAGCGCGCCCACGGCATGCTCCCAGAAAGGGTGATGCTGGAAATCCAAAATCGCCGCCACCTCCTTTTTCAGCGGCGGCACCCAGTTCCGATTGCCCCGGTAAAGAAAAAACGGCAGGTCAATGAACGCCCGCAACTGCGCGGGTGTTTTGACCTCAGTGATGGTAACCATCGCCATCCGGCGGCAGGGCGTTCAGCGAATCAACATACGCCTGGGTCAGCCCGGTGGAATCGGTAATCATCCACACCGCCCGCTGCACCAGACCCAGATTGTCGCTGATGTCCTTATCCGCCACCAGTTCTGCCACCTGGAGCAGTTCCTGGTTATCGGTAAACGGACCGAGGGTAAAACTGTCCGCCTCGGCGGGAATCTGGCGATAACGGTTACAGCAGAACACGCCGACCGCGAGCCGGGTTTTAGCGGTGTCAACCACCAGCCGGTGCGGTTTTAAAACAATTACATGCTGGGTCAGATTTCTTTTTGAGGTGAACAGCAGACCGGCGGGCAAAGTGTCGGCAAGCGGACCGGTGCCACTGGCACGGCAGACCATCTCCAGCGTAAAAAGCCCGTGCGGACTGAACAGGCTCCGGCTGCCGGCAATGGCAACAACGCCAATTCCGGGGTTAAGCGAAAACGGCGTGCCGGTGGGTTGAAAATCATTGGGCGGAAAAATGTTCTCGCATGCGCCCAGCAACAACAGCAAAAACAGAACCGCGCGCCGGTGCTGCCACCTCATGGCAGATTTTCCAGTTTCTGGCGGGTAGAGTCGGTCAACCCGGCGCCGTCGGTAATCTCAAACAGCGCACTCTGGGCAAGGTCCACCGCCTCCTCGTAGTCAAGACGCTTATTCCGCACCAGGTCAAAAAGTTCGCACAACTCCCGCTCCCACACCTGAATATCAATAGCGTAAAAAGACTCCTCATCCGGCTCGTCCAACCCCTCATTACAGCAATAGGTCGGCAGAAAAACGGTTGTCTCCTGCTCGGCGGGCACACTAAAGGCAAACTGCTGCAGAATCATCATATACTGATAATCAGGATTGTTCGGGGTGAAGACCAGCCCCGCCGGCATCTGGACATTGATCCGGCGGGTGGTGTTGTTCAAAACCGAAAACGCTAAAGGCAAAAAAGAAGTCGGGATTTCATCCTCGGCGCCGATGATATAGCGCACGCTCAGGCCGTCAGGCAGGTTATAGGGCCTGCCCCCAATCGGCTCAAAATGGCCCCTTTCCCATTGCCGCTCCGGCAACTTCCCGCACTGTCCGGCAACCGTGATCAGCCCCAGCGCGGCGACCAGGACCAAAAGATAAAGTTTCATAGCGACTAATAATGAACCCAAACCGGCAAACTGTCAAGCAATTGTTAAACACAATTCATCCTGTTGCAATTACCGTTATTTAACCCTGTCCCTGCCGCTTAACCCCGCCGGTTTAGTTTATCCATTCTCCGACCCGGGCACCTCCCGGAGCGGTCCCCTCCACCGTTACCCCGACCGCCATTTTAGCGCCGGGTAGATTTTTAACCCATCGCCAGAAGAAAACTTAAGCCTGCTGCCGCCAGAATCTGATTGTTGGTGCTGTGAAAAACAGCAAAAACCGGGGTCTAAAAGAAAAGGAAGAACGCCCTTTCCTCCGGCAAAGCAATGGCGATTTTCTTATTGACAAACCGGGGTTAATACACTATCGCCTCCGGCAGATTGATGAAGAAATTGATTACCTAAAAATCGGCACCACCCGATACAAAATTACCAACAAAAAACTGTTTCTGATAGATGACAACTTTGGCACCGCGGTGCGGTTTATCTCTTACACATTTCTCACCCCCTGGCTCGCTCGGAATGAAGAGAACCACGAGAAGTATCAGTGCCTTGGTTCCGGGGGGAAGCGGAAGGAGTTGCTGGAGAAAATTCTCAGCGGAAAAGTATAATCAATATAATATGGGCGAGATACAC
>FMJZ01023897.1_pt1 | contig 16873 bp, 15 predicted proteins | sample 1987881 | NCBI WGS metagenome assembly FMJZ01 (sample SAMEA4378227, study PRJEB15110) | soil metagenome | biome: soil; feature: Field; material: Soil | place: India | collected 2015-03-11 | depth 0 m | reverse complement strand
AGTTCCTAAATGTAGCAAAGTTTCAGTCGGTGACCAACGATGGCGAAAGTTCGGATTGACGGCCCAATACTGCGAATTGAAACTGACAAGTATTTTGCTGCTGTTCAAACTGAAGGCTATGTCAGCGGCGTAATGGCAGGAAGTTTCGTTGACAAGCAAACAGGGAGCAAGGATTTAGGGTTTGGGTGCGTTATTGTTGATTTCCTTCTTGAGCCGGTCATGGATGACGATCAAACTCCCGAAGACTTACGATACCGTTGGGGAGACAAAATTCACGGCAACATCCCAAAACGATATGTTGAGTTGCCGCAAATTTGCACCCAAGCGAAAAATTTGCCTTTTGAAATTGTTGAGGGCAAAAACTTCGTCGCTGTTAAGCAGTGGTTCAGATGGTCAATCGCTCGCCCACTGTATAAGCCAGGTTCGCTGTGGGAACAATGGTTGGTTTTCCCGGACGGAGTCCGTTGGTTTTTAGCTTACGATAAAGTCAAAAGTGCGAACACGGTTGAATGCCTACTGCTTCGCATGGACATGCCAAGCCACATCCGCCATCAAAAAGGTGATACCTTCCGACAAGCTTACCTAAGTTACTACGGTTTCATTCCTTCCGACGCTTTCATTGAAGACTTCGCCCCAGATGAGCGATTTTTGTATCGCAGGGAAAACGGCAAAGTCCCAGAAAGGTTCATCCGAGCGTATCAGCTTCGTAGTGGAATTTGGCTTGCTGGCATGACATTGCATCCACCAACAGTTTACGAGGCATGGTGTCACCAGCGAGGTTATGTTTGCCTCATTCAGGAAATCGGCGGTTGGAAGGTCCAAGAGGGAGAAAGTTTCGGTGCTGTCCACTTGGTTGGCTACTTTGAAGATGTCGCTGAGATGGAACGAGTGTTTGACACTTATCGCGGAGCAAAAAGTTTGCTGGTCCGAAAAACCGATTGGCGAGTTGAATGAAAAGCGTTAACCGTCAGTTCTTTCACTTTTTGGCGACAAATTTTTGCACGAGTTCTGAAGCAAAATTGCGAGCCCATTCGTCAACTTCCCAAACGGTGTTTAGGTCAGGCTGCTGGGTTGGGCGATGCCTTTCCATTACCGCTTCAATGATTGCTGGGATGTCCATGAAGCCAATTTGCCTTTGCAAGAAAGCGTTGACCGCAATTTCGTCGGCAGCGTTCATGGCTGTTGGCATCGTCCCTCCTATTTGAGCCGCCAATTTCGCTAACTTCAAGCAAGGGAAGCGGTTCTCGTCAGGTGGCTCAAAAGTTAGTGTTTCAACTTTTGTCAAGTCCAGCCGTTGAATTGGGCACGGGTGTCGTTCAGGATAAAGGAGCGCATATTGGATGGGTAACCTCATGTCGGGCAAAGAAAGTTGAGCCTTAACGGAACCATCAACAAACTCAACGAGAGAATGGACAATGCTTTGAGGGTGAATGATGACCTCTATTCGGTCAGGTTGAATCCCGAACAACCAACGAGCCTCAATTATCTCCAAGCCTTTGTTCATCAAAGTTGCCGAATCAATAGTCACTTTTGTACCCATCCTCCAGGTCGGATGAGCCAACGCTTCTTCAACGGTGACCTGCTTGAGTTCGTCTAAAGGTCTGGTTCGGAACGGACCTCCAGAAGCCGTTAGCAACAACTTGTCAACCCTTGACACATCTTCACCTTGCAGACATTGAAACAGGGCGCTGTGCTCACTGTCAATGGGCAAGAGTTCTCCACTTTGCTTCAACTGTTGTGTCACAAGGTGACCGCCAGAGACCAAAACTTCTTTCGTAGCCAAAGCGACCCTTTTGCCCTCTTTCAGCGCCGCAAGGGTGGGAAAAAGGGCTTTCGCTGTCGGAATGGCAATGACGACGATATCGGCTTCAGGATGGGTTGCAATTTCTGTCAACCCATCAATACCTGACAGGACAGGACAGTCAAACTTTCCCTTGCACTCTTCTGCTGCCTTGGGGTCGCTAAAAGCAACCAATTTTGGGCGCCACTGAAAAACAAGCTCTGTCAAGGCTTTGACATCTCGCCCAGCGGTCAAAGCGACAACTCTCAATTTGTCTGAATGGTTTGAAATTATGTCAAGGGTTTGACGACCGATTGAGCCAGTTGCTCCAATGATACTCACACCGCGCACAGTTTCTTCCTCCCGAGCAAATGTCAGGTCAAGATGGCTGCTAAGTTGCGAACTTGTTCCAACGAATCGGCAAATGCACTTAACGCTCTCTCAATGTGTTGGTGTTGGACAATCAAGGGTGGTTCTAACCGAATGACTTTCGGGTTGTTGAGGGTATAGGCAATCAAGATGCGGCGTTGCAACAAACCTGCAGCAGTTAAAGCGGCGAAGTCTTCATTTGCGAATTCAACGCCGACGAGCAACCCTTTTCCGCGAACATCAACGATTAGGTCGGAGAATTGCTCATGTAGCGTTTTCAAACCGTTCATGAGAAGTTTGCCCATTTCCGCTGCGTGTTCGGCAAGGTGCTCTTCTCGCAGAACCTGCAACGCAGCCAAACCTGAAACACAGGCTAACGGGTTTCCGCCCAAAGTTGACGAGTGCAGAAGGGGTCGGTCAAAGAGAGACTCAAAAACTTGCTTTGTTCCAACCGCAGCGCCTAAAGGTAAAATCCCACCACCTAAGGATTTAGCCAACGCCATCAAATCAGGCTCAACATTCCAGTGTTCAACAGCGAAGTTTTTACCCGTTCGTCCCAAACCTGTTTGAACTTCATCAACGATGAGCAACGCACCAAGTTCATCGCAAACTTTTCGCACGAAAGGAAGGAAATCATCGGGTGGGATAATAATTCCGCCTTCGCCTTGTATCGGCTCAACTATCACGGCAGCGGTGTTTTCGTCAACGGCTTGAGCCAACGCTTCTTTGTCACCGAAGGGGACATGGACAAACCAGTCAAGGAGGGGTTCAAAAGGCTCTCGGTAAATGTCACGACCAGAGGCACTGAGTGCGCCTAAAGTTTTGCCGTGATAGGCATTTTTCATAGCGGTGATTTTTTTCCTGCCTGTTGCCAGACGAGCGAATTTAATACAAGCCTCAACGGCTTCAGCACCACTGTGGCAGAAGAAGCAAAACTGAAGTTCTCCTGGAGTTATTGCTGCCAGTTCAGCGGCGAGTTTTGCTTGTGGTGCATTGAACAAAACTCGGCTTGAAAGAGGAATTTTGTCAAGTTGGTTTTTGACAGCCTCAAGAATTTTTGGGTGTCGGTGACCGAAGTTGAGCGCTCCAAACCCAGCCAAAAAGTCCAAGTATCGGTTACCTTCGTCGTCGTAGACCCAGACACCTTCAGCAAAAACCTCAAAGCCTTCCACTCCTGCAAATTTCATCAAGCGGGCTAAGCCTGGGTTAATGTGCTGAGCGTAAAGTTCGGCGATTTTTCTTCTATCACTCACGAGACCACCTCCAGACAAGTTCGGTATCAGTGCGAAAAAGAGTTTGGCATATCAGAGTAGGAAGAGGTAAGCGGAGAGGACAGAAAGAAAAAATGGTCGGGGCGCCCGGATTTGAACCGGGGACCTCTGGCCCCCCATGCCAGCGCGCTAACCAAACTGCGCTACGCCCCGACCTCATTTTTTCGGCGGTTGAAATTATAGCGTGAAGTTCACAAGTTGTCACCTATTTACCTCAACCTGATTGCTGTTCTGTTCCCGTTCCTTTTGGTTGCTCTTTCCAAATTGCCATAAAAGGGCTAAACTAAAAACGTTGCGGACAATGGAGTGTGCAGGAAGTGGGTGGCTGTCGCACCCACTTTTTCTTTTAAGTTGGTTTGGATGCCTTTGCAAAGTGAGGTGCTGGAAAAAATGAGTGCAGAACTTGTTGTCCTTGTCCAACAAATTGCAAAGGAAAAGGAGTTGCCTTTAGAAGAAGTTTTGGGGGCGATGTGCGATGGTATCCGCCACGCTTATGAAAAGCAGTTTATGCGCGACATGGGGCGGTATCAAAGAAAACGAATCCGCCCCCGAGTGGTTGCTATTTTGGACTTGGAGAACAAAGTGCTGAAATTGGCTTTGGAAAAAACGGTCGTTGAAAACCCAACAAATCACCATCTGGAAATCAGTTTGGAGGAAGCCAGAAAAATTGACCCTAATGCACAATTAGGCATGAGGGTTCGTGTGAACCTACCGTTGAATGAATTTTCCCGCTCCGCCATGCAATTGGCTCGTCAACGAATGCAAGAGCGTATCCGAGAAATAGAGCAACGCCGAGTTTACGAACTTTACAAAGACAAAGTTAACACCGTCGTGGTTGGACAAGTCGCCCGATGGGATTCCCACGGCAATATCTACTTGACTTTAGACCGAGCGGAGGCCTTGCTCCCACGCCGTGAACAAGTGCCTACAGAAAGTTTCCAAAAAGGGGAGCGAGTTCGGGTTTACATCCACGAAATCCGCAAACCTACTGGTAGCACTGAACCCATCATAATTGTCTCGCGAACTCACAAAGAACTGTTGCGAAAATTGATGGAAGCAGAAATCCCAGAAATTCGCGAAGGGGTTGTAGAAATCAAGGCTTTGGTTCGTGACCCTGGCTATCGCTCAAAAGTGGCAGTTGCTTCAAAAGATCCTACAGTTGACCCCGTTGGCGCTTGTGTCGGACAACAAAGCAAACGAATTAACAACATCACGCAAGGACTTAGGGGAGAGCGAGTGGACATCATAGAATGGAGCCCCGACGAAGCAGAATTCATAGCAAATGCTCTTAGTCCAGCAAAGGTGGAAACCGTTATCATGAACTTTGACGAAAGGACCGCAACTGTCGTGGTCAGCGAGGATCAATTGTCATTGGCGATTGGGAAACAAGGGCGAAATGTTAGCCTCGCTGCCAGATTGACAGGTTGGAGGATTGACATACGAACCGAAAATCAACTTGGTCATGAGGTTCCTTTGGATGAGACTCCCCTTGTCCAAGCAGAGACAGAACCAGTTTCTGTCCCATTGGGCGCTCCAAATCCCGACTTTCAAACAGAGGACAATGTAACGCCGAGCATAGAGAAGGCGGCTGAGAGCAATGTTGAAGCGGAGGCAACGGAAGGGGGATAATAACGAAAGGTTGTGCCTTGGTTGTCGTAAGTTGAGGGACAAAAGAAGTTTGGTGAGAATTGCAGCATTTTGCGATGGACGTGTCATCATTGATGAGGCGCAAAAGTTAGGTGGACGGGGAGCATATGTTTGCCCTTTCACCGACTGCGTGATTGCTGCCGTGAAGAAAAGAAGTTTGGTTCACGGGTTCAGACATTCAATAGACGCCAAAATCCTGAATGAACTTCTGAGCCAATTGAAGTGTCACATCCTATGGATGTCTGGAGACTTGTTGCGGCTTTGGCAAAAGCCGATTTAACAGAGGTGATGTCGTTTGGCAAAAATTCGAATTCACCATCTCGCAAAAGAGTTGGGCATTTCCAACACTGAACTAATGGAGTTGCTGAGGGAACTCGGGGAGGAAGTCAAGAGTCATTCCAGCACTATTGACGAATCAACTGCTGATGCAGTCCGTGAGTTGTTGCAAGAGCGAGATAAGGGTAAGGGACCAAAGGTGCAAGTTGTTCTGCTCCCCCGCCGACCTTTACCGCCTATTGAACTCGCTGAGAGATTGAATACAGACTTGGGAATGGTCATGAGTCAATTGATGAAGTGGGGAATCGTGGTCGCCCCAACTCAAACCCTTGATTTAGAAGTCGTTGTGAAGTTAGTCAAGGAGTTAGGTTACGAGTTTCAGTTTGAAAAGGACGGTGAGAGACAGGAAGTGGCAGTGGAAACTTCTCTTCCTCCAACCACAGAAACAGTGAGTGGAGAAGAAACTTTCGTCTCGGAGGAGACTACTCAGGAAGTCACTGTTGAAGAGAAAGAAAAAATTGAAGAAATTCTCCTCGAAAAGCTCCTGCCTCGCCCACCTGTGATCACGGTTATGGGGCATGTGGATCACGGAAAAACGACTCTTCTTGATGCCATCAGAAAGACCAACATTGCGGAGAGAGAATATGGGCAAATCACTCAGCACATTGGCGCTTACGAAGTTGAATGGAGAGGACGAACAATCGTTTTCATTGACACGCCGGGTCATGAAGCCTTCACCGCCTTAAGGGCGAGGGGAGCGATGGTCACCGACATTGTCGTCTTAGTTGTGGCTGCTGACGATGGCGTTATGCCTCAAACGATAGAAGCCATAAACCATGCCCGTGCTGCAGAGGTTCCCATTATTGTCGCTATCAACAAAATTGATCGCCCAGACGCAAATCCTGACCGAGTCAAAGTTCAACTGTCTGAGCACGGACTTGTCCCTGAAGAGTGGGGCGGAGAGACTGTATGTGTTCCGATTTCTGCTCTAAAGGGCGAAGGTATTGACGAGTTATTGGAAATGATTTTACTGGTCGCCGATTTGAAGGAATTGAAAGCAGACCCAGAAGCACCACCTTGGGGCTATATCTTGGAGTCAAAAATGGACCCAAAACGCGGACCTATAGCAACGGTTATTGTCAAGCAAGGGACACTGCGTAAAGGGTATTGGGTTGTGGCGGGGACAACTTACGGTCGCATTAGGTTGATGACGGATTGGAAAGGCAACGAGGTTAAGGAAGCACCTCCGTCTAAACCGATCGCAATTTTAGGCTTAGAAGACCTGCCAACCGCTGGTGACAAACTGGAAGTCGTTGAGGATGGAAAAATCGCTAAAGAAATCGCGGAAAAGAGAGCGGAGATGCAAAGGCTTCACCAACTTCAACCTACACGGCGAATTACTTTGGAAGATTTCTTCGCCCAAATGAAGGCTGGGAAGGTTAAAGAACTCAACTTAATTGTCAAGGCTGATGTCCAAGGTTCTCTCGATGCAATCACTTACTCCCTCGGTCGTCTGGAGCACCCTGAGGTGAAAATCAACATCATTCACGGAGGCGTCGGAGATGTTTCTGAAAACGATGTCATGTTGGCTACCGCTTCAAACGCTGTCATACTGGGCTTCAATGTGCGAATTGACCCATCTGGTAGACGAGCACTGCAGCACGAACAAGTTGATGTCCGTCTCTACCGCATCATTTACGAACTGATAGAAGATGTCAAGAAAGCGATTGTCGGGTTGCTTGAACCAATTAGGCGAGAGGAAATTCTCGGTGTCGCCGAAGTTCGCGCAACTTTCAAAGCCCGTTTCGGAATTGTGGCTGGATGCTATGTCAACTCTGGAAGATTGATGATAAATGTCCCTTGCCGAGTTATCAGAAATGGCCAAGTCATCACCACCACACGCATAACCTCGCTACGGCACTACACTGAAGATCGTTCTGAAATACTGGAAGGGATGGAATGCGGAGTGGGACTGGAAGACTTCTCTGAGTTTGAGGTCGGCGACCTGATTGAAGCCTTTAGGATTGTGGAAGTTCAAAGGAGCGTTGATGAGATTCGTGAAAAGACAACAGAGATGGTCGTTGCACGACAGTAAACCTTCCATACCCACTTCTGCCCTTGACATGTGGCGGAACGAGGCTAAAATTTAAGACGGATATTAGCACTCAAAACAATTGAGTGCTAAACTCCAAGCGAAAAATCCCTGAGTCACGGAGGTGAATGAGATGAAGGTCCGTCCGTTGGGAAGTCGGGTCTTGGTCAAGCCGCGAGAGGAAGAGGAGAAGACACCTGGCGGTATTATCCTTCCTGACACCGCAAAGGAAAAGCCTCAAGAAGGTGTCGTCATCGCAGTCGGTCCAGGTAAATTGCTGGAAAACGGTGAGCGCCGCCCTGTCTCTGTCAAAGAGGGGGACATTGTGATTTTCAGCAAGTATGCCGGCACTGAAATCAAAATTGATGGCGAAGAATATCTCATCGTTGACGAGGACAGCATCCTCGCCGTTAAGGTTGAGGAAAAAGAACCTGTCGCTACACAAGCATAACCCCCAAAAAACTTCGTGACGGAGGTGACGGGCAATGCCCAAAGAGTTACTTTACAGCGAGGAAGCAAGGCGAGCATTGGAGCGAGGTGTAAATGCTGTTGCTAATGCCGTCAAGGTAACCCTCGGTCCTAAAGGTCGCAATGTCGTCTTAGATAAGAAGTTCGGTGCACCTTCAATCACCAAAGACGGTGTCACTGTGGCTAAAGAGATTGACCTTGCACAGCACTTTGAAAACTTAGGTGCTCAACTCGTCCGTGAAGTTGCCAGCAAGACTAATGATGTCGCTGGCGATGGGACGACCACGGCTACTGTCTTGGCTCAAGCGATGGTTCGTGAAGGATTGAAGATGGTCGCTGCTGGTTCTAACCCTATGGCGCTTCGGCGTGGTATTGAAAAGGCTGTCCAAAAAGCCGTTGAGAAACTCAAGGAATACTCCATTGAAGTCAAGACCCGTGACGACATTGAACATGTTGCTGCCATTGCGGGCAACGACCCAGAGATTGGGAAGGTTATTGCAGAGGCGATGGATAAAGTTGGCAAGGACGGCGTCATCACCATTGAGGAAAGCAAAGGGACAGAAACGACCGTTGAGTTCGTTGAGGGTTTACAGTTTGACCGAGGTTACCTCAGCCCTTACTTTGTGACAGACGCAGAACGGATGGAGTGCATCCTTGAGGAACCCTTCATCCTCATCCACGAAAAGAAAATCAGCAGCGCTATGGACTTAGTGCCAGTCCTTGAGAGAGTGTATCGTGCGGGCAGACCTTTACTGGTCATCGCTGAGGATGTTGAGGGCGAAGCATTAGCGACCCTCGTTATCAATAAACTTCGTGGAGTCCTTCAATGTTGTGCTGTCAAGGCTCCTGGCTTCGGTGAACGGCGCAAGGCGATGCTTGAGGACATCGCTATCTTGACAGGAGGGACATTCCTGTCCGAGGAATTAGGTGTCAAGTTGGAGAATGTCACCCTTGAAATGCTCGGTCGTGCCCGAAAAGTCGTTGTTACGAAGGACGACACGACAATTGTTGAAGGTGCTGGAAGCAAAGAGGCAATTCAAGGTCGCATCGCTCAAATCAAGCGCCAGATTGAAGAAACCGAAAGCGATTACGACCGAGAGAAACTGCAGGAGCGGTTAGCGAAGTTGGCTGGTGGCGTCGCCGTCATTAAAGTCGGTGCTCCCACCGAAACCGAGATGAAGGAGAAGAAGCATCGTTTTGAAGACGCCCTCAACGCCACCCGCGCTGCCGTTGAAGAAGGAATCGTTGCTGGTGGCGGTGTGACATATATCCACGTCGTCCCTGTCCTCGACGAACTTGAGAAGGAGTTGACCGACCCTGACGAAAAGATTGGTGTTAGAATTGTCAAGCGCGCTCTTGAGGAACCACTCCGCCAGGTTGCTGAGAACGCTGGTTGGGAAGGCTCCGTTGTCGTTGAGAAAGTCCGCCAATTTGAACCCAAGACTGTCAACGGCGACGTCCACTTCGTTGGCTTTGACGCCCTTCGTGAAGAATTCGTTGACATGGTTGAAAGTGGTATCGTTGACCCAGTGAAAGTCGTTCGCAGCGCCCTTGAAAATGCTGCTTCCATCGCTGCAATGCTCCTGACAACAGAAGCAGTGGTCGCCGAGAAACCCGAAGAGGAGAAAGCCAAAACCAGCGGACACCATCATGAATTTTAAGCCATTATGAGTGATTGAAAATGGGATCGGGGCAGGTCATTGACCTGCCCCATCTTTTTGTCTCGTTACCTTGAACTCATTACGGAAACAGACCATGTAAAGCCTTTCCGAGAGTTTGAGGTTTGACTCCCAAATCCAGAGCCATTTTTGACCATGATTTCTCCTTTTCGTAAGCAGCAAATACATCTTTTGCGGGTTTGCCAGACGCTTTTGCAAGTCCGTAGCCGACGATGATGCTTGACCAAGTTAGCCCTTTTTCTCTCATTCTTTGAACATCTTCACGACTTGCGTTGAAAAATTGCACAACTCGTTCAAAGACAAGGTAATTGAGTTCGGGCATAGCTGCAGTAGTTTTTTCAACTGCGCCAATAAATGTTTGTGTCAACAAGGTTTCAACGGCGACGCTCAGGCGCTCTCCAACGGTAGCGAACTTTCGTTCCAATTCTGGCATAGGTGCTATTGGGACAGGTGCTTCTTTCACTGCCTCTTTCAGCAACTGCAGCGCAGCCCAAACTTCCATCACAACTTGTCTACCGCTTGCATCAATTTCATCCTGAACCTTCTTGACAATTTCCTCAACCGAAGGGGTTGGTTGCTGGTAACTCTGCTTTGCGAACACGAACCCGACGACAAAACCGACGGCGAGTGTAAGAATCAAACTTGCACTTAATTTCATTCGCATCTCCTTCACACCTCCAGTCGCAATGTTTTCTTCCAAAAGTTGAGGCAAGAATTTCCTTCCAGTCAACAAGACTTGTCAATTTTTGTCGGTGCAGTTCAAGGTTGCACCTTGCTTTACTCAATCAAGCCTTGACAATCCATGTTCCGACGGCGACGACTGCCCAATAAAGCAAGACCACCCATCCGATGACTGGGAAGAAAGCGAGCAGGTGAAGTGCTAATGCCCCGAGCAATGCGACCAGCAAATCGGTTCGTTCCCAATTCATGATTGCAGCGATTCTCCTGCCGATAACCCAAGTTACGGCAACCCAGCCGAGGGAGTAGGCAGTTAGCAGTGCCAGAAGTAAGATGACAGCGAGTCCACCTGCTGGTGGAGCCGTCTTACCTACTTCTCCCAAGACAATGATGAAAATTCCCAGTACTACGACAACGATGAGACCGAATAGAAACGAGCGGGTGCTTTGTGTTTGAACAACTTGAGTCTTCCTGTTCACCCACTCGGGGAGCAACGCTGAAACGACGCTGACCCATGCCGCAACTACAAGGTAAGTTCCAATTGCGAACCAAACACCGCTTATGACTCCTACAGACTGAGCGATTTGGTGAAGCGGGTCTTTTACTTCTTGACACCAAGCTAACGAGGTGACCGAAAGAATTGTCAAGACAATAAATTTCCATCGCATCTTCTTCATCCTCCTTTATGCAAAGCGGCTTACAATTTCCCAAAGTTTTTGCAACCATTGAGCGGGCAAAATTGACCAGCCGACGATGCCAAGCATCCATTGGGGAATTGAGCGGAAGATTTCCGAAAGAGAAATCCCAAACCAAAACGCTACGAGGGAAGCACCGTTGGTTGTCAGTACCCATGACAATGTCAATTCGTTCCACGAGATGAGTTGATGTGGGCATAACCTTTTTAGCAGCTTCTTTTCAAACCCTTCTGGTGTAGGTATTGACAAAGATGCTTTTACTTCGTCTGCAATCGTTTGCCATTCCATGAGCAGTCGTTGGCAGTGTGGGCAATTTCGCAAATGCCATTGAACCAACAGGTTTGTTTCTTCATCCGCACAACCATCAAACCACTCGTGAAGTTGAAGCAAAAATTTTCGGCATTTCTCGGTCACAACAGACCAACCTCCTTTAGTTTCCGTCGCAATACTTCACGACCGCGAAAGAGCCATGCTTTGACTGTCCCGACAGGGACTTGCAGTGTTTGGGCGATTTCTTGGATGGTCATCTCTTCACCGTAACGAAGCAGCAAAACCGCCCTTTGCATTGGGTGCAAAGTTGACAAAATTCGCTGAACAAATGCTCTCCTCTCTATTGCCCACCATTCTTCTTCAGGCGTTGGGTTTTCACTCGCTTCAGCGAGTTCAAAAGAATCTTCCAATTGTTTTGAAATCCACTGCTGTTCGGATGTTCGTTTTCTTAAAGCGTTCAAGCACAAACGGGTTGTCAAGGTCATAAGCCAAGTTGAGAACGAACCTTTACTCGGGTCAAATATAGCCAACCTTTCAAAAGCCCTCAAGAACGCTTCTTGAGCCAAATCTTCTGCCAAGTCTCGGTCACCCAGCAAATGAAAAGCCATCCCGTAAATTCGGTCGCGATAGCGACGTACCAGTTCATCAAAAGCCCGGTTATCGCCTTCCAAGCACCTGCGAACCAATTCAATTTCGTCCATGCTTTCTGCCCTCCAAAAAGAGATACAGTCGCTTTATCGTAAAGGTTTCACAGTCTTGACGGCTAATCGTTGCCTCGCTAAAATTAATAATACCCGCTGTGTTACCATCTTTGTTGGCTTCTCGTTTCTAATTGGGAAGTCTGTATCTGGTTTCTTGTCAAAGGAGATTGGGCTTTGTTCAACTGGTTCTCTTTGCTGCTGTTCCACGAGAAAACTCTGTCAAGGAGGGTCGGAATATGACGGTGGTAAATCCTCTCATCTTCCGCCAGTATGACATTCGTGGTGTCGTTGGCAATGACATAAACCCTGAAGTTGCCCGTTTAATCGGTCACGCTTATGGAACTTTCTGTCGACGAAAAGGGGTCAATCAAGTTGTTGTTGGGCACGATAACCGAAAGAGTTCGCCAGATTTGCATGTTGCTGTCATTGAAGGTTTAACTGCAGCAGGATGCGAGGTCGCGGACGTTGGCGAAGTCATAACCCCCTTCCTCTACTTCGCTTGTCGCTATTGGCAAATTGACGGGGGTGTGATGGTGACAGCGAGCCATAACCCACCTCAATACAACGGCTTCAAATTAGTTTTGGGACATGGGACTTTGTTCGGAGAGCAAATTCAGCAATTGCGTCAAATGATTGAAGGGAAAGATTTTGAGCGCGGCAACGGTTCGGTAACCAAGCGAGATGCGTTCAAGGATTACCTTGCGTGGGTGACAGAGCACATCAATTTGGGCGACCGCAAATTGAAAGTAGTTGTGGACTGCGGTAACGGGACGGCAAGCTATTTCGCTCCCAAACTTTTGCGCTCCCTCGGCTGTGAAGTCGTAGAACTTTATTGCGAATCTGACCCAACTTTCCCGCACCATTTGCCTGATCCCGTGAAGCCTGAAAACTTGCAGGATTTGATTGCGAAAGTTCGTGAGGTCGGTGCAGATGTCGGTTTAGGCTTTGATGGCGATGGCGACCGCTTGGGAGTTGTAGATGAACAGGGCAATATCCTTTGGGGCGACCAATTGATGATTCTGTTCAGCCGCGAAGTTCTGCAAAAGCATCCACAAGCCAAAATCATCGTTGAGGTTAAATGCTCGCAAGCGATCATTGAGGATATCGCAAAACACGGCGGAGTTCCAATCCTTTGGCGGACTGGACATTCCTTCATCAAAGCCAAGATGAATGAAGAGGGTGCGTTGCTTGCTGGTGAGATGAGTGGACATTTGTTCTTCGCCGATGAGTATTTCGGTTACGATGACGCCCTTTACGCTGCCTGCCGTTTGCTCCGTATCTTGTCGCAAACCGATAAACCGCTCTCGGCGCTCCTTGCCGATGTCCCTCGTTACTTCGCCACGCCCGAAGTTCGCGTCCATTGTGACGATACTGTCAAGTTTGATGTCGTGGCAAAAGTTGTGGAACACTTCAAACGGAGTGGTTACGAGGTCATTGATGTGGACGGTGCTCGCGTCGTCACTGATGAAGGTTGGGCGCTCGTCCGTGCATCCAATACTGAACCTGCATTGATTTTGCGAGCCGAAGGCAAAACACCAGAAGCACTCAAACGCTTGCACCGACTTGTCACCGACGCCCTCAAGCCCTATCCCGAAGTGCAGTTGGAAGAATGGTTGAAGGAGTCACAAGAAGAGTGACCGATGACGGCAGAGACTCACTGAAAAGGTGTTGAGTGTGGCGGTGTTGTTGTGACAATTGGGGTTGACAAGAGATTGTGTTCAGCCTTAGGGTTTGAACGGAGGTGACCTGTCATGGCAGAAGTAAAACGGGAAGTATTAGAGACTTATCCCGAGCCGCGCAAAGAGCCACCAGAACCGCTCGTCGTGGAAAAGCCTTGGGGGCGGTTCATTCAATATGTGCTCAACGAACAAGTGACAGTGAAAATCCTTGAGGTCAAAGCAGGTGAGCAATTGAGTTTTCAATCCCACAACCACCGAAGCGAACTTTGGGTGCCTTTGGATGATGGCGCATGTATCCAAATTGACGACCAAATCATAAGACCAAAGCCTTTGGAACCCGTTTTCATCCCTGTTGGAGCAAAACATCGGCTCATCGGCGAGGACAAATCCTACCGCGTGCTGGAAATCTCATTTGGCTACTTTGACGAAGAGGACATCGTTCGCTACGAGGACAAATACGGACGCGTTCCCTAAAACCCAATGACTTATCTGCCTGACTTGCTTTTCTATTGAAAACTCACGCAAGGGAGGTGATGGCGGAGATGCAGGCGTTGGTGCTCGTTGGCGGGTTTGGGACTCGTTTGCGCCCGCTAACCTATCATGTGCCCAAAGCGATGGTTCCTATCGCCAATATCCCGTTCATTGAGCGGTTCGTTGATTACCTTGAAGCCAACGGAATTACTCACATCATCTTTGCGATGGGTTATTTGCCTGATCCAATTGCCAAACACCTTGCAAAGCGTAACGGCAAAGCCAAATACGATTTCGTCGTGGAAGAACGACCTTTGGATACAGGTGGCGCTATCAAAAATGCAGAAGTGCTTTTGGGCGATCGCTTCTTCGTTTTCAACGGCGATATCTTGACAACTATTCCATTGCGTGAGATTTTGAAAGTGCATGAACAAAAGGGTGCTTTGGTGACAATTGCACTGACACCCGTTGAAGATCCAAGCCGTTATGGCGTTGTCGTTGCCGACGAAGATGGTCGCGTTCAAGCGTTCGTTGAGAAGCCGCCAAGGGAAACTGCTCCAAGCAATTTGATCAACGCCGGCATTTACCTTTACGAGCGTGAAGTGCTCAAGCACATCCCTGCAGGGCAACCTTACTCGGTTGAGCGAGGGCTTTACCCGAAGTTGTTGGAAGTTGGCGCTCCATTCTATGCCGTCGCTTTCTGCGACGATTACTGGCTTGACATCGGCAAAGTTAAGCATTACCTGCAAGCCAACTTTGATATCCTGAGCAGGAAAGCACCCTTGCTTATTGCAGGCAAAGAAATTCAACAAGGCGTTTGGGTTGGCGAAGGTGTTAAAATTGCGTCCACGGCGAAAGTTTCCCCTCCTGTTTTGCTTGGCGATGGTTGCGTGATTGAGAACGGAGCAACCGTTGGTCCGTTCGCTGTGCTGGGTGACAGAGTTACCGTCAAGAGGGATGCTATCGTGCAGGAATCTGTGCTGTGGGAGGGTTGCATCGTGGGTGAAGAAGCGATTGTAACCCTATGTGTCTTGGGTTCTCACTGCGAAATTGAGTCAAATGCCAATGTTGAACCTGACCGCGCTTACGGCTGTGGTGAGAGGATAACTGCGGGTGTTCCTGCGTGAGGTCTATTGTCGTGGCTTCGGGCGGTCGCCGAAGTGTGGCGGGGCTTGTTGAGAAAAAACCTGTCGGACGGAGGTGATCGCGATGGTCGTCGGGAATGTCAAGCGAGAGGCAGTGGCGAAGCGTTTCGCTCCCGACGTCGGCTACATCGGCACATATGTCCCGCGAGAATGCGGAATTGCAACTTTCACTGCTGATGTCGTCAAATCCGTGCATGCGTATCCTTTTGTCGGCGAACCTTATGTCGCTGCGGTGGTTAAACCCGAAGAAGATTTGAGCCGATACCGATACCCTGTCCGCTTTTTTGCTCGTGAGACCAGTTACGGCGACCATATTCGGATGGCGACCTTTTTCAACGAGATGCCTGTTTCCGTCGTGAACTTACAGCACGAGTTTGGTATCTTTGGTGGTCGCAATGGTGAGTTTATCTGCACAACTGCTGACCTTTTGCACAAACCTCTGATCACAACCTTACACACTATCTTGCCGAACCCAAAACCCGCTTTTCGCGAAATTACCCGCCATCTGGTAGCCCGTTCAGCACGAGTCATCGTGATGAACCCGTTAGCATTTGAACTATTGGAACGCGACTACCTATTGAACACTCGTAAAGTTGTGCTCATTCATCACGGCGCTCCCGATGTGCCTTTTGGGAGACGAGAAGAAGCAAAGCGCGAACTTGAATTGTCAGGTCGGTTTGTCATCAGCACCTTCGGACTCATTAGCAGAGGCAAAGGGTTGGAGTATGCCATTCAAGCGTTGCCACCAGTCGTCGAGAAGCACCCCGAAGTGCTTTACCTGATTTTGGGCGAAACTCATCCGAATGTGCGAAGGAGCGAAGGAGAAAGTTACCGCGAGGAGTTGCAAGCGTTAGTGCAGGAGTTAGGGTTGGAAGACCATGTGCAATTCGTCAACCGATATTTGACAAAATCGGAACTCATCAGGTATCTGCAAGCGACAGATGTTTACCTTACACCTTACCTGAACCCGAATCAAATTGTCAGTGGGACGTTGGCTTACGCAACGGCGTGCGGTAAAGTCATAGTTTCCACGCCTTACTTGTATGCACAGGCACTGTGTTCGGATGGACGCGGGATTTTGGTCAACTTCCGCGACCCTCAATCCATTACCGATGCACTGTTGCTTCTGATTGAAAACCCGAGGCTTCGGTTTGAAATGGAATGGCGTGCCTATGTCTATGGGCGGCAAATGACATGGCGAGCGGTAGGGAAGCAATATGCCAAGTTGTTTGCGACGGTGGCGGAGGAATTCCGCCTAGTGAGAGCGTCCGTTTCGCTCATCCCACAACCACAAATTCAACCAAGGGTAAAAACATTTGACCTTGTATCAACTAACTGATTGCTTCAATCTGGGGCTGAAGTTTACTCGTTTCTGCTGTGTTGAATAATGGATTTCGTAGGGCTGCTCTCTTGAGCAGCCGAAAAAAATGATGTGAAAAACAAATCGCTTCTCGTAGTGCTGCTCTCCTGAGCAGCCGAAAGAAAAAGAGCGGCGTGAAAGAACAAATCGGCGCATCGGGAGATGCGTCCCCCCTGAAAAGCACGAAAAAATCGCAGGGGAAAATTTTGTCCTTGACAGTAAAACTGCCGTCAGGCATAAAGCTCAATGCTACTATCATTTTTGTCAACCATCAATCTCTGTAGCGTCGGGG
>FMJZ01022788.1_pt1 | contig 16889 bp, 14 predicted proteins | sample 1987881 | NCBI WGS metagenome assembly FMJZ01 (sample SAMEA4378227, study PRJEB15110) | soil metagenome | biome: soil; feature: Field; material: Soil | place: India | collected 2015-03-11 | depth 0 m | reverse complement strand
TATTGTCGATGCACCTTTGTTTCGCCTTGGGCGGGAAACTATTTCCCTGCGTTGGTTGTTTCAAGTGGTGCTGTTGCTCATTCTCGTGGCCATTCTAGCGCGCTTTTTCAAGGGGGTGCTGAAAAATCAACTCCTACCGCGCCTTGGCTTAGACTTAGGCAATCGCGAGGCCATTTCCACTGTGATTAGCGGTGCTGGGGGGGCACTGGGCTACATTATTGTTTTGCAAGCAGTGGGGATTAATCTCGATTCCCTAGCGGTGATTATTGGTGGCTTGGGGGTGGGGATTGGTTTTGGTTTGCAGGATGTCACCCGCAATCTCATCAGTGGCCTGACGCTCCTAATTGAGCGCAAAGTGCGTGTCGGCGACTTTGTGGAAATTGAAAACATCAGTGGCTACGTGCAGGAAGTCTCAATGCGGGCCACGGTGATTCAAACTTTTAACGGTTCAAATGTGGTAGTACCTAATACCTACCTTGCCGATAGTCCAGTGCTGAATTGGTACTATGAAACCCATCGCGGTCGTATTGATATTCCCATTGGAGTGGCCTATGGGACAGATCCAGTTTTGGTGACGGAAGTCTTGCTCAATATTGCGCATTCTGAACCAGATGTCCTCAGGGAGCCAGCCCCTCGAGTGATTTTCCGTGAATTTGGGGATTCTGCCCTTAAGTTTGAACTTTGGGTATGGACAGATGCCATTGAGCGGCGAGTGTTCATCAAGAGCAGTCTCAATTTCAAGATTGATTATTACTTTCGGCAGCACAATATCTCGATTCCTTTCCCGCAACGGGACATCTGGATCCGCACTGCGCCAGCGCTCTCTCCCCTCAGTGAGGAAACCCTAGGGATGCCCTTGGCACCGGCAACGCCCTCCTTAAAGTCACTGCTTCAGCAGGTGAGCTATTTTCAGTGTATGAATGATTTGCAATTACGCTTTCTTATCGAATCGGGCTACCGCAAGCACTTGACAGCGAAGGAAATTTTGTTCCGTGCTCAGGAGGCAATCAGTAACTTCTACATTGTATTGCAGGGGCAAATGGCGGCGGTCTATGAGGAGAATGGTGAACTCAAGCCAATGATGACGTTTAATCCGGGGGAGCACTTTGGTGAACTACCGCTGATGCTGGGGGTGGCCTGCCCAGCAACGATGATGGCAATGACGGATACGGTCTTGTTTGTCCTACCACGGGAGAGATTTGAGCAGTTGCTAAAAGAACACCCTTCCCTTGCTGATGATATTGCGGTGGCGATCGCCCGCCGTCAGGATGTGCTGGCGCAACATCAACAGGAGCTGCAGCAACTGAGTCGCCAAGAGTCGGATCAAAGTCGGCCGATTAACTGGATTCGCGATCGCCTGCAAAAACTCCTGAGTTGGTAAAGTGTTCAATCAGTGGCGTCGAGTGTAAATGCGTGCTCTAAGTATTGATGCAGCCGACAGGTACCTGCTTGGTATCGCACCAAGGCCACATCAAAGCGACAGGGATGATCCTGCCACTGGGGCTGACGTTCTAGGAAGGCTTGGGCTGCCAAAATGAGTTTGCGTTGCTTGCTGGGGGAAATCGCGCCGAGGCCATCATCATCCCAGTTGTGGGGACAGCGGGTTTTCACTTCGACAAAAAGCACCACTCCCCGCGGATCACAGGCAACAATATCCAGCTCACCCCAAGGGCAGGACCAGTTCTGAGCCAAAATTTGACACTGCTGGGTTTGTAGCCACGCGACAACTACCGCTTCCCCGCGATCGCCCACGTGGCGCATAGGCGCTAGGCTTCAATGGGTTCGAGATTAAACAAGTCTTGGAGGGTCTGCATGGCGCGTTGACGACTTTCTAAATCCCGCTGTGATTGCAGTTGCACGGTTGGATCATGGAGAATCTTGTTAATAATCGTGCGCGTCATTGCTTCAATGACCCCTTGGTGCTTATCACCAAACTCACTGCCTAGGCGGGAGAGAGCTTTTTCCAGCTCTTGGGTACGGATCGCTTCCATTTTTTGGCGCAGACTGCGGATGGTTGGAATCGTTTCTAGGGCGTGCCACCAAGCCAAAAAGGTCTCTAATTCTTCCTCAAGGATACCCTCAGCTTCTTGAGCCAGTTGGCGTCGCGCCTCTTGGTTTTGGGCGACAACTGCTTCGAGATCATCCACATTAAACAGTTGTACGGAGGCCAATTCCGTCACATTCGCATGGACATTGCGAGGCACGGAAATATCAATGATTGATAGGGGGCGATCGCCGGTGAGCACCGACCCTAAATTCTCCCGATCCAAGAGGGGTTGTGTCGCTGCTGTGCCGGTAAAGACCAAATCCATTGCTGCAACAATCGGCAGTAGATCCGTCATCGTAAAGAGTTCAAAGCGTACTTCGGGAAACTGCTGCGCCAGTTCCTGTGCCCGTTCTAAGGAGCGGTTGATAATGCTCATCTCCTTCACCCCGCGGGCAATCAGGTGTTGCACCACCAAGCGGGACATTTTTCCCGCACCGACAATGGCAATGCGGCAGTTCTGGAGATTTTGCAGCCGCAGGTCGGCGAGTTCCACCGCCGCTGAGCTAATGGAGACCGCTCCTGTCCCAATACTCGTTTCTGTGCGTACCCGTTTACCGGCAGCGATCGCCCCCGTAAAGAGGCGATTGAGAATGGAACCAATGGACTTGTACTGCTGTCCCAACTGATGACAGCGTTTCACTTGGGAGAGAATTTGCCCCTCGCCAATCACCAAGCTATCCAGACCCGAGGCCACCCGCATGAGGTGCATCACCGCATCCTGATGTAGCAGGATAAAGAGGTAGGGACGCAGTTGGGGCAGGGGAATATGACTCCATTCACTGAGAAACTGATGCACTTCCCGCACGCCCACCTCAGTGTCACTGGTAACAATGTAAATTTCTAAGCGGTTACAGGTGCTAAGGATGGTCGCTTCCTGAATATGGGCGTAGCCGCACAGATGTTGCAGTGCCCGCTCCCGCACATCCTCTGGCACACTCAATTTTTCGCGCACATCCACAGGGGCGGTTTTGTGACTCAAGCCAATGACAGCAATATTCATAGGAATCGGTTGACGTTCGGCTGCAACTCCATCAATTGTTGTATCAGGATTCTTGAGCTTCCTTCACGCTTGTTTGCAAGTCTTTACTAAAGGAGGATTCTCGAGATTCCTGAGCCAACTCCTCAGGTCTTCAAGGGTCGCAGGAGTGCCGCCGCCAAAGTCTCAAGACGCCATCAATGCGAAAGGCGGTTTGTTTGAGGTCCACAGAGTCAAAGCGGTAACCCATGGGATAGTCTATTCCCAATAGGTCAAAGAGCGCTTCGGGTAACTGCGCAAACAGGGAGTCACGACGCATTGAAAAAGGGGAGACCGGTTAGCACCTAAGCAAGGACATCTGAATAGGAGCGGCTAGGGGATTCTTGATAGACCTGTGTAATAGTGGCAGCCAGTCGTTGCATACCAAGGGCAATTTCCTCATCACTGGCAGTGAGGCTAATACGCAGGCACTCCTGTTTGTGGCGCCACGGCTCGGTCAAGCCGGGGAAAAAGGAACTGCCGGGAACCACAATCACCCCTGCTCGCTTCAGGTGTTGATATAATTCCCAGTCTGTCATGGGTAAGTCCCGTAGCCACAGCCACGCGAAAATCGCCCCCTCACCGCGATGCAAAAACCAAGGAAGGTCATTGGGCAAAGCAGTTCGCAAGGTTTCTTCGAGAACTGTAAACTTGCGCTGATAGAAGGGACGAATGACATTGACGGATACTTCGGCTAGGGCACCATTGGCAATGGCTAATGCCGCGATCGCCTGACCGTAGCGGGAGGCATGAATACAGGCATTGGTTTGAAAGGCTTCGAGAACACTCAAGATCTCGCGATCGCCAATGGCAATCCCCACCCGTTCCCCTGGTAGTCCTGCCTTTGAGAGGCTGAGGCAGTGGACAATATTGCCGCCAAAAACGGGTGCGAGTTCCGTAAAGTTCAAACTGGGATAGGGTGGCCCATAGGCAGCATCAATCAAAACTGGAACGCCATAGGGGACAGCGAGATCAGCAATTTGCCGCACCTCAACATCCGTGAGCACATTCCCCGTCGGATTGCAGGGGCGGGAGAAGATGACGCATCCAGTCGTCTCATCAATGTGGAGTTGTTGAAAGTCGGGACGATACTTAAAGGTGTGATCCGCTTCAAACATCTCAAGGCGCGGACGATAGGCAACAACGGTACCAGGGGTGAGGCTGACGCCACCGTAGCCGGTATATTCTGGACTCAAGGGGAGAACAACTTTCTTTAATTCACCGTTGGCGCTAAAGCCCCCAAAAGCATTGGCGGCAAAGAAGTAGATGGCCTGACTGCCGGGGGTGACCAGGACATTGCGCTCCGTCAGGTTCAAACCATAGCGGCGATTAAAATCATCGACAACAGCAGCAATTAGCGGTTCATACCCTTGGCTTGTGCCGTAGCGGCAGACCACTTGGCCAAATTCTGGGCTGGCCATTAGCTCCTGGGTACAGTCGCGCCACAGTTGCTCCACCTCAGGAAGAATGAGAGGATTACCTGCACTCAGGTTAATCAGGTCTTGACCGCGATTCAGGCGCAACGTCTCGATAATATCCTTCATGATTGCCCGAACTCCCGTCAGTTGGGACATTTGCTGGCCAATCTGGGAGAGTGCAGGATTCATAGGCAAAGGACATAGACAGTATTGGTTAGGATAGCATCTGCTCTTCGATTGAGGGAGAGATGGAACCCATAGACACCGCCAATAGAGTCACTCGACTGAGCAACTGTAACATAACGTTAAAATAGGGCAAGAACTCTAAAGCATTCATGGCAGCGTTTATCCCTTTTGTCGGTAAGTTTCATTCCCCTTGGCGATCGCTCGTGATTGGGGTGATTGCTACCGGTGTGATTGGCAGCGGTGGACTGTTGTGGTGGCGATCGCGGCAAACGCCCCTTGATTTGGATCGCTACACCGTACCGGTTCAAGACAGTCGCGATTTGGTGGCTCGGATTGCTGCCACGGGCAAAGTGGTACCGGTACAAACTGTCAATGTCAGTCCGAAACGGGCAGGTCTTCTCGCCGAACTCTACGTTGAGCAGGGAGATCAGGTCAAGGCCGGTCAAATCATCGCCCGTATGGACAACCGCGATGAGCAGGCGCAACTCGCCCAAGCCCAAGCCAATCTAGCCGAGGCCATTGCCCGTCGCGATCGCGTGGTTGCCGGCAACCGTGCTGAGGAAATTGCCCAAGCCGAAGCCCAAGTGCGAGCAGCTGCCACTCGTGCTCAATTGGCAGAAGAGCGCCTGAAACGCAACGAATTGCTCGCCGCTGAGGGTGCGATTCCCCGCGATACCCTTGATGAACTAAAAGCAAATCGGGATAGCGCGATCGCCAACCTGAATGAAGCTCAAAAGCGCCTGCAACTATTACAGCGTGGCTCCCGCAGTGAAGAAATCCGCCAAGCAGAAGCAACCGTCGCCGCTGCCCAAGCCCAAGTCCAAGCTGCCCGTGCTGCCCTCGAAGATACAGTGATTCGCGCTCCTTTTACGGGGATTATTACCCAGAAGTACGCCAATCCGGGAGCCTTTGTGACACCGACCACCACCGCCTCTGCAACGACCTCTGCCACTTCCACCTCAATTGTGGCGATCGCTGAGGGCTTAGAAATTCTTGCCGAAGTCCCAGAAGTGGATATTGGCCAAGTGCTCGTGGGGCAACCCGTTGAAATCCGTGCCGATGCCTATCCAGGGGAAACCTTTGAAGGACGAGTGCGCTTAGTGGCACCCGAAGCGGTTGTCGAACAAAATGTCACCTTCTTTCAGGTGCGGGTTTCCTTAGTAACAGGGCTAGAGAAACTACGTTCTGGGATGAATGTAGATTTAGATTTTCTGGGACAAAAAATTCACAATGCCCTCTTGGTGCCGACGGTGGCCATTGCCGTTGAACGCGGTCAAACGGGTGTTTATGTTGTGGGTGAAGACAATCGCCCCAAATTTCGCCCTGTCACCATTGGCAGTAGTTGGCAAGATCAAACCCAAATTATCAGCGGTGTTAGTGTCGGTGAGCGCGTCTTTATTGACTTTCCTGAGCGGCTGCGGCCAAAACAAGAGTAGTTATGGGCTTGCATCACGTTTCCATCCGCACAGCCAATATTCAGCGGGCGATCGCCTTCTATGAAGGCCTAGGCTTTACAATGGAGGTCCGCTTTACCACGGGTTATACCCTCGCCTGTTGGCTCAAGGGCTGGCACACCCGCCTCGAACTTCTGCAAGTCCCTGACCCCCAGCCGGCTGCCGATCCTTTTCACGATGAGCACTACGTCGGCTACTACCATCTTTCCTTTGATCTCAGTGACCATCCCGACCCCCTCGAAACATGGCTCAATCAAGTAGCGCAAACGTTGAAGGCACAGGGTTTACCCTTTGAGCTATTGCTGAAGCCCACCCAGCAAGTGATTGGGTCGCACCTCTATCACGTCGCCTTTATACGTGACTGCGATGGCTTGCCCCTTGAATTTTTGCAGTGTCTGGGTTCCTGCTGAGGCCTAAACGCCGATAAAATAAGAGGGTTGAGAGATTTTTGGGTCGTAGAGAGGCATGCAACTGCAAACAGTTACTACAACCATTCCCGACTGGTCGGGGGACTTACTGGCGATCGCCGTCTTTCAAACGGAAGGCACCCTCACCCTCACCGACCCCTACACGACCCTTGACCAACACCTCAACGGCCTATTGCAGGAACTGATCAACGAAGGGGAATTTCAAGGCAAGTCCGGTACCTCCCTCCTGATGCGCCTATTGCCCAACTTCCCCATTAAAAAGCTTCTCCTTGTGGGCTTAGGCAATCGCGATGACTTTAACCTAGAGACCCTGCGCCGCACTGCCGCAACCATTGCCCGTATGGCTCGCCGTGAACGCGCAAAAACACTAGGCATGGCACTGCCCCATGAGACTTTAGAGGCAGCGGATGCTGCCCAAGCCATTGCCGAAGGGGTTCTCCTTGCCCTCCACAGTGATGTGCGTTTTAAGTCGGATCCCGAAGCTCGTCAACTCCTGCCCTATCCAGAATCCGTCAGCCTGTTGGGTTTAGGGGAGCAAACAGCGGCCTTGACCCGTGCCCAGCAGATTTGCGATGGGGTGATTTTGGCGCGCGAACTGGTGAATGCCCCGGCCAATCAAGTGACGCCTGTCACCCTTGCGGAAACGGCTCAGCAATTGGCGGCTACCTACGGCTTAACGGCAAAAATTTTGGAGCGCGATGAGTGTGCCGCCTTGGGTATGGGTGCCTTTTTGGGGGTGGCTCAGGCGTCTGATCTACCGCCGAAATTTATTCACCTTACGTACACTCCCCCTGGAAACGTACAGAAGAAAATTGCCCTCGTTGGCAAGGGGTTAACGTTTGATTCGGGTGGTCTCAACCTCAAGACCCAAGGGGGGATTGAAACGATGAAAATGGACATGGGGGGAGCCGCAGCCGTTTTGGGAACGGCCAAGGTCATTGGTCAACTCAAACCCGCTGGCATTGAAGTTCACTTTATCATTGCTGCCACCGAAAACATGATCAGTGGCCATGCCATGCATCCGGGGGATATTCTCACCGCCTCCAACGGTAAAACCATTGAGGTCAATAACACTGATGCGGAGGGTCGCCTCACCCTTGCTGATGCCCTGGTCTATGCTGAAAAACTGGGCGTCGATGCCATTGTGGATTTGGCCACGCTGACCGGAGCCTGTATTGTGGCCTTGGGAGATAACATTGCCGGTCTTTGGAGCAACAATTCAGAATTGGCGCAAGCCCTGCAACAGGCCAGCGATCGCTCCGGTGAAAAATTCTGGCAAATGCCCCTTGAAAATAAATACTTTGAGGGTATGAAGTCCCAAGTGGCCGATATGAAAAACACGGGTCCGCGATCGGCCGGATCAATCACCGCCGCCCTATTCCTTCAGCAATTTGTCGATCACACCCCTTGGGCACACCTTGACATTGCTGGCCCTGTCTGGACGGAAAAAGAGGATGGCTACAATAATCCCTGTGGGACGGGCTATCCCGTGCGCACCTTGGTGGAGTGGTTATGCAGTCTCAGTTAGATAGAAACTGAATGCGATCGCCCCAGCGGTTAGTCGTCTCACCCTCACAAATTCAAGACCGACAGGTGTGGCTCACCCCTGAGCAAGTCCACTATCTCTGTCATGTCCTGCGCTTAAAAGATAACGATATCATCTCGATCTTGGATGGCCAAGGCCAGCGATGGCGAGGCACACTTGGTGTGAATGGGCAGACTGTCGAATTATTGGAAGCTGAAAAGCAAGAGACGGAGCTAAGTGTAGAAATTATTCTCTGTCTGGCTCTACTCAAGGCAGCGAACTTTGAGCAAGTGTTGCAACAGGCAACGGAATTGGGGGTCAAGCGTATCATTCCTATTCAAACAGCGCGATCACTCCTGCAACCCAGTACCAATAAATACCAGCGCTGGCAGCGCATTCTCCAAGAGGCCGCCGAACAAAGTGAGCGTCTTTACGTCCCTACCCTCAGTGATCCCCTCTCGGTTGCCGAAATGGTCAGCCTCACCCCCAAGGGCTACATTGCCAGTTTGAATGCCTCACAACTCCTGTGGGACTGCTTGCCCCAGATGGATTTATCGCAGCCCATTTATCTAGCGATCGGGCCAGAAGGGGGATGGACAGCCTCGGAGCTAGAGCAGGTCTTAGCCACTGGTTGGCAAGCATTTTCCTTGGGACAGCGTACCCTGAGAGCTGTCACCGCCGCGATCGCAAGCCTGACCTTAGTGAGCCATTACACTGAGAGGCACTGCGCAACAGCACAACAGCATTGACAACGCGACGGCTACCTCGATACACTAGAAGTTCGGTGAAATTAACGTAAGCAGCAATGCCCACCATCCAGCAACTGATCCGCCAAGAGCGGGAACTGTTGAAAAAGAAAACAAAATCTCCTGCCCTCAAAAGCTGCCCCCAACGGCGTGGGGTGTGCACACGGGTCTATACCACAACCCCCAAAAAGCCCAATTCAGCCCTGCGGAAAGTGGCACGGGTACGTCTCACCTCTGGCTTTGAGGTCACCGCCTATATTCCGGGAATTGGCCACAATTTGCAGGAGCACTCCGTGGTGATGATTCGCGGCGGTCGGGTTAAAGATTTGCCCGGTGTGCGCTACCACATTATCCGTGGCACGCTGGATACCGCTGGTGTCAAAGACCGTAAGCAAGGTCGCTCCAAATACGGTGCAAAGCGTCCCAAACCCGGTGAGGCTGCTGCTACCGGCAAGAAAAAATGATTTCCGTTCTCTTATCTCCTTGAGTCCACCCTTGAAAGCTTAAACTTCACTAGAGCAAACAGCAAACACCTATGTCTCGTCGCACTCGCGCTCAAAAACGGCCTACTGCCCCTGATCCGGTCTATAACAACGTGCTGGTGAATATGTTGATCCAGCGGGTTATGCTCAATGGCAAAAAATCCCTTGCCAGCCGCATTGTCTATGATGCGATGAAAACCGTACAGGAGCGCACCGGCGAAGATGCTCTGCAGATTTTTGAGCGTGCAGTGAAAAATGCAACGCCCCTAGTGGAAGTGAAAGCCCGCCGTGTGGGGGGTGCCACCTACCAAGTGCCCATGGAAGTCCGTCCCGATCGCGGAGTCGCCTTGGCTTTGCGCTGGTTAGTGCAATTTTCCCGCAAACGAGCCGGTCGTTCGATGTCAGCCAAGCTGGCCAATGAATTAATGGATGCCGCCAACGAAACCGGGAGCACCATCCGTAAACGGGAAGAAACCCACAAAATGGCAGAGGCCAACAAAGCCTTTGCCCACTATCGCTACTAAACCGTCACACGGTTCAAGAGTTGGATACAATTATTTAAGAATTCTAACGTAATGCAACAAACAAGGAGGTAGCTGTGGCACGGACGACCCCGCTAGAGCGAGTGCGAAATATCGGGATTGCCGCTCACATTGATGCGGGTAAAACAACCACAACTGAACGTATTCTCTTCTATTCCGGTGTGGTGCACAAAATTGGCGAAGTGCACGAGGGTACCACGGTTACCGACTGGATGGAACAGGAGCGGGAGCGGGGCATCACCATTACAGCCGCCGCCATTAGCACCTCTTGGAAAGACCACCAGATCAACATTATTGACACCCCCGGCCACGTGGACTTCACGATTGAAGTGGAGCGCTCCATGCGAGTTCTCGATGGGGTGATTGCGGTATTCTGCTCCGTCGGTGGTGTGCAACCCCAGTCAGAAACCGTGTGGCGGCAGGCTGATCGCTACAGCGTCCCACGCATCGTCTTTGTCAACAAAATGGATCGCACTGGGGCAAACTTCTACAAAGTCTATGACCAGATTCGCGATCGCCTGCGGGCAAATGCTGTGCCGATTCAGTTACCCATTGGTGCTGAAGATCAGTTCAAAGGCATCGTTGATCTGGTGCGGATGCGCGCCAAAATCTACAAAGACGACCTGGGCAAGGAAATCGAAGATACTGAAATTCCTGCCGAGATGAGTGAACTGGCGGAAGAGTATCGTACCAAGCTCATCGAGGCGGTTGCTGAAACCGATGATGCCCTCATGGAAAAATACTTTGAGGGGGAAGAACTCACAGAAGAGGAAATCCGTGCCGCCCTACGTAAAGGGACGATCGCTGGCACCATTGTGCCGATGCTTTGCGGCTCCGCCTTCAAAAACAAAGGCGTGCAATTGCTCCTTGATGCTGTGGTGGACTATCTACCAGCTCCCATTGACATTCCTGCCATTAAAGGTCATCTTCCGGATGGCACAGAGGTAGAGCGGGCTGCCGATGACGATCAACCACTGGCAGCACTGGCCTTCAAAATCATGTCCGATCCCTATGGCCGCCTGACCTTCGTGCGCGTTTATTCCGGTGTTCTCAAAAAAGGCAGCTATGTACTCAATGCCACCAAGGGCAAGAAGGAGCGCATTTCTCGTCTGATTGTGCTCAAAGCCGATGAGCGGATTGAGGTGGATGAGCTGCGGGCCGGCGATTTAGGAGCTGCCTTAGGTCTGAAGGAAACCTTCACGGGGGATACCCTCTGCGATGAAAGCTCGCCCGTGATCCTTGAATCCCTGTACATTCCCGAGCCAGTGATTTCCGTGGCTGTGGAACCCAAAACCAAGCAGGACATGGAAAAACTCTCCAAAGCCCTGCAAGCCCTTTCTGAGGAAGACCCCACGTTCCGCGTCAGCGTTGATCCCGAAACCAACCAAACTGTGATTGCGGGGATGGGGGAACTGCACCTCGAGATCCTTGTGGATCGGATGCAGCGGGAGTTCAAAGTGGAAGCCAATGTTGGCCAACCCCAAGTGGCCTACCGCGAAACGATTCGCAAACCTGTCCGTGCCGAAGGCAAGTTTATCCGTCAAAGTGGCGGTAAAGGCCAGTATGGTCACGTTGTGATTGAAGTAGAGCCCGCCGAACCCGGTACGGGGTTTGAATTTGTCTCCAAAATTGTCGGTGGTGTCGTACCCAAAGAGTACATTCCACCCGCTGAGCAGGGGATGAAGGAAGCCTGTGAATCGGGGATTTTGGCAGGGTACCCAGTGATTGACCTCAAGGTCACATTAGTGGACGGCTCCTACCACGAGGTTGACTCCTCAGAGATGGCCTTCAAAATTGCTGGCTCCATGGCCATTAAAGAGGCAGTGATGAAAGCCAATCCGGTGCTGCTAGAGCCAATGATGAAAGTCGAGGTCGAGGTTCCAGAAGAATTCCTTGGGACAGTGATGGGAGACTTAATTTCCCGTCGCGGTCAAATTGAGGGACAAACCGTGGAAAATGGCATTGCCAAAGTGACGGCAAAAGTTCCTCTCGAACGGATGTTTGGTTATGCCACTGACATTCGCTCGAATACCCAAGGTCGGGGAATTTTCTCGATGGAATTTAGCCATTACGAGGAAGTCCCCCGGAATGTGGCTGAGGCGATCATTGCCAAAAATAAAGGGAACGCATAGTCTATACGAGGAACAACATGGCACGCGCTAAATTTGAACGAACCAAACCCCACGTTAACATTGGTACGATTGGTCACGTTGACCACGGTAAAACCACACTGACTTCAGCCATCACCATGACACTGGCTGCCCAAGGGAAAGCTCAAGCTCGCAAATACGATGAAATTGATGCTGCCCCTGAGGAAAAAGCCCGTGGGATTACCATCAACACGGCTCACGTGGAGTATGAGACCGAGAAACGTCACTATGCCCACGTAGATTGCCCCGGCCACGCTGACTATGTGAAAAACATGATCACCGGTGCCGCTCAAATGGACGGTGCCATTCTGGTGGTGGCCGCTACCGATGGTGCCATGCCCCAAACCAAAGAGCACATTCTCTTGGCTCGTCAGGTGGGGGTGCCCAGCATTGTTGTCTTCCTGAACAAAGTGGATATGGTGGATGACGAGGAACTGCTGGAGCTGGTGGAACTGGAACTGCGGGAACTCCTCAGTGGATATGAATTCCCCGGTGACGAAGTGCCCATCATCCGTGGTTCGGGTCTGAAAGCCCTTGAAGCCATGACCGCCAACCCGAAGACCCAACGGGGTGAAAATGAGTGGGTAGATAAAATCTACGAGCTAATGGATGCCGTGGATAACTACATTCCCACCCCTGAGCGGGATGTGGACAAGCCCTTCCTGATGGCTGTAGAAGACGTGTTCTCCATCACCGGTCGTGGTACGGTGGCCACGGGTCGGATTGAGCGGGGTCGCATTAAACTCAACGAAACCGTTGAACTTGTGGGTCTGCGGGAAACTCGCACAACGACGGTTACCGGTATTGAAATGTTTAAGAAGAGCCTCGAAGAGGGGATTGCCGGTGACAATGCTGGTCTACTCCTGCGGGGTCTGAAAAAAGAGGATGTGGAACGGGGAATGGTGATTGCCAAACCCGGCTCCATTACGCCTCACATCCAATTTGAGGGTGAAGTGTACGTGCTCACTGAAAAAGAGGGTGGCCGTAAAACCCCTTTCTTTGCGGGTTACCGTCCGCAGTTCTATGTGCGTACCACCGATGTGACGGGTACGATTACTTCCTTCACCGCTGATGATGGTAGCCCTGCTGAAATGGTGATGCCGGGTGACCGTATCAAAATGACTGTGGAATTGATCCAGCCCATTGCTATTGAGCAGGGGATGCGCTTTGCCATCCGTGAAGGCGGCCGGACGATTGGTGCGGGCGTTGTCTCCAAAATCCTGAAGTAGTTGATCTGATGGCCGCTAGCCTTTTGTCGTGTTGGCGGCCTTTTTTTGTCTAAATTTTGTCGGATTGTCTCTGAACCTTGACAAGTAAGGAAGATTGCTATGGCTGTTTTACAACAGAAAATTCGTATTCGCCTTAAGGCCTTTGATCATCGCTTGCTCGATACTTCCTGCGATCGCATTGTCGATACCGCGAAAAGAACCGGCGCTTCCCCTGTGGGTCCCATTCCCCTACCCACTCGCCGTCGAATTTACTGCGTCCTGCGATCGCCCCACGTGGACAAGGACTCGCGGGAGCATTTTGAAACCCGTACCCACCGTCGCATCCTCGACATTTACCAACCTTCACCGAAAACGATTGATGCTCTGATGAAGTTGGACTTGCCGGCGGGCGTAGATATTGAAGTGAAATTGTAAGCGTCGCCAAAGTTCACTACACTGAGGGGTATGACGCATACGATCATTCATCCTTCCCCCTCTGAGTCTTCGCTTCAGTCCCCTGCCATGGCCTATCGGATTAACTGCCAGCAGGGGCATACGCATCTTTTATGGGTAACGCTGCGGCTAACGGCACCGCCAACCGATGTTCTTGATCTGCACTTACCGGTGTGGACGCCCGGCTCCTACCTCGTGCGCGAATATGCGCGGCATCTTCAGGACTTTACGGTCACGGCCGCCGATGGCACCCCCCTTGAGTGGTGGAAGTGTGCTAAGAACCAGTGGCAAGTGGCCTGCACGCCCGGTCTAGAACTGGAAGTGCGCTATGCCATCTATGCCCATGAACTTTCGGTACGCACCAACCACTTTGATGGTAGCCATGCCTATTTCAATCCCGCAGCGGTATGCCTCTATGTGCCAGAGTATCGCGACCAGCCTCTCACAGTAACTATTGAAGCGCCCCCCGATTGGCGGGTGACCACTCCCCTTGAACCCTTGGGTGAGGATGGCTGTACCTTTTGGGCGGCAAATTACGATCTGCTGGTGGATAGCCCCTTTGAGGTGGGCACCCATGCGGTTTACACTTTTGAAGTAGCGGGGAAACCCCATGAATTGGCAGTGTGGGGCAAGGGGAATTTTAATCCCAAGCGGGCGATCGCTGATATGCAGCGAATTATTGCCACCGAGGCAAGTCTCTTTGGCGGCCTGCCCTACGATCGCTATGTCTTTATTGTGCACCTTACCCACAAGGGCTACGGCGGTTTGGAGCATCTGAATAGTTGCTCGTTGATCTTCCATCGCTTTGGCTTTCAGCAGCCGGAGCAGTATCGCCGCTTTCTCTGTTTAGTGGCCCATGAGTTTTTCCATCTCTGGAATGTCAAGCGGATTCGTCCCCAAGCTTTCGAGGTCTTTGACTACGACAGTGAGAATTACACCACCAGCCTTTGGTTTGCCGAGGGGGTGACTAGTTATTTCGATCAACTGATTCCCCTATGGGCAGGATGCTTTGATGCAGAGGCCTATCTCAAACTACTGAGCGAAAGCCTCAATCGCTACCTACATACCCCCGGTCGTTGGGTGCAATCCCTGAGTGCCGCTAGTTTTGATGCTTGGATTAAGCTCTATCGCCCTGACGAAAATAGCATTAATTCCCAGATGTCCTACTACCTCAAGGGGGAGTTGGTGGCACTGCTGCTGGATTTGCGGATTCGCCTTAATTTTAATCACCAGCGATCGCTCCTCGATGTCCTGCGGCGGTTGTGGCAGCAGTCTTGTGAGACGGGTCAGGGCTATACCCCCGATGAGCTGTGGGAAACGATTGAAACCGTTGCCGATGAAAACCTTGGCACATGGCGCGAGCAATTCATTGAAGGAACGGTGGAACTGCCTCTCCAAGAATGGCTGGCCAAAATCGGTTTGGAACTCGTGCCTCAAGACGCGCTGCCCTATACGGGACTTGAGTTCAAGCAGGAACATGGTTCTCTTCAAATCAAGGCAGTGCTGCGGGACTCCCCTGCTGAACAGGCAGGCTTGGTGGCTGGGGATGAAATCATTGCCCTCAATGGTTGGCGCGTCAAGGCAGAGGACTGGTCAGAGCGATTGCGGGAATACCCAGTGGGAGAGACGATTCACCTGACATGGTTCCATGATCAGCAAGTGCACACTGGGGCGTTGATTTTAGGACAACCGCAACCCCACTATCGGTTGCAGTGTCGAGCTGATGCCACACCGCGCCAGCGGGCACATTTGGAAGCCTGGTTGGGAGCCACAGCGGCGCAGCTTTAGGGGAGGTGGCAGAATGCTGCAGCCCTTGATTCAGGATCGCGATCGCTTGGAACAGGTTCTGCGCCAACTGCCCTTGGCACCGGGGGTCTATTTCCTCAAGGACAAGACCGATCAAATTCTCTACATTGGCAAGTCCAAACGCCTGCGATCGCGGGTGCGCTCCTATTTTCGTGAGCCAGCCCAACTGGGGCCGCGCCTTGAATTAATGGTCTATCAGGTGGCGGACATTGAATTCATCGTCACCGATACGGAAGCCGAGGCCCTCGCCCTCGAAGCCAATCTAATCAAGCAGCATCAGCCCCACTTCAACGTTCTTCTCAAGGATGACAAGAAATATCCCTACGTCTGTATTACGTGGTCAGAACCCTACCCTCGTATTTTCATTACCCGCAAACGCCAATTGGGTAATATCGGCGATACTCGCAGTGATTCCCCCAAGGATCGCTACTATGGCCCCTATGTGGATAGCTTTCGCCTGCGCCAAACCCTTGCCCTTGTGAAGCGGCTTTTTCCGCTGCGGCAACGTCCCCGCCCCCTCTTCAAGGATCGCCCTTGCCTCAACTACGATATGGGTCGTTGTCCGGGGGTCTGCCAAGCCCTGATTTCACCGCAGGAATATCGGCAAACGCTCCATAGGGTGGCGATGATCTTTCAGGGGCGCACGGGGGAACTGGTAGCGCAGTTGCAGGCACAAATGGCGCAAGCGGCGGCGGATCTCAATTTTGAACTGGCGGCACGACTGCGGGATCAAATTCGCGGCCTTGAGCATTTAGGGGTGGATCAAAAGGTGTCCTTGCCGGATGATACAGTGTCACGGGATGCCATTGCCCTTGCCCTCGGCGATCGCCATGCAGCCATTCAACTCTTTCAAATTCGCGCTGGTCGCTTAGTGGGACGTTTGGCCTTTGTCGCCGATGCCCAAAGTGGCAGTGTGGGCACGATTTTACAACGGGTGCTTGAAGAACACTATGCCCAAGTGGACGATGTAGAAATTCCCAGTGAAATTTTGCTGCAACATCCCCTACCCGAGGCAGCTCTGCTGCGCACATACCTGAGCGAAAAGAAAGGTCGCGCCGTTACCCTCACCGTCCCCCAGCGGCAGGCAAAGGCCGAACTGATTGCCATGGTGCAGCGAAATGCCGAACTGGAACTCGCACGTATTCAACAGGCCAGCGATCGCACCCAAACGGCTCTTGAAGATTTAGCCCAACTCCTTGGCCTTGACACCCTTCCCCACCGCATTGAAGGCTACGACATTTCTCACATTCAAGGGTCTGACGCGGTGGCCTCACGAGTTGTCTTTATTGATGGCTTACCCGCCAAGCAGCACTATCGCCACTACAACATCCACAACCCCGAGGTTAAACTTGGCCACTCCGACGACTTTGCCAGTCTTGCCGAGATTCTCCGCCGCCGCTTTGCACCCTACCTTGAGGGCAAGGGTGAC
>FMJZ01000929.1_pt1 | contig 16904 bp, 16 predicted proteins | sample 1987881 | NCBI WGS metagenome assembly FMJZ01 (sample SAMEA4378227, study PRJEB15110) | soil metagenome | biome: soil; feature: Field; material: Soil | place: India | collected 2015-03-11 | depth 0 m | reverse complement strand
CCCCCCCGCCGCTATCGGCGGGTGGTTTTGTTTATGCGGGACTACTTGACCAGAGGCAATATCTGTCGGAACTCGTCGGTGCCAGCCTGTACCAGCCACTCGTACACCACCGACTCCGCGCAGGTGACTACTATCCCGGCGTGGCGCAATCGGCGCATCGCAATCTGCCAGTTCTCTCGCGAGCGCGAGCTAACCGCATCCTCTGGCACCTGCACTTGGAAACCAGCCGACTGCGCGTCCAGAGCGGTTTGCATCACACAGATGTGTGCCTCCACTCCGCAGAGCACTACCTGGGTGCGCGTGCTTGCCATCAGGGCTGCACGGAACGGCTCGGACCCATAGCAGCTGAAACACATCTTGTCGATAGGCACACAACCTTCGGGGAGCACTTCGGCAATTTCAGGGATAACATTTCCCATCTTTTGTGCATACTGCAGGGTGGCAATCACCGGTACTTTGAGGATATTGGCGGACTGGATAAGCAGGCGACACCGCTCGACCACCCGCTCACGCTCGAAGATGTTGCGCAGGAACGGTTCCTGCATGTCCACCACCACCAGCACGGAGCGGTTCGCCTGAAGAATATGTGGATGACGCATGAGAATCTCCTCCTGATAGGCTTCTCACCAGAAGTGACTTTATGTCTCCTCCAGATAGAGCAGGCGACTGCAGTTTTCGCACTGCACAATCTGCCCGCTTTTGATGGCTCGGAGCGCACTGGTGCTGATCTTGGTGTGGCACACCATGCACGAGTCGCCTTCCACTCGCGAAATGCCGATACCTCCATGACGCTGGCGGATGGCTTCATAGCGTTGAAGCAGTTGCGGGTCGCACTGTCCCGCCAGCTTCTGACGTTCCTGCTTGAGGCGCACTCCCTCCGCTTCCAGTTTGCGTTTCTCGGCGAGATACGCCTGCATGTGCTGTTGATACGCCTGTTCGGCTTGCTCTTTCTGTTGCCGAGCCTGTTCCACCGCTTTCTGTGAGGCTTCCACCTGGTCCATCAGTTGAAGCACTCGCTCGTCCAGGCGCGAACGCTGGCGTTTGAGGGCATTGACCTCCTTTTCCAGGTTTTCCAGCTCTTTGGGGTTGCGCACCGTGCCGCTCCACAGACGCTGTTCAAACGTTTTCAGCTTCTCCTCCACCGAGCGCAGTTCCAGCTCCGCATCGTGCAGGTCGGTGGTAAGGCGTTTGTGTTCTGCGCTCGTCCTGTCGTAGTGAGCCGCAGCTGCCTCTGCCGACTGCTTGAGCGTCTCCCCGCTGTCCAGCTTACGCAGGCGCGACGCCACATGCGCCAGCAGGATGTCCACTTTCTGCAGCTCAAACACCATTTTCAGCCCATCATTCATGTCCTTGCCTCCCCTCTGATATAGCAGGGTTACCGGTCTCTTTAGGGAACGTCACACGGGCGCAGATGCCCTGTTCGCAGTTGAACAGGTCGAAAGTACCCCTCAGCCCTCCGCGCGTCAGGTCGTCCACAATGCGCAACCCCAGCGTGCTCGTCTTGCGTGGGTCAAAGCTTTCGGGAAGCGGCTTGCCATCGTTGATCACTGTCAGGCAGTAGCGGTCCGGTTCCTCTCCGATGTTCACCACGATACTGCCGTTATCCCTGTCGCTGAAGCCGTGCTCCACCGCGTTCTGCACCAGTTCGTTCAAAATCAGGGCAAAGGATGTCGCCTGCTGAAGCGGCAGGAGGAAGTCGTCACCGGTGACGCGGGTCTCGATACGCTTGTGAGGAGGAATCAGTCCCTGTTGCGTGTGGAACAGGATGACCTCTGCCAGCCGCCTGACGGGAACCATATCCAGGTCTTCACGGGAGAGCAGGTCATGCACGGTGGCAATGGCAAGAATTCGGCTCAGGCTTTCGTTCAGCACCTCTCTGGCGCTGGCGCCCTCGGCGTAGTGCATCTGCAGACGAAGCAGGCTGGCAATCTGCTGGAGGTTGTTCTTCACGCGATGGTGCATCTCCTGAAGGATGGTGGAGCGCAGGCTGAGCTTGGCATGTTCCACCGCGACCGCTGCCTGGTTTGCCAGCGCGGTCAGCAGGTTCAGCTCCTCTTCGGTGAACTGATGGAGACGGTCGGTATAACAGTTGAGCACGCCCAGCGTTCGCCCTTTGGTGCTCAGGGGGATACATGCCAGTGAGCAAAGCCCCTCTTTCGCGGCGATGTCGGCGAAGCGGTAGTTCGGATGCTCCTGCACGTTCAGCACGGTGATGATGCGCCCCTGCTGAACCGCTCGCCCGGCGATGCTGTCGCCCAGCGGGATGTTGGGTTTGGAGATGTATTCTTGGCTTTTGCTGGAGGTGGCTTTGAGCACCAGCTCTCTGCGCTCATCGTCCAGAAGCATCACGGTACACACTTTGTAGCCCATCGCCTGCGCGGTCATGTTCACCAGAAACTGTAGAATCTCCTCCAGGTACAGGCTACTGGCAATCTGTCGGGTAATCTCGGTCAGTGTGGAGACCTGCTCGGCGCGTCGTTCCAGCTGCTGGAGACGTCGCGAGCGTTCAATCACACCGGCGACCTGCGCTGCGATGTTGGAGAGGATACGCACCTGATTGCGCGTGTATTCATGGGGGCGATGGGTGCGCACGTTGATGACGCCAATCACTTCATTCTCGTGCAGTAAGGGAACCGCCAGCATCGACTCGTATTCGCCCTCGCGCATTTCGGGAAAGTACTTGAAGCGATGGTCTTTGTACGCCTCGCGGGGCACGGCGACGTAGCGTTTCTCTCGCGCCACCCAGCCGGTGATGCCCTCCCCCATTTTCAACCGAATCTTGCCCACCATTGGGCGTGCCTCTTCATCGGCGGCGCGAAGCACCAGCTCGGTGCGGTTGTCGTTTAGCAGGTAGATATGGCAGGACTCGGTGCCGGTGAGGCGCAGGGCAACCTCTACCAGCGCGTTCAGCGTCTCCTCCACCTCAAACGCCGAGCCTACCGCTGCGCCGATGCGCCGAAGGGCGTCCACTTCTGCGGATTGTTCTTCCAGCTGCGCCTGCAATTGCGCGATGACTTGCTGTGCCTCCAGAAGCTGGCGTTCTTTCAGCTGCAACTCCTCCACCAGAAGCGTCATATCTTCCGTTACGTCGCCGCGCGGGTTGCGGCGAAACAGGCGCATCGCTCTGCGCAGACGCAGGTTCGGTCGAAAACGCATATTCACCTACACGCTGTGCGCAATGATGATGGCTTCGGCAATCTCCTTCATCGACTTGCGCGTGTTCATGCTCTGTACCTGGATACGGCGGAACGCTTCCTGCTCCTTTAAGCCATACTGGTCCATCAGGATGCCCTTGGCGCGCTCCACCAGCTTGCGCGTCTCCAGCTTGTCCTCCAGTTCGTTGACCTCTTCCTCCAGCGCGAGGAACTCTTTGTAGCGCGAGATGGCGATTTCAATGGCAGGACGCAGGTCGTTCTCGCGGAACGGCTTCACCAGATAGGCGAACACGCCTGCCTCCTTTGCCCGGTTAATCAGGTCCATATCGCTGAAGGCGGTCAGCAGCACCACCGGAGCAATCTTCTCGCTGTTGAGGATGTTCGCTGCGTCGATGCCGTCCATGCCGGGCATCTTGATGTCCAGAATCGCCACATCGGGCTTCAGGGTGCGTGCAGCTTCCACTGCCGACACGCCGTCGCCCGCCTCGGCGACCACCTCATAGCCCAGCGATTCCAGCATGTTCTTGAGGTCCAGTCGGATAATCGGTTCGTCGTCGGCGATTAACACTCGCAATACGCCGTTGCCCATACGTTCGCTCCCTCCTCGTGCCTCGCAGCTGAAGCTTGCCGCGTTGATTTGTTAAATATTATATGCCCTGCACAGGGGCAGATGCAACCGCTCTGCGCTGAAGCCGCTTCACCTCTTCGGCAATAATCTCCACCGCGATGTCTATCTCCTCCGGGGTGTTCCCCCTGCCCAGGCTGAGCCGGATGGTGCTCATCGCCCGCGATTCGTCCATGCCCAGCGCCAGCAGAACATGCGATGGCTCGATGGAGCCCGCACTGCATGCCGCTCCCGCCGATGCCGCTATACCACGCTGGTCAAGCGCAATCAGCAGGCTCTCGGCAGAGACGCCCGGAAAGGTCACACTGAGGATGCCCGGCAAACACTGAATGGGATGACCGTTTACCTGCATGTCGGGCAGGCATTCCTGCAATTGCTGGCGAAGCCGTTCACGCAGATACCAGATGTGTCGTGCCTGTTCATGCCCCAGCTGTTCGCAAAGCTCCACCGCCCTTGCAAAGCCCACGATGCCGGGCACGTTCTCAGTGCCTGCTCGCAGTTCGCGCTCCTGTGCCCCTCCAACCAGCAGTGGTGCAATTTTCACCCCGCCGCGCAGGTACAGCGCGCCAATCCCCTTCGGTCCGTACAGCTTGTGCGCGGATACGGAGAGCATGTCCACCCCCAGTTCGTCCACCTTCACCTCCAGCAACCCGAAGGTCTGCACGGCGTCGCAGTGGAGCCACACCCCTCGCTCGCGGCAGATTTGGGCAATCTCACGGATGGGCTGAAGCGTGCCGATTTCGTTGTTGGCATGCATCACGCTGACCAGCCAGGTGTCTTCGCGGATGGCGCGGCGCACGTCGTCGGGGTCCACCATGCCATACGGGTCAACGGGCAGGTACGTCACCTCCCAGCCATCTTCCTGCAGGCGCTGGCAGGCGTGCAGAACAGCGTGGTGTTCTATGGTGGTGGTCACGATGTGCCGCCTGTGCGCCGGGGCGACACGCGCAGCGCCGAAAATCGCCATGTTGTCGGACTCGGTGCCGCCGCTGGTAAAGAACACCTCCGCATCCAGACAGCCCAGCGCGCGCGCAATCGTCACCCGGGATTCGTCTATCAGGTCACGAGCCCGCCTTCCGAACAGATGCATGCTGGACGGATTGCCCCACGCCTCGCGCATCGCCTCCAGCATGGCGGTCTGCACTTCCGGCGCGATGGGCGTGGTTGCCGAGTGGTCCAGGTATATTTCGCGCATAGCCGTCACCGATTGGGATTATACCTGAGACAAAGGCAGGAGAACGCCCCCCTGCTCCCGAAAGTGCCTATGGGAAACATGCGGAAAAGGAGAGCGAGATGGAAATCGGCGTTATCAACAGTTTGACAAACGGTGGACGATGCTTTGACCACGTGGCGCAGTTCGGCTTGCATGTGTGTCAGCTGGCGTGCTGGGATACCAGCCTGGCGACGCGCGAGGTGGCGCAGACGGTGGTGGAAGAGTCGGCGAAGGCGGGAGTGCGTGTATGCGCGGTGTGGGCAGGCTGGAGCGGTCCCGCAGAGTGGAACTTCACGCGCGGACCGGTGACGCTGGGCTTGGTGCCACCTGAATACCGCGCCCAGCGCGTGGAGGAGCTGAAACGGTGGGCGGATTTCGCCCGGTGGATTGGTGCGCCTGCCATCATCACGCACTGCGGCTTTATCCCGGAAAACATGACCGACCCCGAATACCCGCCAGTGGTGGAAGCCATTCGCGAAGTCGCCCAGTACTGCGCCGACAGGGGCATCGGCTTCTGGTTTGAAACCGGACAGGAGACGCCGGTGGTGCTGCTGAGAACGATCCAGCGCGTGGGCACGGGCAACCTGGGCATCAACCTGGACCCCGCGAACCTTATCCTCTACGGCAAGGGCAATCCAATAGACGCGCTGGACGTCATCGGTCCGTATGTGCGCAACGTGCACGTGAAAGACGGACTGTATCCTACCGACGGTGACCATCTGGGGCGTGAGGTGCCGGTCGGTCAGGGCAGAGTGCGCTTTCCAGAGTTTCTGAAGCGACTCAAGGAGATAGGCTTTGACGGTGAGCTGATTATCGAGCGCGAAATCAGCGGTGAACAACAGATTCGAGACATCCGTCAGGCGGTTAGCGACCTGCAGAGGTGGCTTGCCGAAGTGTAAATGGAGGGAATGAGGATGAAAGACCTGGTGCTCTTAGCCATAGACACTGCGAAGCAGAAGGGAGCAACCTACGCCGATGCGCGCATCGTGCGCCTGCGCCGGCAGAACATCGCCTGCGAGGACCAGCGCGTGAGCCTGCTGGCGGACACCGAGGACTGGGGAATCGGCGTGCGAGTGATTGCCGATGGAGCGTGGGGCTTTGCGGGCACGTCGGTGCTGACGCGCGAGGAGGTTCAGCGTGTCGCCGCTGAGGCGGTAGCCATCGCAAAAGCCAGTGCATCCGCCCGACGCAAGCCGGTGCAGCTCGCCCCGGAGCCGGTGCACCACATGAGCTTCCGTTCGGCGTGCGAGGTTGACCCCTTCACCGTGCCGATTGACCAGAAAGTGGGACTGCTTCTGCAGATTAACGAGGCGCTGTTGAAACATGAGGGCATTCGCAAAGCGAACAGCTTTATGCTCTTCAAACGCGAGGAGCGGTGGTTTGCCAACACCGAAGGCTCGTTGATGGACAGTATCATCTACACCACCGCCACGGGGTATACCGCGACCGCCGTGGGCGAAAGAGATGCCCGAAGCCGCACCTATGCGCCTCCACCCCGCACCATGGGCTACGAAAACATCCACGCCGACGACCTGCTTGCCAACACGGAGCGCGTGGCGCAACAGGCGCTGGAGCACCTGAAAGCCCCTGAGGTGGACGATATGGTGACCGACCTGGTGCTGGACCCGCTGAACCTTGCGCTGACCATGCACGAGTCGGTGGGGCATCCCAGCGAGCTCGACCGCGCGCTGGGCTACGAGGAGTCGCTGGCGGGACGCAGTTTCGCCACGCCCGACAAACTGCACAAACTGCAGTATGGCTCGCCCATTGTGAACTTCGTGGCGGATAATACCCTGCCCGGTGGACTGGCAACCCAGGGTTTTGACGACGATGGCGTGGAATGCCAGCGATGGTACATCGTGAAGGATGGCATCTTTTGCGGCTACAGCACCAGCCGCGAGGTTGCCGCCGAAATCGGGATGCCGCGCAGTACCGGTTCCACCCGCGCCGACAGCTGGGGCAGTATCCCCATCGTGCGCCAGCCGAATCTCTCGTTGATGCCGGGCAAAGAGCCTCTTTCCCCCGAGGAGCTCATTGCCGATACGAAAGACGGCATCTATATTGAGGGCATGGGTAGTTTCTCCATTGACCAGATGCGCCAGAACTTCCAATTTGGCGGGGATGCCTTTTGGCGAATCAAGAACGGCAAACTGGTGCACATGCTGAAGAACGTCACCTATCACAGCATCACCGAGAAGTTCTGGAACTCGTGCGATGCCATCTGCGATGAGCGGTTCTGGGTTCCCAACGGTGTGCTGAACTGCGGGAAGGGCGACCCCATGCAGATTGCGCAGATGACGCACGGCGCGGCGACCGCCCGCTTCCGCCAGATACAGGTGCGTCGAGCGAGGTAACGTCCATTGTCCTGCTGAGCGCTGGCGAAGCGTCTCGTTGTTGAAAAGGCTGAGATTCTTCGCTGCGCTCAGCAGGACATAATTCGTAATAAACCGCTTACAGACATTCTACCAGTTAATCGGGTAGACGCTGATATCGGTCAAACAGCCGACAAGCGTCCAGAAACCGCCGTTCAGGAAGTCGCCGAGTATCAGCCCGAAGAAGAAAGGCAGGGACTGCCGATACAGCTTCATCCCGCCGAAGTGCAGAACGACCCATTTGATCGCCCACGCGATAATGAAGGGTAGCCATACCCACTGCATGGTAAAAGTCTGGGCGATAGCGTAGCCGACGGGATGGAAGGGAAACCATGAGAGCTGCATGCGCAGCACCGTCAGTATCACCGTGATGAGGAAGCCGAAGGCGGCAGCAATCGTGCCGTTGACGTCGGCTTTGACAGGCGTTTTAATCGCCTCTGCCAGCGCGTCGAAGGGGGTGCGTCCCATATAGGTGCGCCACGGTTCAGCCTTCGCGCCTGCTCCAAACTGATACCATATCGCCAGAGCAATCACGAAGGAGACGATAAACCCGAGCGCCACCGCGCTCATCATGGCGATAGCCAGCTGGCGCAGGTTGGCACGCAGTTCCCCACCCATCTTGAAGCCGTCCAGCTGGTGAGGCATGGAGATACAGCGTAGGTCAAAGTTCGCCAGCGGCGCGCGCATGTACGCCAGAATGGTCAAATCCTGCACGCGGAACCCCGTCGTGCCAAAGGTGGTGGTCATGAGCTGATAGACATCCACGCTGGGACCGAACAGCCAGGCGTTACCGCTTTCGGCACGGGTGCGTGTCGCCGCCATCATGTACGATAACGCCAGCAGAACCAGTATCGCCGCTGCGCCCCAGCTCATGCCCGCCACCACACAGAAAGCGATACTGCCCAGTAACCCCGCAAAGAAGCCAATCACTGCCCAGCGGTAGGGCATCGGCTCCATGCTGTCGTCCCCTTTGCCCTGCCAGGCGGTTTGCCATACCTCGCGCAGGTGCTTCCGCGCTAGATACAGGCTGATGCCTGCCAGCCCCAGGAAGGCTCCTGCGCCCTGATGCCCTATCCAGGGATACACACTCTGTGCTGCGCCCCCTGCTGCAGCCGTCCAGCCCATCGCCGCCCCCAGCACCAGCTCCGCCTTGGTGACGATGTAGAAAAACCAGCAGCTGAACGTGACCTCGAGGGACAGCAGGTAGGCGATGCCGATAACGAACGGATAGAAAGACATCGGCATATAGCCGATAGCATTCCATGGGGGCGTGGTAACCCATTGCGCGATGTCCAGTCGGCTGGTGGCACGCAGGGGGATTTCGGGAACCGCCGGGTAGTTCAGGTGGATGGTGTTCAGCGTGCCCAGCGCAAACGGAATGGCAAAGCCCAGCCACAGCAGGCGATTGCTGAACAGCGACTGCGGCTCGCGAATCAGCGCCAGCGGGAGGGCAACGGTGGGGAAGGTCAATCGCTCGCGTTCCACCCACTGCCGGCGCATAATCGCCATCAGGCACAGGCAGGTGAAGGTGTAAACGGTCATGAACAGCGTCCACGCGCCAATCTGCTTCCACCACAACCCCAGCGGCACCGAGGCGTTGCCCTGATAGAAGTATTTGAGGGCGAACTCGTTCTTCTGCGCGAGCCAGTCGGGGATATATTGGTGGAACAGCTCCGCCCAGCGGTTTTCAGGGGAGGCGTAGTAGAACGCTGCGGTGACGGTAGGAACAATAAAATGCAGAGCGCCGGACGAGGAAAGCACCGTTGCCACCGTCATCATCACGTAGATGACCAGCAGTTCCTGTGCGCTTAACGCCCAGCGCGCCGCCGCCCGTCGCAACAGCATGTTCATCACCACGAGCGCCACCAGTGCGTTGAACGCTCCCACCGGAATAGAGGTGTTCGCCAGTGCGGTGTGTCCACGCTGTCCCAGCACCAGCTCCGCCCAGTGAATCCACAGGTCAACCAGAATCACACAAATGATGCCGATAATCCATGCGCGAAGGCTCAACGCACGCCCGGGTATGCTCACCGCAGCAGACACCGGCTCCGCAACGCGCGCCTCCCTCACGCTGGTCGAGTAAGGCACTGTCCATTTGCGCCAGAAAAGCATCGGGTTCCCCCTCGCTAAACGGTTTCTCTTATTATCGGTATTTCTTAATCGTTTAATTTGACCAGCTTGTCGGGATTCCCTTCTGCCTCAGCAACTGCCCGGCTTCTTCCGATAATACTACAGGCACAGGCAATATTCACAGGGGAGGGCAGTCCTTGTTTTGCCTGAGGGAGGAACACAATGAGCATCATTCCACAGCGGGCATCTGTGGATGGCAACTTCTGGGTGTTCTTTAACGAGGATAAGACGCAGGCGATACTGCTGGTCACTCCCCCGCAGGGAGATGGCAACCCGGTACGCACTGCGGATGTCGTCAAGGCGCTGAAGGAGATGGGCGTTGCTTACGGCATTGACGAACAGGCTATTCGGGATACTATCGAGCGGGCAACGAACATGGCAACCAAAGTGCAGGCGGTGGTGGCGCAGGGCGTTTTGCCCATTCACGGCACCGACGCGAAGGTCAATTACCGCCTGTCGGAGGAGGCTGTTCTGCGTCCTCTGCCTCTGCTACCCGATGGCAGTATAGACTATCTGCAGATAGACCCCGCCCGTTACATTCAGGCTGGTCAGCTGATTGCCACCGTCGTGCCGGCGAACCACGGTCGCCCGGGGCGCACAATAACTTTTCCCCCTCAGACCGTGCACCAGCGACCGGGTAGAGATGCAAACCTGCGAGCGGGAGAGGGCGTCATCGCCTCCGACGACAACCTGCAGTTCACCGCCGAGAAATCGGGGTACGTGTATCTCTCCGGTGATAAACTGTGTGTCCTGCCCGCGCAACCACTTCAGGGCGACCTGCAGGGGGCACAGCAATTTCCGCATGCACTGGTGCTGAGCGGCAACCTTCTGCCCGGGGCACAGGTGCGCGTGTATGGTGATGCTGCCATCGGTGGGCGATGCGAGGGGGCGTCGTTGAATGTGCGGGGAACCTGCTACCTGCACAGCGGAGCGCAGAGGTCAGACATCGCGGCAGACGGGAACATCCTGTTGAGAGCGAGCGTGAGCGACTGTACCCTGAGCACGCGGCGTCGGGTGATTGCGCTGAAAGAGGATGTGCAGATTGTGGGCGGGCGCATAGTGGCATTTGAAGGAGTAGAGGCGTATACTATAGGTACGCCTTCGTGGATCCCGACCGAAGTGGTGGCAGGAGTGGATACCCTGGGCGACGAGCGGTTGTTTGAGATTGCAGAGGAGATACGCCAGTGTGAGGATAATATACAGAAAATCAACACCGCCCTGCGCCCGTTCGCCTCGGTCACCGCGGAGGTCACTTCGCCGGAGAAAAAGGAGGCGGTTCAACGGCTGATTGCACACCGTCGCCGCCTGGAAGCGCGGCTGAAGGAGCTTCAACACGAGAAGCGCACCATCACCATTCAGGTCAACGCTCCTATCCGGGCAGAGGTCGTGGTGATGGGAACGGTGTACCCGGGTGTGAAGGTAACCATCGGCAAACACAGCTACCTGGTGGAAGCAGAAATGCAGGCGGTACGCTTCTTCGTGGCGCGCGGCGAGTCGCATGTGCAGGTCAGACCACTGAACAAACTATAGGAGAAGTGGAATGAACAACGTGCGCTTGAACCGTCTGGTTCGCACCGAAAGCTCAGAAATCTACCTGATATGGCGCAACAACGAGCGAGTGGGTCAGGTAGATATTCACTATGCTTCCGGCACTATCTATGCCACCCTGCTGCTGGAGGGCGATTTCGCCCCGGAACAGGAAGAAGCGCTCATCGCGACCATTGATGAGGACATCGTGTCCAGCTACATGCCTCGTTTCGAGCGCGACGACTTCGTGGTGCACGTGTTCCGCGCGGAGGAAATCGGACGCTACACCGACCCCAGTATGGACCTTGAGGACATAGAAGGCTTCGACTTCGAGGACGAAGACGAGGACAACTAATCCGCCTGTTCAGGAAGGGTCGCTTTGCGAGCGCGTTCCACCCACTTGCCTCGTCGGTTACGCAGGAGGAACTCGCGCACCTTCATCGCCTTCTGCGCCTCGCCGGAGGATTGGTACGCACGCATTAACAGATAGTGCGCTTCGCCGTCCCAGTCAAAACCCCGATTGCCGAAGCGCGTGAACGGCTCCAGAGCGACCCGCGCCGCCTGCCAGAGGTGTTTCTGCACCGCCGTGCGCCCCAAATCCTTCAGCCGCCGGTAGTTCTGACGCACCTGCCACATCATCACCTGCACCAGTATGAATACCACCACAAAGTTCAACAGCAGGAAGTTCCACTGCCTCAGCTTCAACAGCGCGCCCAGAACGGTCATCACCACCGGCGCAACGAACATCAATATCGTTATCCAGAACATGTAGCGCCACCAGATGGTGCGCAGTTCACGCCGTGCCTCTTCAATAATCGCCTGCTCGGTAGAAGGTTTGCGCTCCGTGTTCTCCTTTTTCGCCATGCTTCCCTCCCGACAGTGGTTATACCAAACGTTCCCTGCGAAGCAGGGTGATGAAGAAAGGCGCACCCAGCAGAGCGGTGATTACCCCCACGGGAATCTCAGCCGGGCGGGCGATGCTTCGCGCCAGAGTATCCGCCCAGACCATCAGCACCGCTCCCAGCACCCCTGCACTCAGACCAAGCTGGCGGTGGTCTGCGCCAAACAACCGTCGCGCCATGTGCGGCACTACCAGCCCCACGAAGCCGATAATACCGCTGACCGACACCGCCGCCGCCGTGCACAGCGCAGACAGCACAATCGCCCAGCGTTTCAACCGCTCCACGTCAAAGCCCAGATGCGCCGCGCTCTCCTCGCCCAGCGCAAAGGCGTTCAGCCCGTAAGCCATCGCCCGCAGTCCCAGCACCCCCACCAGCACAAAGGGCAATAACAACCTGACGCGCGTCCACTCGGCATCGGCGAAACTGCCCATCAGCCAGAACAGCACCCGCCCCACGTCCGCGCCTGCCAGCGTGAGCATTAAGGTGACCACCGACCACATGAACGAACCAACCACAATCCCCGCCAGCAGAAACACCGAAACACGCAGGGAACCCTCGCGTCTGGCTACCATCAGCACCAGCACGGCAGCGCCAATCGCGCACACAAACCCCGCTGCTGGCACGCCAAAGCCATGCCACTTCGCCTCCCAGCCTGCCAGCACCGCCGCCGATGCGCCCATCGCCGCGCCGGATGAGACTCCCGTTGTGTAGGGGTCGGCGAGGTCGTTGCGCAAAAGTCCCTGCAGGGTGACGCCCGCCACGCTGAGCAATACGCCCACCAGCGCCGCCATCGCCATGCGGGGCAGTCGCAGTTGCCACACAATCAGCCCGGAAGTATCGCCCGCGCCGACGCCCTCGCGCAGGATATGCCATACCTGCCCGGGAGACAGCCTCTCTGCCCCCAGGCACAGCCCTGCCACCGCCGTGACGATGACCACCGCGCCAAGAAGCAGTATCAGCCAAACACGCTTTCCTGCTTGCGAGGTCATCGGCTAACGCCTCTTCGCCTCCGCCAGAATCTTTCTCAACACTTCCAGCCCCTTCAACAGGCGCGGGGTGGGGCGCACGAAAAGGTTGGAGTCCACGCTGTACACCGCCCCGTTGCGCACCGCCTTCAGTCGCCTCAGCACCGGGTGCTCGCGCAGGGGCGACAACCTGTCCGCCGGCACGGTGGTGATGATGACGTCGGGGTCTTTCGTCAGCAACACCTCTGTGGATATAGCATAGTAGTTCGTCCCACCGTCTTCTGCGACATTGCGACCGCCTGCCAGACGAATCATATCGTTCACAAACAGGTCGCGCCCGGCTACCCACATCGGCAGAGGCTCCACATTCAGCGTGAACAGCACACTGACGGGATGAGGATTTGCAGGGCGCGAACGGAGCTTGCGTTCCTCCTGTTCGAATCGGCTTGCCAGCGTTTCGGCGGTGCGGTCGTGCCCGGTGGCTTTGCCCAGCAGACGTATTACCTTTGCCACGTCCAGCCAGCTTTTGGGCGCAATCACCAGCAGAGGCAGTTTCAATCGCTCCAGCTGGGGAATAAATCGCCGGTTCAGCACGCCATCCGCCACCACCAGGTCGGGGCGCAGGGCGACCACCGCCTCCACATCCGTGCGCATATCGCCCACTTTGGGCAGGCGTTTGGCTTCGGGCGGATAGTCGCAGTAAGCGGTCACCCCCACCACCTGCCTGCCCGCGCCAATGGCGAAGAGCGTTTCGGTGGTGCCCGGCGTCAGCGAGACGATACGCCTGGGCGGCTGGCGCAACAGCAGTGTTCTGCCGCGAAAGTCGGTAACACGCCGCGGAAAGCCTGTGTCGGGCATCTCTTCTCCTCCTGTTCAGCCGAGTAAGATTATACAGGCAGGCAGGCTCCCGTGTCGAGGTATAGAAGCGCAACAGGAGCGGTGTCATCAGCCGCTCCTGTTTATGTCAACCCTTTAAGAGGGCATACGAGCACAACTATCTTATACCTGTGCCAAAGTCAACAATCAATCCTGGCTCATGAGCAGGGGGGAATCCTTTGATGTTGTGAATAAATCAAATGTAACAACAAACTGAGGAGGAATGGACAAAATGTCTCGAACAAAGGTGTTACTTTCGTCGCTTCTCTTGGTCGTATTGGCTTGCAACACCGTCTACGCATACGACATTTTCTTTGCGGTGACCCGCCCATACGGCCCACAACCTGACGTTGTTTGTGCTCGTGCAATGCCAACCGGTGGCGAGCAGGTCACCGGATGGGAGCTTTGGATAGGACATTGGTCAGAAGATACGGGGCAACCAATGAAGTATTACAGGATTGCTTGGGGTAGCACCGCTCTGGATACTACAATCTGGGAGATTAACACTACACGATTCCCGTATTCTGTTTTTCTGAGCCAGGGTGCAAAGTATGGCTACACATTCATCGTTTACGGAAGCGGGGGCTATACAGCCACATGCTACTCTGGCATGCTTGTTCGTCCGTAAAGTTTTGACTGGGGAGGGGAAACATCCCCTCCCCGTGTTGCTATCGCGGCGCGCCCTCTAGGGGCGGTATTTTGGGTGCAGGGTAGTGGCTCTGCAGACTTTTTTCATCGGTACGCGGAGCAGGTGCCATCCCTGACCGCATGAAAACTATGATAAACCCGACGACAACTACTGCGATAGCCACTACTACCCAGACAGGACTAATCTGCCTTCTCATGTGCTTCCTCTACAGCCCCGGACAGGAGTTATCCGATGACCAGGGATAGTAGATGTACAGGTATCTACCCGTGCAGGGATTAGTGGAACGGTCATTCCACCAGCCCTCCAGTACGTTGCGGGATACGTACTTGGCATGAGTGTCAATGAAAGTGACGTTCATGCCATTCGTATGACGGAAAGCCCAATGGCTTGGACCCCATGTTGCATTGTAGCCAAGCCCCTGGTCATTATCGTCCGCGTCGTAGACCTCGAAGAACCAGATACGCTCCGCGGGACGCTTGATCAGATCGAGCATGAACTCACTGACCGTGTTGTCCGGTTTGATGTAGATTACGGCACCATACACGTTAATGCCGTAACTCTTGTAGTACCACTCGGGAACCCAATCATATGGGTCGGTATTCCAGGGTTTCCTGGGCACTCCGTGGCTTGGGCAGCGAAAGATGTCTTCATTCTTCACATACGGCAGAATAAACCCAGACCACGTATTTGGAAAATGGGTAAACTGCCAGTATGTGTCCCAGATAGACATACCATCATAGTCTTCTACATACATTCGCGCTCCCGTGCCAATCTGCTTCATGTTCGAGAGGCACGAAGTCTGCCTTGCTTTTTCCCTGGCTTGAGCGAAGACAGGGAACAGGATCGCCGCCAGTATCGCGATAATCGCGATGACCACCAGCAGCTCAATCAGTGTGAATCCACGTTTGGTTTGCATCTCAGAACCCTCCTTCGGTTTTCAGGTTGTTTGTATCGTTTTAGCCGGCGCACACGATTCGCGCAGAACCACCTGCGCCGGTACTTCCACCCGATGAGGCACAGGCTTGCCCTCCATCATGTCCATCAACAGGCGCACACCCGTCCGCGCCATCTGCTCAAGATCCACCCGCACCGACGAAAGAGGCGGCTGCATGGTGGTGCAGAAAGGCTCGTCGTCAAAGCCGATGAGCGACAAATCCTCCGGCACCTTCACGTCCATCTCCGTAATCGCGGGATAGGCGAACGCTAACAGAATGTCCGACGCTCCCACGATTGCCGTCAGGGGGGGACGTACCTCCAGCAGACGCCTCAGTGCCTCCTGAACCGTCGGACGAGGACGACCATGTTGCATCACCCAATTCGCTTCGGGAGTAATGCCCGCTTCCAGCAGGGCGTCCATATAGCCCTCGAAACGCTGGGCGTAATGAGGCATGTAATGTCCGGTGAAGAAACCGATACGCCGATGCCCCAGGCGAATCAGTTCACGCACCGCCTGCCTGGTGCCATCGCGGTTTGCCTGTACCACACGGGGAATGGGCACTTCCGGCTCCGCATCCACAATCACCACCGGATAGCCCCGCCTCTGCATCCACAGCAAGCCCTCTTCATGCAGGGGACCGAACACCAGCGCAGCGTCAAAACGGTGATAACGCTCCCACTCCTGCAGGTAACTGGCGGACGCGCTCCGGTCGGGGAAGTGAAGCAGAAGGCTCCCCCACAGGTGTCGGGCGCACTCCTCCGCCGCCGCGTGCAACATGCGCATCTCGCCCACCGAATACGAAGGACGTGCTCCGGGTATCTGCCAGGTGTAGATGAGCGCGACCAGATGCTGTTGCACCGGCTGTTTGGGGCGACTGACCGCAATCACCGTGCCGCGGCGCGTCCGCTCCACCACCCCTCGTTGCGCCAGCAGGGTCAGCGCACGCTCGGCGGTCTGGTAGCTGATGCCGTAGTGTCGGGCAATGGTACGCGCCGACCACAGCGGTGTGCCGGGCGTCAGTTGTCCGGCGTTTACCGCTGCTTCCACCTGCTCTACGATTTGCACGTAGAGCGGCGTGCGCAGATGAGGGTTCAGGTGTAGCGGTATCATCGTTTCAGCCCCTGCTATGACTGCTATGGCAATACCATTGCTTACACTATACAGTACCCTGTTGCGTTTGTCAAGGGCTTTAGGCTCGTTTTTATACGAGTTTTTGATATATTCCATTATTACATTTTTAGCGACAATTTTAGAAAGTAAAAAGACGATTTGATAACATCACAACTATGACCTTCCTGGTATTTCGCCTTCGGCTCAGGCTGATGATCGAGGTGATTTAACCGAAGTGTGCTATGATTTTTGTGGAGAATTCGTGCAATGTGCTATGATATGCGCGCCCTGCAGGGTCAGACCTCTGCAGGTATGTCCTGCTGAAGCAAGCTCTAGCAGTTCAAAGCCGCCCTTTCACCCCACCCTTGCGACTGGAAGTCGCAGGCGATACAAGACGAAACCTGCTGAAGCAGGTTTATGGAGTGCTGAAGCCATGCTTCAGC
>FMJZ01050584.1_pt1 | contig 16916 bp, 15 predicted proteins | sample 1987881 | NCBI WGS metagenome assembly FMJZ01 (sample SAMEA4378227, study PRJEB15110) | soil metagenome | biome: soil; feature: Field; material: Soil | place: India | collected 2015-03-11 | depth 0 m | reverse complement strand
ACTCATTATCAGCCCCGGTGCCCTTCTGGGGCGGAGCTGTTGGCTATCTCAGCTATGACCTGTGCCACTTCATCGAACGCCTTCCCACCACAGCCATAGATGACCTTAAGTTGCCCGAGAGCTACTTCGGCTTCTATGATGCTATACTTGCCTTTGATAACCTCGAGCACAAGACTTACGTCGTCTCCACTGGCTTTCCGGAGCTTGATGAGGAGTGCAGGTTGAAAAGGGCCAGATGCCGACTTGAAGAACTGAAAGGCCGACTGTCTTTGCACCCACCCATAGCCCTGGAAAATAGCTTGCATAATACCAGAAACATTGATGAGACAGTGCTGAAGGCCAACTTCACCCGTGAAGATTATATAAAAGCGGTGAACAGGGTCAGAGAGTATATTGCTGCTGGCGATGTATTCCAGGTGAACCTTTCCCAGCGCTTCGAGACCGACCTGTCCGTCCCACCCTATGAACTTTATCGCCGCCTAAGGCGAATAAATCCGGCACCGTTCGCCAGCTACCTAAACTTCGATGGAGTGACCGTTGTCAGCGCCTCACCAGAGAGATTCTTGCGTGTTGATGGCGACCGTGTCGAGACACGACCGATAAAAGGCACCAGACCGAGAGGCAAAAATCCCGTAGAAGATGCTGTGCTGGCACAGGAGTTGCTTAATAGCATAAAAGACCGCGCTGAGAACGTAATGATCGTTGACCTGGAAAGAAATGACTTAGGCAGGGTCTGTCAGTACGGCACGGTGAAGGTCACTGAGCTGCTTATACTTGAGACCTTCCCCACCGTCTTCCATCTGACCTCCACGGTTGTCGGCAGGCTGCGTCCTGACAAAGACCGCATTGACTTGCTCAAGGCCACATTCCCAGGCGGCTCCATCACCGGCGCCCCAAAAGTGCGGGCTATGGAGATTATAGACGAACTGGAACCAACGAGAAGAAGCATCTACACCGGCGCCATCGGGTATTTTAGCTTCGGCACCAACCTTGACCTCAACATAGTCATCCGCACCTTCATCATCAAAGACAATAAAGCCTACTTTCAGGTCGGTGGTGGCATTATCTATGACTCAAACGCTGAGGCAGAATATCAGGAGACACTCGATAAAGCAAAGGCTCTAATTCAGGCGCTCCGGTTGGCACCACAGGTGGCAGTGAGGACAAAGTGATACTGGTCATCGACAACTACGATTCATTCGTTTACAACCTGGCACAATATCTTGGTGAGCTGGGCTGGGAACCGGTGGTCTATCGCAATGACCAGATAAGCCTGGCTGAAATCGAAAGGCTAGCCCCGAGCCACATAGTTATTTCGCCAGGACCCTGCACCCCGCTGGAAAGCGGCATCTCCAACGACGTAATAAGGCACTTTGCTGGCAAAATCCCTATACTCGGCGTCTGCCTCGGTCATCAGTGCATCGGTCATGTCTATGGCGGCATCATAGGACGGGCTTCTGTGCCTACCCACGGGAAGACGTCCCTTATCTGGCATGATGGCCAGACCATCTATAAGGGCATTAAAAACCCGTTTCCAGCAGCCCGTTATCACTCACTTATTATAAAACGCGAAAAGCTGCCTTCCTGCCTTCAGGTCACTGCCTGGACTGAAGAAGGTGAGATAATGGGCGTAAGGCACAAAAACTATGCAGTGGAGGGCACACAGATACACCCCGAATCCATATTGACCGAAGTAGGACATGACCTGTTAGCCAACTTTCTAAGCCTCAACAGACCGGGCTGGCATTAGGGTTCACCAATGGAAAACACAGTCTATCTTAATGGTGCACTGATACCCGCTTCTCAAGCGGGGTTATCGCCCTTCGACCATGGCTTTCTTTATGGTTACGGGCTCTTTGAGACCATGAGGGCCTACGGAGGGGCCATCTTTCGTCTGAACCGCCATCTGGACCGGCTGCACCATGCTGCCGGGATGCTGGGCATGGCTTCAAAGCTAGCTGCCTATGACCTGGCGAAGGCCTGTTATGACGTCCTTAAAGCCAATAACCTAACTGATGCCCGGATAAGGCTTACCGTATCAGCTGGTGCTGGCGATATAACCCCTAACCCGGATACCTGCCACGACATCACCGTATTCATCGCCGCCCGAAAACTGATACCATTACCATTTGAAGCCTACGAACGTGGCTATGCGGCAGCCCTTTCCTCCTGGCGCCGAAACAGCCAGTCGCCGTTATCACAACTTAAGTCCACTTGCTACCTGGAAAACGTCCTGGCTAGACAGGAAGTCAAAAAAGCCGGTGCTGATGAAGCGCTGCTGCTCAACGAACGTGGTTTCCTGGTTGAGGGCAGCACCACAAATATCTTCCTGGTAAGCTCCCATATGCTCATAACGCCTTCAATTGAGAGCGGTGCCCTGTCCGGAATCACCAGAGAGGCAGTCATGGAATTAGCTCAATCGTTGGGTGCTGTGCTGATCGTAAAAGATGTCGAGCTGAAGGAACTGATAGCGGCTGAAGAAGCGTTCCTGACCAATTCCATACTAGGAATCATGCCACTGACACGTTTCGATGACAGGCCCATCGCTTCAGGAAAGCCCGGCACCATGACCAGACGGCTTATGTCAGCCTACCATGAGCTTGTAGCCAGAGAGACCCAGCAAATGCTGCCTCCGCAGCCTTAGGCGTGCTCCTTTCTTGGCTTGCGGCCGGGGCCTGGTGGGCCGGCATAAGTCTGAACAATCTGAATAAACCGCTTTGCCTCGTCGCCTACTACTTCCAGGTTGGTATCCTTCCAGTGCCTCCTGCGCACCGCAACACGACAGAAATCGCTGGCCATACCACGGATAACATCCTTAGCATCCTCGGGTCCCTGGCACCAGAATTGCGAGGACGGCAGAACCAGCTCTATGCGTATGGGGGTATTTGGCACCTCCAGACCGTTGACGGTATAGGCATAGGGCCTGGCCAGGTAAGCAATCATAGCCACATGGCGCAGGCGGTCGGTATCCACAGGCTCAACGCCCACCGCATCGTAGCAGTCAAGCCCGTGGGCCCATGTCTCCATAAGCCTTGCCGTAGCGAAGGCACGTGCCCCCATAGGTGGCCCGAACCAGGGTATCCGCGCCTTCGGGTCAGTCTTCAAAAGCTCTTCACATTCTGTTGCCCTCACTTCTCTCCACCATTTCAGTATCTGTGCTGGCGTCATCGTTCTGCCTCGCCGGGGGCCTGTCTCATTCCATTCCATACCTATTTTAGCCGCCTCATCCAGTGCCGAATAATCGCCACGGAGGAAGGCTGTAGCCACCTCATCAATGTGGGCGATGTGCGACACGCAGTCCCTCAACAACCAGTTTTCTGCCGGGGTTGGCAAATCCCACTGCTCATCCTTGAGCGTGCAAAGAAAATCGTCCAGGGATTTCTGCTCTGCCATAAGGTCAGAAACAATTTCCTGCATATTTCACCGCCTTTCCAGTTTGCTACGATGTCTGAATGCCGTGGCTAATGTTAAATACCCACCCACCTGCTGTCAAGGCCGTGCTGCTAACCACGACAACCGAGGGGGAACTTTTAATTACACACCTCACCAAAAACGTAGCGAGCTTCGAGACCAGTAGCCCTGCCATCATGTCAGAATAAAGACTCAGCTAGGAGCTGGGCGCTATGCACCACTTTTATTTTGCTGTGGCGTTTGTCCAGGCCGCCCCTTAACTGGAGCACGCACGGGAGGCAGTTGGTGACCACCATGTCAACGCCAGTGACCTCAATGTTGTCCAGCTTCCGCTTTAACACAGAGCCACATAACTCTGGATAATCGAGCACCACCTTGCCGCCGAAACCACAACAGGCATCAGCATCCGCCATCTCCACCAGCTCAAAACCTTCGCGCTCCAACAACCGCCTGGGCTCGTTGGAGACACCAATGCCACGCTTTAAATGGCAGGGGTCATGATAGGTCACTCTATAGTTCCGCGAAGGCTTCTTTTCAACCAATGGGGTGAGTTCAAGCACCAGCTGCGAGAAGTCACGGATTTTGCTGGACAGGGCACCGGCCCTCCTGTGCCACTCAGGCTCTCCAGAAGTCAATTGCAAGTACTCCCGTTGCAGCACGGCAGCACAGCCAGCGCACACCGTGACAATATAGTCAGCTTCTCCCTCTTCTAAAGCTTCGATGTTCGTTTTGACCAGGCTTAAGGTTGTCTCAGCATCACCGGCGAAAAGTGCCGGGGCACCACAACAGGCTTGAGTAGCCGGGTAAAAGGGCTCAGCCCCGCAATCACGTAAAACTTTCATCACATCCTCACCAATCTCCGGATAAAAATAGGCGGCTACACAGCCAGAATATAAAGCCACTTTAGGCTTGTCCATCCTCACCGGCAAAGAATAAGCGCACAGCCTTTCGCGCAATGGCTGGCTTGCCAACTTGGGTAGGCTGATAGTATGAGCGAGTGAATTCAACGGGTACGGTAGCCGTCTTATCATGGAGTCTTTATCAACGAAGGGTTTCTGCAGATGAGAGCCGATTTTAACCGCTTTATCCAGTCGCTGCGGATGCTTCAGAATGCTCCGATATGCCAGTCTGCTCGTCCAGGGGAGGCCTTTTTCCTCAGCCAGCCAGGTCCTGAGCCTAATTATCATTCGAGGTATGTCTATCCTGGCCGGGCAGGCTACCTTGCAGGCCATACAGCCCAGACAGAGGCTCGCCGGATCCTCAGCCTTATCCAGACCGTGTAAGAAAGCGGTCAATATTGCACCGATTCCCCCCTGGTATATATAGCCATAGACCTGCCCGGCCAGCGAGGCAAAGACCGGACAGACATTGAGACAGGCACCGCACTTAATGCAGTACAGCGCCTCTCTGAAATCAGCACATTCCCGCATCTTCAAGCGACCATTATCCACCAGCACAATGTGGACTTCACCCGGGCCACAGGCACCGCGTACCACCGACCCGGAAATTGCCTCAGTATAACTGGGACCGGTGATATACGACACATATACCGTCATTTTCATGCCCGTGGTGGACCGGCTGAGCAACCTGAATATATGGACGGCATCCTCCCAGCCGGAGACCAGCTTTTCATAACCAACCACGGCCACGTATATCGGGGGTAAAGTGGTAGCCATGCAGCCGTTCCCCTCATTGGTCACGATGACCAGTGTACCCGTCTCAGCTATGGCGATGTTGGCACCCGACATGCCCATATCAGCATCAAAATAGGAATGTCTTAAGGCACTGCGCGCCGCATCCAGTAAAAGCTGCGGCTCAGGCGCCAGCTTTCGACCGGTCGCCCTGGAAATGAGCTCAGCCACCTGCTCGATGGTCTTGTGCACCGCCGGTCCTGTAATATGTGCCGGTCTTTCTCCGGCAAGCTGGACAAGCCACTCGCCCAGGTCAGTCTCCGTCACTCTGATGCCGGCTCTCTCCAAGTGCTGCCTTAACTCGATCTCCTCGGTGAGCATAGACTTGGACTTGACTATGTGCCTGACATGGTGCTTTTGTGCTAGCTTACGCACATACTCATTGGCGTCCTCAGCATCCCTAGCCTCATATACCACCGCACCAGCCCGGCTCGCCGCCGTCTTGAACTGCTCCACCAGCTCTGGAAGGCTGGCGATAGATTTCTCCTTCACGCTGCGGACTTTCTGGCTCAAGGAATCAAAGTCAACACCTTCGAAAGCCATCTGGCGGGCAAATTTGATGAGGCCCATCAATCTGGTAAGGGCAGCCTGTAAATTTTCGTCCCCGAGCGCCTTATTGACGCGCTTTGCCATAGTCCGGCTCATCTCACACCTCGCTTATCTGGATTAGACACCATCACTATGTGCTCCTCTGCGGGCCCCTGAGCCCTGGCCAGTATAGCGCCAGGTATATCCGCAGTGGTGTTCCTGCCGGTGATGTAAGTCACATAGCTCGGCACCCCTATTTTAGTAGTACCTTCGACGGGCGCTCTGATTTTCAACACTGCATCCTCCATGGTCGGGACAATGCTCCCACATTCAACGAGAGTCAGATGAAAACGGGGCAAGACAGCAACCAGACGAGTACTCCCCTCACTGCCGGTCAGGACCAGGGTTCCAGTCTCGGCTATAGCCATATCGGCCTCAGATATGCCCAAGTCAGCATTCATGCAGGCCTGTCTCAATACACGGTTGGTTGCATTCAATAAGACCTGCGGGTCAGGGGCCAGTTCCTCACCGGTTACAGCGGAGATAAGCCTGGCTATCTCCTCCAAGCTTCTCCTTTTTGTCCGCTTACTTCCAGCAAGCTGGCCTATCCATTCCTCGATATCGGCCACCACTACCTCTATGCCAGCCGTTTCCAGATGCCGTCTCAAACTTAGCGCGTCAGCCAGTACAGACTTCGACTTAACCACGCGCTTTACACCACGTTCCTGCACCAGCTTCAATACATAGTCAGTGGCATCACCAGCGTCTTTGGCTTCATAGACTATAGCGCCAGCCCTGGCAGCCTCTGCCTTGAACCGCTCTATCTCGGTGGTTACTGCTAACATATATTCCTCCTGTGAAAACTAAGACCACACCAGGTATTGAATGGTACCATCAGGGACAACTGCTACCCTGGCACCACTGGGGAAATCACGGTTCAGGATGTCCATAACCTCGTCCCAGCTCTTCACCCATACAGTACCAGGAATAGCCAACCAGTCAGCCATGGATTTCTCGAACTGTGGCGACAGCACTACCACTCTTTTAAGCCATGGTAGCTGAAAGTCAACGGCGCTGAACAATCGACCCCTGGTACGCTTGCCGAAACTGCCCAACAAATAGTGCACCACCTGTCCAGCAGGGCAGTCCATAACCAGGACCAAATCACCGCCCTTATCAATCAACATCGGTATGCCTATAATCAGACCAACTATGGCCTCATTGCCCTTGCTGTAAGTATTCACCACGACCACATCAGCACCCGGCACTGGCTTTGTGGCATAGTGGGACATGGCGAACTCCACCGCTTTATAATATTCAGCCTGAGGCTCGCCGGCAAATATGGCGCAGGGTTGTCCCTGACCATTGATTATGGTGTCAATCTTGAAATCAAGTCCTACCATCCTTGCCGCCTCATTAAAGTCCTGCACCATCGGGTTTTGTGCCCAGTTGCCCGGACCTACGGTGTTCCCCCTGCCCGCCTCCCTGGCCTTCACTTCCAGCCGATGGAAGGCTTCAATTGAGTCCATTGAAGATACACCAGGCAATATGATTTTTCCACCGCCGCTGAAACCAGTCTGGGGATGGGGCACCACAGAGCCAATACCGATTTTAAGGTCACAGACCATAACCTCAGAATTAACGGAGAGCTTTGTGCCCTGTGAGGTCTGGTCAACATAGGTGCAGTTCTCGTACGCATTGTGGTTGTAAACCGGAAACCTGTCCACAACCTCACTGCCCAGCTTCCTGTGAAAATCCTGATAGTTATGTGCACCGTGAGCACCGGTGGCACAGATGAACCTGATAGCCCTATCCGGAATGCCCGCCACAACCAGTTCTTTAAGGACATAGGGGACAATTTCAGCGGCCCTTGTCGGGCGGGAAATGTCATCAAAGATTATGGCTACCTCGCTTCTGCCGCAGGCCAGCTCCCTGAGGGCAGGACAACCTATAGGTCTGGCCAGCGCAGCCTTTATTTCCTCCTCAGTTATACGGTAGGCAGCGTGGCCCTCCATCAGGCAGGGTACGACCTCCCATGACTCCGGGAAGTCTAATCGCAGCTCGTCATCTTGATACCACATTCGTCTGGGGACAGCAACAGTCTTTGTAGCCATTTTAGTCCTTCCTTGAATCAGGACGACCAGAAGCCCTCGAAATGCAGAATACAACAGGCTGATTTACCTGAGACTATCCGGCTAAAAAGCTTATTTTTGTCCACCATCATCCCGCTTCTTTCGCCTTACACGTTCCAGGGCACGGCGCTGGAGTTCCTCGCTATACTGGCGCCAGGCGTCAGCTTCACCCTTTCTCGTCTTCATCTCAAAAAGACAGGTATCGTGTCCCTGGGGAATGGAGTAACGGAAGAAAGCATCGAAATTGCCCCTGTCCCCCCAAAGCTCACGTGCTGCTTGCATGGTGCCCTCAACGAAATAGCGCTGGACACGGCAGTCGAAAGGCCGATAAACGTCCTGATGCGGGCAGTAGAGGATATGAAAGCCTGCCTCGTCATCGCTCTTAATAAAAGTTTCCTCTATGGAGGCGTACAGGACTTCATTCAACCAGCTAGCAATTAACGAGGCCACTTCAATATTGCTAAGGTCCTCAGGGATCTCAACTCCCGAAGCCATTTCAAGAAATATGTCTCTGCCCAGCTGATTTATGGCGCGCCTGCACACCTCCTGCCCTTCGGCACCAAACCGCTCCTCCACTGCCTCAAGCATCCGTAACACCCCCATAGCCATCATCTGCCCCCAGACAAAGGTGGTGGCAGGGTCATAATCATCACGACTTAAACAGGTGGAACGGAAGTTCTCCACCGCCTTTCCGAAGGGAAAGCGCAATGGCAACCGCTGCCGCCGTTCTCCTATTTTGCTCATATTTGCCTCCTTGTTAACATTGTTAATTAATTGAAGCGACAGGTCTTAGCCGCTTCACTAATGGTCAGTCAGTTCAACTATGGTGACCCCTAGACCGCCCTCACCACGGCCAGCCACCCGGTAGGACTTGACCAGAGGATGCTCTGCTAGTATAGCATGCACTGCACGGCGCAATGTACCCGTCCCCTTACCATGAACAATTCGCACAGAAGGTAGGCCTGCCATGAAAGCAGCATGAAGATAGCAGTTAAGCCTGGGCAATGCCTCATCCAGTGTGAGCCGACGCAAACGCAGTTCTAAATCCACCATCAGGCAGACCTTTCAAACTTCAGCCGCAGGATATTCCTGGTATTTTCCGTGACTTTAAACCTATCGTCTATTCTCCAGCCAACCACCCATAAAATCCCTTCAGGCGAACAGACCAATGGTACCCTATCGCGCCAGGAACGAGGAATTTTGGAATCAACCATGAAGTCCTGGAGCTTTTTAATTTCTTTCATGCCCAGGGGCTGGAAACGGTCGCCCGGCCTGCGTCGCCTTACCGTCAACTCAGTACCTACCCTGTCCAAGTCAAAGCAGGCAACTAGACCATCGCCATTGTTGGCTGACTCTGTAGCTACATCAGCAGTAACATGCCAGCCAGGCAAAACTGTCTCACCAGGGACTTTAATGCTGAATACTCCATCGAGTGTTGGTAATGGACAGGAGGAGGTCTGACTTGAAGTTAAAACCAGACGGCCGTACTCTGCGGTCAATGTCACGCCGCGTGGCAGGCACAGTTTCTTCCCCGCCGGCTTTGCTAGAAAGTCCACCATCGCCTCAATGTGTTGAGCTTCAATATCTCGAAGATTACCCAAAAGCTGCTGCACCGCCGTTCGAAACGCCTGCCTTTGCATAGCCCGTGGTAACGAAGCCATCCTGCCCACATTCAAGTAAATTACATTGGCTTTTGTTTCAGCTAGCTCCTTCCATATCATTGACACTTGCCCATCAATAAAGGCAAGAGCATCACCAGCTATAGCCGCTAACCTGAGCAAAGCGTCATCAATGCCCTGGTTATATGTTCTGACCACAGGTAGCAACTCAAGACGAATGCGGTTTCTTACAAATGCAGGTGACAAATTGGATGAGTCGCTCCGTGGCTTTAGCCCATGTCTCTGACAGTAGCCCCACGCTTCCTGCCTGGTGACCTCGAGCATTGGCCGCACCAACTCAATTCGGGAATTACATTCACCTAACTGCAATACCGAGCGAGGTTGCAGGCCACACAGTCCAGCCAATCCAGCACCTCGGAGCAGATGTATCAGGATGGTCTCGACATTATCATCTCGGGTATGCCCCAACGCCACAACAGAACTGCCCTCTCGACTAGCCACTTCGGCCAGAAAACTGTAGCGCACCTCCCTGGCAGCTTCCTCCAAGGAACCTCCCTTCCGGTTATGGTAAGCCAACACATCACGACTTTCTATGGTGGCTGGCACGCGAAGCTCACCGGCCAAATCACGGACGTATTCAGCATCAGCATCAGACTCAGCACCGCGAAGCTGATGATTTAGATGGGCAACGTGAAGCTCCACACCGAGGTCGGCGCGGCTCTTTGCCAGCAGATGAAGTAAACATACCGAATCAGCACCACCCGACACCGCCACAACGACCTTTCCACCTGCTGACAAAAGCTCGTGTTTTCTGATAAAACCAGTAATCCTTTGCTCCAGTGTCCTTTCTTTACTGGCCAATCTTCCGTCACTCCCTCAAATGACACGTGTCGCCCAGGCAGACCAGGTAAGGATGTCTATCACCAAACTCGATTATGCTGATGCTGCCGGTCTGCACTCTAATCCTCTCCAGAGTATTTAAAGGCCACCCTAGAGCCTTACAGATAGCCACCAATACGACGAAGTAATGACCGACCACGACAACTGTCTGCATATTATGACGTTCAAGGATGCGCTGTATAGTAGCCCATACCCTATCCGCCAGGTCAACCACGCTCTCGCCACCGGGCAATTTCTCCGAGCCCCGGCCCTGTCGCCATTGCATTAGAAACTGGCTGAAATTGTTACCGAGTTCAGCTATAGGGACGCCTTCAAGCTCGCCCACTTCTATTTCACGCAAATCAGGCTCAACCTGTACTACCAGCCCATGGTGGCTGGAAATGGCCATGGCAGTATCAAAGGCACGTTTTAGCGGGCTGGAATAGACAGCAGCTATTTCCAGGTCCTTTAAGGCCAGACCCAGTCTTTCCGCCTGCTTTTTTCCTACCTCGCTTAACTCTGTATCGCTGCCACCACCTTGAATCCGGCGCTGTTGATTCCAGGCAGTTTCACCATGCCTGACTAGTATGAGTCTGATGTTTCACCTCCTGAACTTGTCACGATAAGCCCGAGCCAGAGCCACCCGTTTAGTATAAGGCGGATGGTCGTAGAATAAAAGCTCCGCCCAGAAGCTTGGGGCTGCCACAGTTAAATTCTGGTCAGTAAGCTTGGTCATTGCCGTGACAAATGCCTCGGGGTTGGCGGTGAGTTCCAGGGCCACTTTATCAGCTGACTTCTCCAGATGCCGACTGTAGGCATTGACCAACGGCGTTGCCATAAGGTTGAACACAATCAAAACCAACAACAATACAGGGAATGCCGCCACATCATCAATACCTTGAAAACCCAGCAAATCAAGACTAGCTTTCAAAACCAAATCAGCCAAACAAAAGGCAAAGAAAATTACGATCGTCTCGACTACTAGTAATTTTAAAATATCCCGGTGAAGGTGATGGCCTAATTCATGAGCCAGTATCACTTCAATTTCGTCTGGGGAATATTGCCGTAGCAAGGTGTCACTAATTATAATACTCCTAGTCTTACCCAGACCAGCCAGCATAGCATTAGCCGCAGTACCTTTACTGCTCAAATTAATGGTGAACACTTCCGTAAACCGTGTCCTTACTTGCTTCGCCAGGTCCATCAACCTTTGCTTAAGTTCCACATCAGCCAGTGGTTCCAGTTTAAAGAAAATAGGCAAAAGCAAGGTCGGTGTCAGCCGGGTCAGAAGAAGGACAAGCAACACAAGTAACACACTTGCCCAAATCCACCAGATATGGGGAAATCGGCCCAGCAACCAGTAAACAACAATAACCACTGCCAAACCTAATGATATGCCTAGTGCTGAGGCTTTAGCCCTATCCACCAGCCAGTCGTTGAACTTCTGGTTCGACAGACCGTAGCGGCGCGGCAGGACAAAGCCTCTATAATAGGTCAGCGGCATTAAGATTATCCCCAAACCAATACACAAAATGAGGAAATAGATGGCCGCCGCCCCTGGCTGCGGAAAGGTCAGCAGATAACTCAGTTGGGCCGAGATACCGCCGAAAATGAGCATTAGAAGAAGAGCAATGAGTAAAACTAGCTCGATTAAAGATAACAGTCTGGTCAGTCTGGAATACTTTATAGCCAGTTCCTGGCGTTTGACATCTGGACAGGTCCCCGATAGCACCATTTATTATACCAAACCCACCCTATCTTTATTTAAAATCAACTTAGTGCGGTGGATGGACTTTGGCCGCTGAGAAAAGCCCAGGGCTTTCGTCACCTGCTCTGGCCTGCCGGTACCTTTGGCATCACAGCGCAACCTCATCCCCAGCACACAAAACGCATCAGAGCGATCAATAAGCCACAGGTCTTCCACCAGAGCACGCAAATCGTAATAGCGGGCGCCCGTATCTCTGAAATGGTGCCACGGTATCTCTCTGGCAGCAAGCAGGGACCGTAAAGCCGACTCTATTTCTTGTCTGCTTTTGTCCGTTTCCACCTCGACCCTATACTCTACAAATCGGACCTGGGACTGAAGTGATGGTGCGTTCAGGGCAACCACCCACGCTTCCAGTAAATCTATTCCACGGGGCAATTTCTCCTTCAACTGAGCCATGAAAGAATTCAGTGACACCCACCGCGTAAGGAAAACATCCATTAACTCAGCTTCACTGGTCACCCCTACAGCCAGCGGGGCGGCCAGCGAGATCTGCGGATGGGGAGTAAAACCCTCTGAATAGGCCAAAGGGAGACGGGCCCGACGGAAAGCCCTTTCCCAAAGCCTCATCAAGTCAAGGTGTGACAGAAACTTAAGCTCTTCACCACGGCTAAATTTAAGACGCAGGCGCTGCATCCTTTTCCTTGGTCACCAGAATCCTCTCTATCTTTCGCCCCTGCATTTCAAGTATAGCCAGTTTCAAATCTTTGTACTTTAAATACTCTCCCTGCCTTGGAATACGACCTAGGTGGCTAAGAATGAAACCGGCCACGGTCTCATAGTCTCCAACCGGTAAATCCAGCCCCAGCTCCTCGTTAGCTTCCTCTATTCTTAATCCACCGTTTACCTCAAAAGTGTTAGCATCAATAGTCACAAAGTCCTTTTCCCTAACCGCCAGTTCGTCACCGATAACACCCATTATCTCCGCAGTCAGGTGCTCGAGTGTCGCTATCCCAGCCACGCCTCCGTACTCATCAACAACTACTACCATATGACAATTATTGTCCCGCATTTCTGCCAGAAGCTCACCTAAACGCTTATACTCAGGCACGAAATGGACGGGCCGTACCAGTTCATCAATCGGGCTATCCATGGTCAACGATTGTTTTGCTTGGGCCATAAGCACATCCTTAACTGACAAAACGCCGATTACGTTATCGGGGGTGCCTTTATAGACCGGGAAACGGGAAAAAGGGCTCTGGCGATATATGTCGAAAAAGGCAGCTAGGCTCGTACCCTGCTTCAGCCAGGCGACTTCAGTCCGCGGCTGCATAACCTCGCTAACTGGACGGTCGGCAAATTCAAAGGCCCTATGCAGCATCTCGGCTTCACTTTTATCCAGTACACCCTCGGCCTCACCCACAGTGATAACTGTATGGATTTCCCCCTCGGTCACCAGTTTTTTGTATTCTGCGGACTCGGTCACCATCTTGGTGAAACTCAAGCCGATATGGTTCAAAACCCATACGAAGGGATAAAGAAGCCACATCGCAGCTTCAACTGCCCCGGCATAAACCAGAGACACCCGCTCAGCATGGTGAGCAGCGAGGGTCTTCGGGACAACTTCACCAAAAATCAACAACAGTGTGGTTACTGCTATGGTGGCAACCAGGGCTCCCAGAGCTGGCCCTAGGGCTTTTATCGCCATCATCGTGCCTAGAGCAGCAGCAGCTACATTAACCAGATTGTTCCCAAGGAGCACTGTTGCCAGGAACCTGCTTGGTTCCTTTAAGACCTTCTCCAGCTTTGCAGCCCCCTTCACCCCCGTGTTCGCCAGATGTTTGACCCTGAGCTTGGATACAGAAACGAAAGCGGTTTCAGCGCTGGAGAAAAAGGCTGAAAATACCAAACAGACTACAAAAAGTATCAGATATAAACCGTTAATGTCTTCCATATACAGCCCAGCCAAACGTCCGGCTGGGCATTTCAATACAATCATAACACCGGCACTTTGCAGTGTCAAAGGAAAAACGAAAGCTGTATAAAGACTGTGTACCAAATAGACAGAAGCACGTCATGGTGCTATCATTCCACTCAAGAAGGTTTACAACCCAAAAGCACTAAATGGAAGGGTGAACTATGGCACAAGTCGAATTTCCGCAAAAGGGTATACCGAGAGAAGAAATTTTTAACACACTTCAGTCAATCAGGGCTGGTGATGCCGACTGGAAACATGGTCGAATGTTCAGCTTGGTCTACAATGCCGGAGAGGAAGTAGAAAGGCTCGCTGCCGAAGCCTATGCGCTCTTCATCAATGAAAATGCCTTAAGCCCCTTTGCCTTCCCCAGTCTGCTGAAAATGGAAACAGAGGTCGTTTCCATGATAGCAAGTCTGCTTGGTGGAAATTCAGAAACCGTGGGCTTTATGACTTCAGGAGGCTCAGAAAGTATCATGCTGGCAGTTAAGGCAGCCCGGGATTTTGCCCGTGCACAGCGACCACAGATAACCCAGCCAGAGCTGATTCTGCCCTCTTCCGCCCACCCAGCCTTCCACAAAGCAGCCCACTATCTGGGGATTAAGACAGTAGTAGTGCCCACAGACAAATCCCTGAGCGCCGATGTGGAGGCAATAAGCCGCGTGATAAATAATAACACGATTATGCTCGTCGGCTCAGCCTTCTCCTACCCTCACGGTATCATTGACCCGATTACAGAGCTGGCAGAGGTTGCAGTTAAAAACGATGTATGGCTGCATGTGGACGCCTGCGTGGGTGGCATGATATTACCCTTTCTGTGCAGACTTGGCTACCCTATTCCACCCTTTGATTTCCGGGTTCCCGGTGTAAAGTCCATCTCTGCCGATATCCACAAGTACGGCTTCACTTCCAAAGGTGCCTCAACCGTCCTGTATCGCAATGCCGAACTGAGGCAATATCAAATCTTTGCCTATGCTGATTTCCCGGGCGGTGCCTATGCTACCCCTAATGTGCTGGGGTCAAGACCGGGCGGCCCCATAGCTGCGAGCTGGGCAGTTATAAAGTACCTCGGTCTCGAAGGATTTATGCGCCTAGCCAAAATTACCATTGAGACGACAAAGCGGCTTATCAAAGGAATAGAGGCTATTCCTGGCCTTTATGTCCTTGGCAAACCACCAGCAACAGTATTCGCCTTCAGCAGCGATGTCCTCAACGTCTTTGCTCTGGGGGACAAAATGAAGAGCTTGGGCTGGAATATCGATAGCCAGCACCTGCCGCCTTCACTGCACATGACCGTATTCCCCATACATGCCACAATAGTTGAAACCTTCCTGGCAGATCTAGAACAGGCAGTGAAGAAAGTAATTACCCTGAAACCGGAAGACATCAGCGGTGAGGCTGCTATATATGGCATGATAGGCTCAATGCCCGATAGGGGTATGGCCAGAGATTTTGCTGTTCAATATTTAAATGATTTATATCGCGTACGATAACTGACTGTGTCCTCTTATGAGCTTTCTCATCCTGAACTGTATTCTGGTCCTGGCCCACACTGCTGAGACAATTCTAGGTTTTGGTGCCACCATTATAGCCCTCTCCCTGGGTATCCACATCTTCCCTCTACAAAAGTTAATCCCCACACTTGTTATCATTGGCCTACTTCAAAGTGCCTGGCTGGTGACACGGTGGTTCCACTATATCAAATGGCACATCCTGTGGCGCCACATCCTGCCTGTATCTGGCGCGGGTATGATAGTCGGTATAGTAAGCAGAGAATTCGCTAGCGAAGGCCAGCTCCGTTTAATTTTGGGCTCATTCATCATCGTTATATCAGTGCTGGAACTGGTTTACCTGTTCAGCAAGATGGCTGACAGGGGTGAGCTGCGCTGGTATTACCGTTTCCCGCTGCTCCTTGCCGGAGGTATCTTTCACGGTCTATTTGCTACCGGCGGGCCTCTTATTGTCTACTACGCCAGCCGACAGCTACAAAGGCAGGAAAACTTCCGCGCCACACTGTCGACCCTCTGGCTCATCCTGAACACAGTTCTGTTAATCGGCTTCGCAGTGGCCAAACAAATTGGTTTGGAAAACATGAAGACAACAGCACTGGTACTCCCGGGATTAGCCATAGGCATCGCGCTGGGAAACTTCATACGTGTAAACGAGTTCATATTCAAGGTGATGACCTACATCGTCCTGTTCTTCGGCGGCCTGTTTCTGTTGATACAATAATGCTAAATCGTATGGAGTCCAGAACTGGTTCAGATTGAGCTTATCCCCGACCTCTTCCACTGCATTGAAACTGTAGCCAAAAAAACGTATGAAAGTCTGATAAGGAATTATCTTCAGACTGGTGAAGGCGATAGTAAGTCCGAGGCTAAACTAGAGCTTCTCCGGGCCTTTCTGGAGTCAGCGGACTTCAGAAAACTGCGCAGTAAAAGTGAAAAATATCTGATTAAGGGACAAAGCGTTAAGTTCATCCTATACTGGGACGAAGGAAAAGTTAAGTACAAGCTCGTCCACAGGTAGTTAGCCAGTCTATTTGCCCCTCCTTTCGTAGTCAGGGCACCAGACAGCATTGGGGCGCTCTGGATGATGGCAGGCGCTGCGCCAGTCCCATTTGCAGGTATCACAGAGAATAACCTTCATTCCCAGAGCCATTTTCAACTGAATTTTAGCTCTGTCCAGCCAACTTGGGCCAGTCTTCATGGGCATAATACCGTGAAGTTTACCGCGCTACGCTGGTATATGTCAAAAAGGCAACCAAAAGTAAACAGCTTCTTTCCTGCAAAATCTAAGAATACGAAAAGAAAAGTTTCACCACCATACAAAAAGGGTATTGACTCAAACTAGGGTACTAACTAAAATGAGCGCATATTTCGACCAGTACCGGAAAAACGCCACCAGCTATATAAAAACGTATAAAAACGATAAAAGGTAACTCGGCTTGTTTTAAAAAAGAGGAGGGGAAAAAAA
>FMJZ01036793.1_pt1 | contig 16941 bp, 12 predicted proteins | sample 1987881 | NCBI WGS metagenome assembly FMJZ01 (sample SAMEA4378227, study PRJEB15110) | soil metagenome | biome: soil; feature: Field; material: Soil | place: India | collected 2015-03-11 | depth 0 m | reverse complement strand
TAACCTTTGGCTTAAGCCAGCCGAAAGCGAACAATGGTCTCAGGCCGTGAAGCTCGTAGGAGCCTAGGCCGTTCCAGTATCCTGGGTCGGTTGGGAAGACGAACCTCTTATCCATGAGTATTACCACCGCGGGCTGGTAAAGGTTTATGACCGGGACCTGGTCCCCAGTTATGTAGGATAGCGTGGAGTATATCTCGGTTAATTGAGCCTGGCTAATCTGGGCTGGGAACAAGTTTATGTCCAGCGCTAGCTTCGTAACGTTAACACGCTGAGTCTTCCAGGGCACAGAGTGCATCCGGCCCCAAGTTTTCGCAGGGTCGTGGCCGGCATATAGGGCTATGTACTTATGGTAGTACTCGTCGAACGAGAATCCGGGTGAGCCGTAGACTCCTCCAGTAAGGTCGTAAGCACCCCTGTAGAACACGTCTGTCCAAACAGCGGAGTCGACGACCTGAACGTTAATCTTTATGCCGACCTTCTCCAGCTGAGCCTTCAGGTTCTCAGCCGCGGGCGCGTTGATCCATGTTCCACCGGTGGTCAGTGTGAACTCAAGCCTCGTGCCGTTGGGCGTGACGTATACTCCGTCAGCACCCCTCTTGAAGCCTAGGCCCTGCAGGATCTGCTCAGCCTTAGCAGGGTTATACTCGTACTTGAAGTCTTTAAGCCACTTGTCTATGAAGCTCTGGTTCAAGAATCTCGTCAAGTCCGGCACGTGGAAGCCTATCACGTACGCGGAGGGGACGCATCCACCAGTATACTGGACCCAGCCCACCTCGCTCCTGTTTATCGCGTAGGCTAAAGCACGCCTCACTTCCACGACGCTCAACGGGTACTTAGCCTTGTTAATGTAGAGGGTTACACCGACAGGCCTAGGTATCCTAATAGTCCAAGCATACGGGTTCTCTGTTACTAGCCTCCGCACCAAGTCGGGGCTAGGCGAAATGGCCCAGACGTAATGGGCCTCACCCCTTATCAACGCTTCCCACAGCAGGTCTGACGTAGCATACCTTACCAAGCGTATCTCGTCTATCGGGGGCTTGCCGTTCCAGTAGTTTTCGAAGGCTTCGAGCACTATCATCGTCTCAGTGACGCTCTTAATCTTGTAGGGGCCGCAGCCTGTTACTGTTTCAGGCCTAAACTGGTTCAGCTCGTTAATAAGGTCTTGGAAGTCCTCTGTCTTCGCGAAAATGTCCTTACCCTCCTTTATTCTCTGCTGAACCTTATCAGAGATGCTCCCGTATTGAGTATAGGAGACTATCATCCAGTGCCATAGTATGTAGAACACCGGGTAATCTGTCTTCTCCTTGAAGGTGAACTTTATCGTGTAGTCGTCGATGACCTGAACATCCTTAATATAGTACCATAGCCTGTCCTTAAGAAGGTAGACGCAGTATAGTGTTGCCAGAACATCCTTGTATGTCAGCTCATGGCCGTCGTGGAACTTAACCCCCTTCCTCAGCTTAACCTGGAACCACATGTAGTCCGGGTCAAGTTGCCAGTTCTCCGCGACACAAGGTATGTAGGTGCCGTTAGCAGCGAAGTAGTGTGTCATAAGCTCGAAAATCCAGTCGAAAACCCCAATACTGCCGCCTATGAAATAGTTGAAGTGTCCGACAGGAGGCGGGTTGTAGCCGAAGGGTCTGATCCAAATCGACTTCTCCTCCTGAGCAGTAACGGTCTTGATGGGTGTGAAAGATTGTGGAGCCATGCTTATTAAAAGCATGATGCAGATCAATCCTGATGCAAGTATTCGCCATGCTTTCATACCATTTCACCAAAATAGGGAGGATTAGGGTCCTATATAAAGGTTTATCCCTATAAAGGTCTATTTTCATTAAGAAACAAGAATTCTTAGTAGCTAGTGGACGAACCTCTCGGCAAAATGGCATGCAACAAGTCTTGAATCGAAGGCTCTAAGCTCAGGAACTTTTTCCTCGCAAACCTTTTCGACATAGGGGCAGCGCGGGTGGAACTTGCAGCCGCTCGGCACCTGTTCAAGCCGGGGAACCTCGAGGCTCCTAAGATTAGGAGGGGGTCTGCTTCTAGTCAGCCTAGGATCTGGCAGAGATATGGCTGTCATCATGACTTGAGTGTAGGGGTGTATGGGCCTCTGTATTACTGAGTCGCCCTCTCCAGCCTCAACTATGCTCCCCAAGTACATCATTGCAACCTTGCCACTGCCTTTAAGAATAAAGTATCTTGCTATTCCCAAGTCATGGGTGATGAAGAGATAAGACATTCCGAATTTCTTCTGAAGCTCGAGCATAAGGTCAATAGCCCCAAGCCTTAGAGAAGCATCGAGCATCGAGACAGCCTCATCCGCAACAATGTATTTAGGCCTTAGCGAAACCGCCCTGGCGAGTATTATTCTCTGCATCTGTCCCCCGCTCATCCTCGCAGGATACCTGTTGAGAAAGTCTTCAGGGGGGGTTAACCCAACCATGGTCAAGAGCTCCCTCAGTCTTTCATAGGCAGCCTTCCGGTTGGGCACTTCCTTGTTCCTGAGCAGCGGAGGAGCCAGAGATTGTAAAATGGTTCTGACAGGGTTTAGACTGGTGTAAGGGTCCTGGTGGATTATCTGAGCATTCCTCCTGAATTTGGCAAACTCCTCCTTCTTCATAGACCAGATGTCCTTCCCTTCGAACGGTATAGTTCCGGAGTCTGGTTTCAGCAATCCCAGCGTCAGCTTGCCAAGAGTGCTTTTCCCACAGCCGCTTTCACCCACTAGCGCCACGTTTTCAACCCTGCCAATTTCAAGCGACACGTTGTCAACAGCTCTCACAGCCTTCTTGGGCGAGAATAAACCACCCTTGACGAATTCCTTAGTAACATTAACGATTTTCAAAAGCGGTTCTTCGCTCAATTCAGCTCATGCCACCTGTGGCACGCCACTAGTGAAACATCATCCACCTGCTCCAGCTTCGGCCTTATCTTTGAACAGATTTCAACCCTATGTGGACACCGCGGGTGGAACTCGCACCCAGGCGGAGGGTTAACAGGATCCGGCAGTGGACCTGGAAGAGGCTTAAGCTCATCGATGCTTCCAACGATGCTTGGAACAGCCTTAAGCAGGGCTCTCGTATACGGGTGCCTCGGCCTGTAGAAAATATCCTCCACGCCGGCCGCCTCAACTATTACCCCGCCATACATTACTGCCACTCTGTCCGCAATCTCCGCAACCTGCGCCAAATCATGGGTTATGAATATCATCGATTTTCTGGTTTCCCGCCTAATGTCGACGAGAGTCTTCATGAAGAATTTCTGTGTGAGCACGTCTAGGGCTGAGAAGGGCTCGTCTAGAATAAGGAGCTTAGGGTCCAGGAGCATCGCCATCGCGGCCACGGCGCGCTGCTTCATCCCGCCGCTCAGCTCGTGCGGATATCTTTCGAGAACAGCATCAGGGTCAAGCCTGACCATACGCATAAGCTCCTTTGAGCGTTCAACTATTTCCTCCTTGCTAGCCTTTTCATTATGAGCGTAAGTAGTGTCAAGCATGTGTTCGAAAACCCTAATAACAGGGTTGAAAGAATTGAAGGCGCCTTGGAAAACTATCGCTATCTCCTTCCACCTGAAGCGTCTAAGCTCCTCCTTGCTCGTGCTCAAAATATCCTTTCCCTTAAACATTATTTTCCCGCCTGCAATACGCCCGTTAGGGTCAACTATCCTAAGTATTGTATGTGCTAGGACTGATTTACCGCAGCCGCTCTCGCCCACTAGGCCGAGAACCTCGTCATCGTAAACATCAATATCAAGGTTGTCCACAGCCCTCAATATTCCTCGTGGCACCCTGAATTCCACCGTAAGCCCCCTAATGCTTAACAGTACGTCTCTGTTTTTCCCCGCGGCTGATGACAAGAGTCCATGTGCGACGGAAAGAAGGGCATTAATAAATTTTAAGCGGTTCAGACCGTTAAGCCCAAATAGCGAAGGTAACGTTTATATTTAGACCCGGCAGCAGGGCTCCGATGGACCCGGATACTGGGAGGCTAGCCCTAAACTTGGCCATGGTTTTCCTAGTGCTCGATTTAATAGCCTTACCATTTACAACAGTGGGTTCAGGAGAGTTCTACATAGCGTTGATAGGAATAATTATTCTAGCCCTGTTCATAACCCTAGTTTCCCTTGAAATAAGAAGGGAGATAAAAGCGGTGTCTATTGGCAAATAATCTTAAAAGCTTTAATCACTGTTTCTTTCTAATTCTCCTAATAATTAGGAGCCCGATTACGGCGACGACTACTACAGCCGCCACGACTAGGAAAACCCATTCTGGAAGCCCGATGGAAACAGTGGATAAATCTGTTTTAACTTTGTTACCCTTTTGATCTCTTGCCTCCACGTAGTAGGACACCTCTGTGAAAGCGTTTTGACCAGGTATGTACGCTTCATATCTTCCGCCGGAAAAACCCATTACGAGCTTAGTCCAGCTTGCCCCGCCGTCAGTAGAGTAGTATAAAGCCACCTCCCCAACACCTATGCCGATACTTGATACTACGGCAGACACTTTGATAACGTCTCCCATGACAGGGTTTTCCGGGCTTATAGAAATAGACACTATCTCCAGAGAATAGTTACCCGCTACGACGGTAACCTGTAGAGAACCTCCCACATAGTACCTTGGAGGATAGCCTTCCGCAGAAACGCTAAGCGTGTGGTTGCCCAGAGTAGTGTCCCGGTAATAGACAACGACCTGCGTCTCCCCGTCTCTTATAACTATCCTTTCCACAGGCTCGCCGCTAGGGGCCAGTGAGAAAACCCCTGTTCCGGATGACGTGGAAATCCTTACGGTTAGTGAGCCTATGTTAATCCAGTCCTGTTTAAATATTCTGTCCCCCCTTGCGACTAGTATGCCTTCTTGGGAAAGCCTCTTAATCGTTAAGCCGGCCCATTCCCCGGCTACGAGGGGCGTGCCCACTGTAATGTTAAGCTTTGGAGGCGTAAACTCTATGGTCAAATAAGGCCTCTTATCCTGCTCCCCGGATTCGCTTGAGATGAAAAAAGCCTCCTGAACCTCTTGAGAGTCCTCTGACTTATCAAATATCTCCCAGCCAAAGTTTGTCCAAGCATGCTCCTCTATTCCGTTTAGAACCTTCTGAACCTGCTCTCTAACATCCCAAACCACCCATCCGGGTGTTGTGGGGACATTGGATGAAGCGGCGAATGTCGATGAGGACCCAGGCTTTCTATTCCATGTTAACGACTCCTCGTCCCAAGCAGAGTTAAACCTGTAGCAAAGATAAGTTCTCTGCGAAGCCGGAGGCTTTGAAAGGTAGAGGAAAAGTTTTGCGCTCAGCACAGAAGCCCCCCAGGGGATTGTGGAGAGATTGAAGAAAACACAGGTCCTTGAATTCTTAGACCCTGAAGACCTCACCTTGAGATACTCGCTCACACCGTAAGAAGCATCGGGATTCTCCTGGTCAACATAAGTGTCGGCGGAAGCTTGGAAAACAGCCTCAACCTTCTCTTGGTCGCTGCGAACAATTAAAGCAGTGTTTAAAAATGCGATTATCAAAACTGTTAAAAACATCGTTCCACATAATCTTGTTTTAATCATCCCTACTCTGTATAGTCGGCTTGCTAACAGCTTATAAAGATTTCATCTCTTTAAAAAGGTTAGAACCTTTCCAGCCTACGCCTACTTTAAAGATGCGTTTTAACGCTTTGGATTTTTTAAACCTGTATGGGAAGAACAAAATTTATTAATGCTTCAAAAGCCTGGGAAAACGGTTTGAAGGCTTTGCAACCCTGCTATCCAAACAAAGAGATCAGGGATAACTATTTAAAGGCTTTAGAATACCGATATCCCGAATGGGTTCCATGCGGGGTTAACTTTTTACCGGGCGTTTGGAAAAAGTATCGGGAGAAGCTTGAAGCCATTCTGGTTAAACACCCACTTATCTTCGGCCAGTATGAAAAGGGCAATAGGGGTTTCGACGAGATGCCTCCTGTTTACAGCCCAGGATTTTTCACGGATAACTGGGGATGCGTTTGGCACACGGTGAAAGAGGGTTTAGAGGGGCAGGTTGTTGGACACCCGTTAGCCGACTGGAAAGCGTTTGAAAACTATCAGCCTCCCGACCCCTTGTTGAAGTGGGAGAGGGGGGAAAGAGGAGAAGAATATTGGGGGGAAATCAAGAAGGCCTTTGCAGAACGCAGGAAGAAGGGTTTATTAACAGTGGGTAACGGGGAACGGCTTTTCGACCGCCTATACTTCTTAAGGGGATTTAAAAACCTGATGAGGGATATCGTTACTGACGAGCCTAACCTTCTAAGGCTGATAAACATGCTTTTAGACTATGAAATGAGGCTCGTTAAGAAGTGGCTTGAAATCGGCGTTGACGTCATAAGCTTCCACACAGACATAGGGACGCAGAACGGTTTAATGATAAGCCCCGTGAAATTCCGAAAACACTTTAAACCAATGTTTAAAAGACTTTTCAGCACATGCAGGAATGCAGGCGTCCACGTATACCTTTCTTCAGATGGTTGTCTTTTGGATATTGTTGACGACCTGATTGAATGCGGAGTTTCCGTGCACGATCCGCAGCTTCGAGCGAACACGCTGGACGGAATCGCCAGTGTTTACAAGGGTAGGCTGTGCATCGACCTAGACTTAGACAGGCAGACACTTCCCTTCAGCAGCCCCAAACATGTTAGAAGAATGGTTGAAGAGAGCGTGGAGAAACTGTATTTGCCGGAGGGCGGCTTGATGATCAAGGGAGAGGTTGGGCCTGACGTACCTTTAGAGAACATTGAGGCTTTGTGTCAAGCCATGGAGGAGTTCTGCATAAGGTTAAGATAATTCCTAACCATGTTGAAAAACTTTTTTCCTGAAACCGTGAAACTATTTTTAAAGGATAGAAACCGTTTAGCACGCGCCCATTCCTTCCAGCTCCCTGTTCCTGGATCACATGGCTCGAGTCCTAGCTAGAGAAATAACGTCAACTTTAAACATGCTATTATTCCCCCGGCTCCGCTAACTGTTGACCAATATGGTAAACCTTTACGACACCATCCTCTAACCCAAGGTGTTTCTTCAGCCTCGCTTATGCTACAGCCTTTATCCCGGTGGAAGGCATTAAGCCGAGATCTATTGGAACCCTGTCCAGCTCCTCATGTCTCAACGCGGTCAGAACCCTGATTTAGAGTCATACGTTTAAGGAACAGTTTATTGGATCAGAGAAGCGGGATACCGGGGTGAAAACCCTTTAACTCTTAAGAGGTTTTTCTCAAGCATGATCGCAAAACGCTTATATTTCATCCAAGAATCTTGGCTGTATGCATCCAGTGGTGGTTGTTGAAGGAGGCTGCCTACCGGAGGTTTGGGAGAGGTCGATAATCGGGCTCTGGAACAAGGGTGTGAACATTAGAACAGAATATGGGAACGACAGCAAGGACTGCACGATGCTGATGATAATAAGGAAGCCGTTGTCAGAGCCGAGAATCCATAAGGCTGGGCTGATGGTTGGAAAGCTTTCACAGCTTGAAGAATATGTTCAGGAGGTTTGCAACGGGATACATGATTCCTACGTTGAAAGAGGGATATGGCCCTATACTTATCATGAACGCTTACGCTCTTATAAGTGTTGCAGTGAGACGATTGACCAGATAGACTACATAGTTAACAAGCTTTCTAAAACACCTTACTCCAGAAGGGCTCAAGCAATAACTTGGAAACCATGGGTTGACCCGAGGATTGAAGACCCGCCCTGTCTCCAAAGACTCTGGTTCAGGGTTTATGGAGACAGGCTTATAATGGAAACCTGCTGGAGGTCTAGGGACGCTATGAAGGCTGCTTTCATGAACATATATGCCCTAACGATTCTTCAGAAACACGTGGCGGAAGAGTTGTCGAAGACGATTGGGAGAACAATTGTTCCAGGCGAATACGTGGATTTCTCCAACTCCTACCACATATATGAACCGGATTTTGAAAAGGCGGAGAACCTTGTTAAACGCGCTAAGGAAGCAGGATGGGAGACACGCTGCTGGAGCACCGAGCAGTTTAAGAGCCTCGTGGAGATGGAGAACAGGGTTAAGAGGCCCTCTGGCTAAACTGTTTTAGAGATTAGCTCGAGCAACCCCTGCATCGAGACGTATGAAGCAGCGTAGGCGCCTGAGCTGAACTCTTTTCCACCAGGGGTTTTAAGCAAGGATTCTTCAATGTTCCTCATCACTCGCCAATGAGTCTCTAGGGAAACATAGCCTTCATACATCATCTCCTTCAAGGCTCTCAGGTTTTCCTCTATTTTTGCCCGGCCGTCTCCGACTCTTAGAAACCTTACTTCAGAACCCTCCTTAACCCCGTCTTTAACATGGACATGTGCTATAAGCTTTCTCACGTAGTTAAACCCTGTCGGATAAGGCTCCTCACCCTCCTCATCCATCAGCTCATTACCGGGGTCCCAGAGGGCCCTAACGCACCTTGCCCCTAGGGAGTTGATGAAGTCTGCCAGAATCCTCCCGTTCCCGACAAAGGTTGAAGGCTCGTTTTCAACAATTATCGTAACACCGTGCTCCTCAGCCGCATCAACTATCCTCCCGAACTTCTCAATTATCCTCTTCTTGAAATCCTCATACCTCCCTTTTTTCCAGAAGGTAAAAGCCCTAACCAGCCTTGTGTCAACATGGTCTGCAAGCTCAACCGCGCTCCTAAATATGTTCAAATGCTTTTCATATTCCTCGGTTGAATCAACATCGCATTTAAAGGTGGGGGATGCGATTGCACACACCTTTAAACCATTATCCTTGAGAAACTTTTTCAAAACGTTTTTCTCGCTAAGAACCTCTGGAAAACCCTTATCCAGTATTGTCCTAATCTCTACAGCATCTAAGTTGAAACTCTTGGCGAACCCTCTCACCTCGTGAAGATCTTGGGAAACCTCATCCGTTATGAAGGATGGTTTAAACATAACATTAACTCACCTGGCCCTTTATTCAACGAGGGGGAGAGTCACTCTACCCCCGGTTCTATGAGACTTATAGATGGCTAGAACGATCTCCAGCGACTTCCTAGCTTCCTCACCTGGGACTGCAGGAGCCCTGTCCAAAACTATTGCCTCGAGAAAATCCCTAACAGCATCATCGTGGCCTATAAACGGGGTTAGCGTCTCCTTTCTTTCCTCAACGCTTCTGACTCTTATCCCGCTTTTCTCATCCCACTCTTTTGCAACCATTTTATCACTTCCTATGACTGTTGATTTTTTAGTCCCGTAGATTGCGACCCAATCCTCCTGAGGCTGGAGGTTGACACTCCCCAGTATAAAGCCTATGGCACCGTTCTTAAACTTTAATATCGAAACCGCGATGTCCTCAGTTTCTATATTATGCATCATGGTGTCGTATATCCCGTAAAGATATTCGACGGGCCCCATTATCCATTGCAGCATGTCGACCAGATGTATGCTTTGATTTATTAAAGCCCCACCGCCCTCCGTAGACCATTTTCCGCGCCAAGATTTTGCAACATCATTCATATGATAGTAGGATTTATCCTCCCGGTACCATTTGACAACAGCCTCTCCGTATATCGGGATTCCGAAGTCTCCTCTCTCAAACTCTTTCTTAACCCTTTGAACATCAGGGGAAAAACGGTTTTGAAAAACCACTGCGAGTTTAACCCCGTTTCTTCGACAGGCATGTATCATCTCGTCAGCCTGATTCAAAGATATTGCTATAGGCTTTTCGCAGAGAACATGCTTCCCCTGTTCCGCAGCCTTCACCGTTATTTCAGCATGCAAGTGATGCGGAGTGCAAACGCTTACTGCATCAATATTCCTGTCTTTCAACAACTCTTCATAGTTTCCATAGATACTCGCTTGGAGACTCCATTTCTCAGCCAAAGCCTTAGCTCTTTCAACCCTGCTGTCAGAGAGAGCTATGATCTCAGCCATACCTGACTTCAAATACCCCGAAACATGAGAACCAGCAACGATACCACACCCGATTACCCCAACTCTTACTTTTTTTTCGTTCATCCCACTTCGTCGCACAGTTAAATTGGAAGCAGTATATAAAGGATTTGACTGAAAGCATGCACAATATTTATAAGCCTAACGTCTTTTCAGAAGAAAACATGGAGAAGGAAAAACGATGCTCCATGATTTTTGAAGAGATTCCCAACATTCCACTGGTAGACATACATACGCATCTGGATCCTCAAGTATTGAAGGCTAAGGATTTATCTGAAATAGTGCTCTACCATTACATCGCCACTGAATTGGTTTCCTCAGGAATGCCTAGGGAAATACTTGGCTTAGAAGACCCTGTTGAAAGAATTAGGAGAATCATCCCCTTCCTGAAAAACGTGAGAAACACCTCGACTTTCTGGGCTTTAAGAAGAATTTTAAGCCTTTTTGGTTTCAAAGAGGAATTGACAGAGAAAAGCTTCCCCCTGCTTCTAGACAAATTCACGGATTTTGAAAAAAACTTCAACGGCATCAGTTTCCTGAGGGAAAGCGTAAAGGTTGAGAAAGCTTTTCTAACGCTGCAATTCACAGATACGGATTTAGATTTCGACACTTCTTTCTTCACCGGCTCTCTACGGCTTGAAAGAATATCTAAGGAAATCTCGAAGGAATCGTTTAGAACGCTTGAAGACATGTTCTCGCTGAAAGTAAAAAATGCTAGGAGCATGCGGGATGCTGTGATAGAAGTATTCGACAAGTTTAAGAACCGTGTTTCAACAATCACTATAAGCCTGAACCCTAGTGAACACATCATTATAGATCCTAGAGAAGGACTTGTCGAGGATGCGATTCGGAGGGTGGAGGCCGGAGAAAAAATGACCATAGAAGAGAAAAATGCGTTACTATCCTTTGTGGTGAACGAGTTCCTCAAGTTGATTAAGGATGAAGAGATTGCTTTTCAATTGATGCTGGGTGTTGAAAGACCTGTTGTCGGAGCCTCACCGCCAGACTACGCGATAGTCGCTAATGATCCGAGTCAACTGCTCTCGCTCTGCCAATTGTTCCACAAGTATAAGGAGATTATTTTTGACCTCATATCTGCAAGCAGGATACAGACCCATGAGCTTGATGTGGTAGCTAAGAACTACCGAAATGTTTTCGTCTCAGGTTTCTGGTGGTACTCATATTATCCATCCATAATGATGGAGAGGACTGTTGAGAAACTGCAAATGCTGCCTATGAATAAGTGGTGCGCTTTCTTCAGCGACGCTCATGTTCCAGAATGGGTTTTCGGCAAGGAGCAGCTTGTTAGGCACCAGCTCGCCCTCACCTTGAGCGATTTAGTTGAGAAAGACTACATAGATATGGAGCTTGCGTTTGAGGCGGCAAGAAGCCTGCTTTATGAGAACGCGTTGAAAATCTACAATTTGAAATGATGGTTTTAAGCCAGGTCCAGATCTGAGAGTCATTTGATACGTTAAGACATATTTTCTAATCCTATTCTTAATTGCAGACATTTCCCCCAACTACCCGGTTCTATGCAATAAGGTTAGCTTAATTTAAAACGAGACTTTACTGGTAGAATATTTTGCTGGGCGGCAAATTCTTACCCCGCTCTCTCATAAAGACGCCAACCTCAGCCAATTTCGGTATCCCTGCTCTCCCCCCAAGCTTCCTGCACTTCATCGCCGCTACTGCATTCGAAAATTCTATAACAAAATCTAAAGGCCATTCTTGCAGCATTCCGTATACAAAAGCACCGCTATAAACATCTCCGGCACCAGTTGTATCAACCACGTCAACGCGAAATGCTTCCTTTTTAATTATCGTGTCTCCAGCTACACATAAAGATCCTTGGTCGCCCAGAGTAACCGCCACCACCTTTGGACCTGCCTTCAGAAGAATTCTAGCAGCCTCCAAGGGCACCTGTCTCCTTGTTATTGAACGCGCCCAATCAAGAGACGCTATGAAGACATCAACGCAACTAATAATCCTGTTATATTCTGGCGCGTATTCTGCCGTACTACAAAAGACGGGGATTCTATTTTTCTTTGCAATCGTAGCTGCCCTTATTGAAGCTTCATGAACACCGTCTATGTACAATGCTCCTGCTTCACTTATCCAATTCAAGTTAGCCTTGGCAACATGATCCAGCAATGTTTCATCATAATAAAACGCAATAGTTCGCTTACCTGAAGATTCGTCCACAAGCACATACGACGTAGGAGTAAGTAATCCTTGTGCAACTATCATGTGACTTACGTCTACACCTTCATCAGCAAGATCAGACATCACGAATTTACCATTTTCATCGTCTCCAACACACCAAATCATGGTGGTTTTCAAGCCTAATCTAGACATGGTTACGACAGCATTTCCAGTAACTCCACCTCCTTGCTTCATCATTTTTGTCATCCGTATTTTTTCGTTGCTGCTCGGTATATGCGGAACAACACCTATGTAGTCGACACCGCAAATACCTAGCCCGACAACTGAAGACATTACATATCGTCGCTTTAATATTGATTCACGTGTTTTTAAATTATTTTAGCGCGTGCTAAGTCAGTCTAAAGCTAATCGAAAAGAAGGATTATTTGAAAAGAACCTATACTAACTGTTTAAGCCTCTTTATATGCCCTTTTCCGACTCCTCGGACAGCACATCTGTTCTTCAAGTACTCAATTATCTTATTATCTTCGACAATGTTGAAAGCATCCACGATTGCTGGAGTACCCCCGTTAATCCTTAGAACCTCCTTAGGCTCCAGCTGAAGGTAATCGTTATGCCTAACAGCGAAGACTATGGCGTCAGCATCCTTGACAACCTTATCAAGATCCTGCTCAACCCTCAGATTCTTCAAGTCATCCTGGTTCCTAAATTGCTTTGCCAGCGAGAACTCGTCTTCATCCTGCTGGGCAAACTCTGGCCAGACCTTCACATAGGGATCGTGAACCCTTATTTCAGCACCCATTTCCCTAAGCCTCCTTATCAGGATCTCTGAAGGCGAGTGGCGAGTATCACCTATGTCCGCAAGGTAGGAGGCCCCGAGAACCGCTACGGTTGAGCCCTTAATACCCCTCCCACTCTCCTTAAGAGCATCCGCAACCAAGTCGGCGGTGTGAAGCGGCATTTTATCGTTTATGTTTATCGCTTCAACGGTGTATGGCACGCCATCGCTGCATCCGAATATTTCCATGAAAGCCCAGTTAGCCAGCACGCTGTCCTTCGTTAAACAGTACCCGCCAACACCCAGTCCAGGGTTCATAATGTTGCTGTGGGTTGGGCGAACCCTAATCCCTGGGAGAACCTTCCAAAGATCTATCCCTATCTCCTCAGCCCTAAGCGTCCAATCGTATATGAAAGCTATGTTTACTGCCCTGTAAGAGTTCTCCAGTACTTTCGCGACTTCAGAGGCAGTTGTGTTTTCAGCCTCGTAGAGAGGATAGGTGATCACTCGTGATAAGAATCTTCTCGCAAGCTCAGTACTCTCCCTGTCTATTCCAGCCCAAGTTCTCCAAAAGTCCCTTATGGAGCTGACGTATTTCCTACCGGGCATAACCCTCTCATAGGAATGAGCCAGATGCGGTGGTTTAGTTATGCCCCTTTTCTCCCTCTCTTCCTTCAGTAGGGGGAGGACGATTCTCTCACAGGTTCCTGGAGGCACAGTGGTTTCAACCAGAACTAGAGCATCCTTCCTCATGTATTTCCCTATTGTTCTGCAGCCGGCTTTGAAAGAATCCAGCTCAATGTATCCTGTTTCGGCCTTTCCGAAAACAGGCTTCGCAGCGTCCAGCTGTATGTCGACAACGATTATGTCGGCAAGACCCAGCGACTCCTCGCAGCCAGTAGCCATCAGGGTCTTCTTTTCAAGAACAGTCCTCCGAAATATTTCAGGTATCTCAGGATCCTCTGCACTCATGGGAGGCTTCCCCGAGTTTATGTAGGGAATCTTCCAATAGGATCTTTTAGAAGGCCTTTGGTAGCCGAGCACAAAGTATGGAGAATCCTTCGCGTCCGCGACGACTGCGGCCATGACTGCCCCGACGAAACCCAGCCCCATGACTGTAACTATCTCTCTCCCCATAGCCCGCTGATCCTCAACAATCTTACTTATGCTTGCAAGCTCAGCCTTCAACTCTTCTCTAGTTGGAATCCTATACTTAATACCTTCTGGTGAAACAGAGTATTCCGACATTTCTAACCCTCCGGATGCCACTCGCCATGTTTAAAGATTATTAAGCTTTTCCATTCGCTACCCGGTGATTTCCACCCCTCGTCGACAACCATGTCGCTAAGGCTCTCCCTGTCGATTATCGTCCTTTTCGCAAGCGAGCTGTTAACTAAGCATCTTTTCAGGATGCTGTTCCACACTATGGCACCCCTCTCGATCCTGCTTCCCTCTATCATCGAGTTATGTAGTACGCACCAAGGCTTGACATGAACCTCTCCTCTGAAAACGATCACTCCGCTCAGAAAGGAATTGACACCAACATAGAAGTGAACATCACCGTATTCGTCTAACCCAGGTATCTCGTTGAACGCTAGAGACCTCAACTGCCTAGTGAACTTCTTGTCGAACTTCTTTAAACCACCCTCCTTTTCAGCAATCCTCATCATATCTCGCAGAAAAAGCTTCACCCTGCTCTCCACGTATATACGTGCACCCAAGTCTACAGTAACTCCGAAAACCTTCTCAATCGCTTCTAGAGAAGACCCCTCTAACAATTCCAAGTCGGCGTAATCCATATCCGGGATTTCCCTCACCTTTCCATATGTTTCACCGTCTCTCGAGCAGACCACCATACTCCTTAGAAGCCTGAAGGCATCGACTTCGGCCTGAAAGATGTCGCACCTCTCCACTATGGTGTTCTCCCCAATAATTGAGCCAACTATAGTGGAATCAATTATTCTAGCGTTTTTCCCGATTCTTACAAAACCTAAGGGTGGAGCAATAATGAAAGAATTACTTATGCAAGAACCCTCCTCTATGGTTACGTTCCCCCTCATGTCAACCCTGCCTGAGAAAACAGTCCCCATCCCTATTCTGCTGGTGTCAAAATCCTCACTGACCGTTATTACAGCCTCCCCCTCTGTAACACACCCTTTTTCCATAAGCATCCTGGCTAGCTTCCTAGACTGCAGCATCGCTCCAACCCTAGCCTCACTCCTATAGTCGTATCCCTCGCCAACGCCCTCCCCACCTTTAAGCAGGTATATGTTGACCCTCTCCCCCTTTGAAACAGCCTCTTTAGAGACTTCCGGCAGGAAGTATTCACCGCCAGCATGCTTTTCCAAAACGTATACTCCAGGCGGGCTTGGCCCAATCCTTCTACATAAGTTTATTGAAAGCAGCTCCTCTTTAGGCAATCCATATCTCTTTTCATCAGGTTTTAACGAAAAAATCTCGGGGTTCGGCACTACAATCTCTAAACCATCTTTTAAAACCCGCCCGTAGTTAGGAGCGTCAACATCCCTCATAACGTTAAGATAAACCTCAGCGTTCACAACCATTAGCCCCGTGTTCCTCTCCCTTATCGCGTTAAGATAGTCTGTTGAAACCTTGAACTCGAGGAGGTTCACCTCCAGTGAACCGATGCTTCTCCTCTGCTCTTCAGTAACCCCGATTTCATCCTGCTCCTTAATATCTAAAAATTCGTCTGACCTAGGGTCGAAAAGCAGAGCCTTCCCGTCTAGCTTAACCCTTCTCTCCTCAAGCCGCTCTCTTGAAAGAACTATTTTCCCATCTGGAAGAGCCTCCCTTATGGGATGGCATATGCATATTTTGTCTCCAGCCCGATCAACATCCTGCTTCCTCAGGAAAATGAATGAGGCCCATTCACCGTATTTCGCCGTATCCACCTCGGGAAGCCTAAGCGCAATCAGCTCCCCGCTTTTAATCATCCTGTTTATCTCCAGCGATTTTCCATCCTTAACATCTTTCTCATCCACCATACCTAAAACCTTCTTCGGGTGTCTAACTATCCTCCCATACATGAATGGATCACCCTTGTCGGACGTGACTACAGTGATCTTCGCGCCTGAAGACACGTGACTCATTATAATGCTCCTTATCTCTTCAGGAGGAACTGTCGGCACATCCCCGTAGTATATGAAAACGTATTTCGCCCCACTCTCTTCAACAAGCTTCTTACCCTCAAAGCTGGTTGCTGCAGCACCAGTACCCTTGTCACCAGGGTTGTCGAAAAAAACCCTGACATTCCTCCATTTCGCAGCCACATCTTTCAGATCCATCAGCGCCTTGAGGTCTATAAGGTCCCGTTCATCTTTACACTCTTCAACGCTCTCCACCACCTTTCTGCCGACTGAAAGAAGAATCGACTTAACTAGGCCGCATTGCATTATGGTGCCGAATATAGTGTCCAAGTATGTTTTCCTCCAGAAGAGATCTCTCATCGCAGGCTTCGAAATAGTGTCAGTATACGGGTCTAACCTGGTCCAAAGCGGCGTAGACCTGAAGCCTGAGCCGCCGGCAGGAACAATCGCAACAGTGTTTTCCCTGATTGTCTCTTCAGACCAGCTTTCCATGATGGAACCTGAAGATTAAGAGTTTTTTTTAAAGTTTAAGGGTATAGTTTAAATAAGACAGGCACCCTCAACAGGGCTAACCAGCGTTATACCGTTTTTCGGCCTGCTCTCGTCACAATAATACTCTTTCACCAACACATCTACAACCTTACCCACAGACTTATTATCCACGAGGATCTCGACACAGCCCCCTAGGCCGGCACCTACCATGGATGCCCCTAAGGTACCTGGGACTTTTAACGCAGAGTCAACCAGGTAATCAGTCTCCACAGTTCCACAACCATAGTAGCCCGACTGAAACTCCAGCCTAGCCTCGCCTTCTAAACCGGTAAGCCTCTCCAAGTATTCGTCAGTCACCCTTACGTGCCATTTTGCGCCTGATTTAACCACCCTATCCGCGTCATGTGAAACATTCATCAGTCTTCCGAAAAGCTCCACGTCCCCCGGTAGAATCCATTCTGTTTTCCTGCTCCGTTCACATTCTGAAAT
>FMJZ01043462.1_pt1 | contig 16965 bp, 11 predicted proteins | sample 1987881 | NCBI WGS metagenome assembly FMJZ01 (sample SAMEA4378227, study PRJEB15110) | soil metagenome | biome: soil; feature: Field; material: Soil | place: India | collected 2015-03-11 | depth 0 m | reverse complement strand
TAGACTACAAAAAGTTCGCGTAAAAGGAAAACTCGAACCTGTCCAAATTTACGAATGCTTTAATGTAGACCCAGACGAACAAATCGAAAAAAACTTAAAACTCTCGATAAATACGAAGAAGCGATTCATTTAATGCACAACAAAAATTTTACCGATGTAATTCTATTATTCCAAGAAATCAATTCTATCAATCCTAAAGACTTTGTTGTTAAAATTTATTTAGAAAAATTAGAAAATCAAATTAATCCATCATAAAGAGACACAAAGTCTCTTTATAATTTAATTGTTATACTTAATCCAGCATTCCATGCATAACCACCATAACTATAATTGGGGTTTTTTTCGGTTGGATTAATTTTATCGACCCTTCGATTTTTAAACTGTTGATTTTCTATTACAAAATCAATGATTATAGGTGACTTTATTCGCTTTGTAAAACCACTTCCACTAGGAAGATAAATATAACTTAATCCTAAGGTAAAAATATTTCTGTCATTATCCATCCAATTATATTCGTTATAAAAATTTGGTACAGGAGTTGGCTTTTTACCAATACCTGCTCGAAATGTTAAAGGAATTTTCCATGGATTATCCCAGTCCCATTCAAAGCCTAATCTTACAACATTTACGTCATTAAATTGCACGATGGGAACTCGAATATTTTTTTTCAAAAAATTATCTTGTATCGGAGAATAAACATATTCTTTTGTTCTGGAATGTCGAAATAGTCCCCAGTATTCGCGCGATACATCTAAGGATATTTTTAAGTTATCTAATATTTGATATCCTAATCCCCAAGTTAGAGTTCGAGGTGAATATAAATCCAACAGTGCCATATCAAAATCGAATTGAATCGCAAGTAAAGTCGTTTGTGCCTGAGCTCCTAATGGATCAACATGTGCATAAGTTTCTCTTCGATAATTTACACCTAACATAATTCTTCCATAATGAAACATTAACCCATACTGAGGCATAATCAATGGTTTTAATTCTAATATAGCTTGTGCATTGGGTGTTGTAGGTTCAGGAGTGATATCTACATCCTTCATTAAGATGGCTCCTTTGCCTTTTAACATTGCTTGCGCACCAATTCCCAACGAGAGATGATCTTTCCAGATTTCCACCCCAATTCCTGCATGAATTATAGGCCTTTCATTAGATACACCATTTTGTAAAAAACGATGCGAAGTTGGATTAACATCATTGATCAATGCTAAATTCCCCGATGCTGGAAGACCTACATACAACCCAAATCTTACAATGCGTTCAAAATCAAAAAAAGAATTTATGTTTAGCGATAAACCTAATGCTACATAACTATCATGGATTTTTTTTAGATCTGGACTTGCAGGATCATACAAATCGAATTTTACGTGGTTCACAGGTTTAGCATAATTACCAGAGAAAGTTAGTTCATGGATTGGGGTTTGAGAGCGTATTTTAGGATATTGTTTTAAAGGGGTTGCAAAAGCCATCCCTAAATATTTCAATTTTTCGATCAATTGTTCTGGCAATTGATCTTTGAATTCATCTTTTTTGTCGTCAGTGTTGTCATTTTTTTCTAAAAAAGAATAATAAGATTCCAGCCGGGAAGGCATACCTAAACCCGCTGGATTGTAGAATGTAGCAGATACATCGTTAATAAAAGAACTTACCGCATTTGCCATACCATTAGAACGAGGATGTGCTCCATATACATCAAAATAATTTCCAGCTTTAAGAGTGCTGAAAGAAATAAATATTATTAATAAATAAATTATATTGATTTTTTTTATCATTGTCGCCTCCATTTATTTGTTTGATGATAACATTAATGACATTCGATCAAAATAACTATCTGGAACTTCTGTTCGATTCCATTTATCTTCAAAAGTATATCCTACAACACCCGTTTTTTTACCTTGTTCTTTTATATCTGCCAAATATTTAATCAATGTTCCAGTTTGGTATAATATATTTTGATCCGATGGTATAGTAGATTGAATTTTGTTCGATGTTAACAATCTTTCTAAATCATACATCACATCTTTTACATGATAAGAACTTTTCATCTTCGTCATAAAATAATTTCCAAATGCATTCGGTTTAGAAATTCCCGCAGCTATACCTATTAAACTTTTCGTATAATCTGCTGTACTTCTTAACATAGGTGGTAGATTTTCTGTTAAAATCTTTGTTAATCGATAAGAAGGTGTTAAATCATCATTCACTTGAATAGCATTTATTATGTTCAATAAAGATGTTATTTCACTTTCTGTGATGTCTATATCATTGATAATATTGATCAAAAATTCTATTTTCGAAGATATACTATATTCACCATCTTTTGCAAGTAATTTCCATCCCAATTGTACTATATCTGTAATATCTTTCCAATCTGCTGAACTCAAATTAGAACTTCGCGTATCTGGATAATCAGCAATTTTTTGTGCTAAATCGTTTATGGTAGTTTCGATGTTGTACTGTACAGAAGAAGGCATTTCGCTACTAAGCTTTATCTCGTTTAAAAATGTTTTTATCGCATAAACAAACTTTTGTCTATTGGTATCGTATTTTGATTGGCCCAATTCTTGTAGTAATTTAACAACTTCGTCTAATAAATGAGATTGTGCAACCATCGCTAACAATCCATCATAATACCGGGATTGATTTTCTGTTAAAATAGAAACAATCGAGCGATAGCCTACTCTTGTACTTCCTAGAACATATTCCGCATCTGGATAATAATATTCTTCTTGTAAGTCAGGATTTCTTATACTTGTGGTATTATCCGCTCGATATCCAAGTGTTCGAAACATGGTTATACTTGCATATTCCCCCGACTGAGAGAACTCATAAGGATCATCACCTACAAATAAATAATTCTTTATCAATGGTATTAATAAGTCTACCATTAAATTATAGGCATTTATATCATTCGAAGGATTTCCGTCGTTTATGCTTTGGGTTTGATCTTTTAAAACCTTTATAAGACTTGTAAGTACAGGTGTTAGTCGATTTCGATTATCCCAATAACTAGAAAGATTGTCCAATGTAACTTGATCCGATGTTAGAAACGCTAATCTTTCCATTACTGGGAACAATCTTGATAAAGCTGGTGGAATAGCACCATAAAAATCGCTGGCATTTCTAGGAAACAAAACAGAACTGTAAACTGTATTATAGAGTATTTCTCCATTTTCTGGATTATCCCCCGAAAAACCATAATTACAAGGGTTAACTACATCACACCCCCAAACTTCTACTAACATTACAGCATCTCCGGGAACAGTAGACCAAGCATTGTCCGAAAGATCTAAATCCCCAATTTGATTATAGGTTTTGATTCGTTTCCCCGATAATATCCATTTTCCGTTATCTTCTTTTGCACAAGGAGAAGAAGAACTACTACAATAGGGTTTAACATTCATCAATCCTTTAAGACCATTCGCAATAATCGTTACATAAACTGCATCTTTAACAGCATTCGATCCCAAAACCCCTGCACCTAAATTCGCCTGTAAGGGAATTACTATCACAAATCGTTTATAATACAATAACCAAAGTAAATTTCTATAAAAAGCTTCTTCTTTAGAAGAAACAGCTCTATTAGAAATAGGAATTTCTCTTATAGTATAATGGGATCCATTACCAGCTGGATTTTGAATACCTCCCAAACCAGCAAAATCATTGTTTCGAACTTCTATTTTATAATCACTTGTAAACCATGTATCGTTGAAAGTTGTTGGAGGATCTCCACTATAATAAAATGGTCCATTACCTTCGAACAAAACTCTTACTAACCATCCAAAGACCCAAGGAAGTGTTTTTGCATAGACGGGATCTGGATCAATCTTCCCATCTGAATTATAATCAATACAGTTGATATCTCCTTTGGATTCGCCTTCCAACAAACAAAGAGCAGGTGTATTTAAATCAAACTTGATTACACTTCCATTTTTATAGGTTTCTCCTAAAAGATTTGCTTGTTTCATGATTGTAGCTGTGCCCAAATCGGTACAATCGTTTTTACTCCTCATCGCTGTTAAAGAATCTCCAAAAGTTAAGTATCCACCAGATTCTCCCGTAATATAAACAGGTGATGTTGAAGAAGGACAGGTAAAATTCCAGTTATATCCAAAATGTTTTCCCAATGCTACCATATACGCTAATGCTTCTAATCCAGAGAATCTTCCAGAATAGATAGTGTTTATATCACTGATTCGATTTCGTCCTTTAAAATCTAAACGCAATAAATCTAATAAAGACTGATCTACATTACTAAGAGAAAAGCCTAAATTTGCCAATGTTTTTGTTGTTTCGTCTAAGATATCTTTTGAAGTATCTTTTACTTGTGTATTGTTAGGTATGACAAGTTTTCTTAGGTTTTTGAATAAATCTATTAGAAGATTTTGTAGGTTCGAAGGATATCCACCATAGGTTGTATCTTGATATGCAGTAATATCATCGTACAGATTATTGGATTCTGTTCCTGTTTTTGATGTCGTATAGTTTTCTAAATTTACAATCAATTCTTTTATCACTCTATCACTCGATTTTTGAGAATAGCCCACCTTAGCACCTAAAATATCTCCTAAATTATACAATAGGTTCGATAAAGCCTTACTTAAATCTTGAGTATCGTTTGTACTGAAGATTAACAAAGATTGTAGTAGTTTTTCTGTTGCATCTCTTGCATTTAGATTCTTTCGAATTGTTTTATCTAATAGATCTTCTAAATCTTTTAAATTTGTTAAGGTATCAGGTTTTTCTAATGTTGATGCCAAATCTAATGTATCGCTTTTAAACGATTCTTGCGTATTTTCTAAATACAATTTTTTTAAGCCATTATGGGTTATAGGTAAAATATTTTCTAAAAAGGGATCTGGATGTTCGCGTATTCTTTGTACAAGATTCATCACTTTATCGTAAGAATTTGGATCATAAGTTCTGATTCTTTGCATTAATCCTGCTAATTGTAATAAGAGTTCGCGAAGATTTGCATCGGGGTTTAATGTTAAAACTTCTAAGGAACGCATTCCTCCAACAGAAGATTCGGGATAAAAACCTAAGGATTCTCCTAATTTATAGTTAAACTCCGATGGACTAACGTTTACAAAAAGACTTTTAAGAGCAGGATAATCATCTAATAGGTTAAAGAGACCTTCTTTGGGTTGAATTTTATCCTGAAAGGGATTCAATATATCCTTTTGATCTTTACAGGATGTGAATGTCAAAGCTATAAAAAATGACAATATTGTCGTTATTATTTTATTTTTTATTTTTATGTTTTTTTTCATATTCCCCCCTATCTAAAACGGGAATGCAACTAGAAATCGCAATCCCCACTAAATGGTTGTTCTCCTAATCTTACATTTAATAAACCAAATGGATATTGATAGCTGGTAGATATATCCTCAACAGTTACTTCTTCGATTTTTATACCACAAGCAGACATATCTGCATCAAATGGTATTTCTTTAAGAACATTTGCAACTAAGGGTGCAACAAAACTTTTTATTAAAGGATTAAAAACATCATAAATTCCTCTTGGATCTAAGCCTAAGGGATTATTTACTGGATCTTCTAAAACTTCTATAGTATATCGCATATCTTCATCTGCTGTTGATACATTAATACTTAGAGCACGACAATGACCATCATTACATGCTGGAACATAATTATTTGGGTTAGAATATGGTATAAATTCTATGGTAGCTTTAGTTGTTAAATTTACAACTACTGTTGCAAGTGTATAAAAATTATAATCTGGCACTCCATCATTATTACTATCTTTTCCACCAATTAGCTTCATTCGAAAACCAGTAAAAGATGCCCGGTTTTGTACCTGTTCTTTTGGATTTCCTGTAGATTTCCAGTAATATAAAGGATTTAAATCTGGTGGATATAATAAAACTGTTTCTATTTTTACTGGATCATTTTTTTCGATATTAATTTCGTTATTAGATTGATCTCTTACTACGAAATTACTTTGACCTGGTGCTATGACTGTTAAAATAGCATCCGCTTTTAATAATTTATCTGCAAGAGCTGTTAGATTAGAAGAACCAGCAACATTATTAATTGATTCGAGAGTTGGTTTATCTACTTTAAAATTAAATGCACCCTCTTTCCATAATCCATAAGCTGCCTGATTAACAACATCTGCATTTAATACAACTAATGCTCCTTGATAACCCTGATTAAATAAATTTACTAAATTATTATCTGGTGTAAATGAAGGTATAAATTTAATAAAACCTTTATTACCTGGACCTACCAAAGCTGGTGGTCTGGGCCAACTTGTATTACTATTTACTACAGTCATATTTGCTTCTAAGAAAGAACGAATTCCTTTTAAACCTGCAACTTCCCATCCAATATGAGATGAACTTGGCTTCATTTTAGCACCTGTAGTTAAACATATTGTTTTTAAAGGATCAGGCAAATATCCGGGTAAACAGATATTAATTCCATCATTTACACCATCAACCCGAGTTTTCGATAATACAGCATTCATAACATTAGCTGATACTTTCTCTATGGTATCTTTAATAGTACCCTGAACGATTTTAGGTTTAAGAGTAGGAACTATATTATTTGTTATAGATGTTATCAAAGAATTTATTAAATCTTCTAATATATTAGCTAATCCTGAACCTTTACTTGACATTATTAATATAGGATAATTTGTTTGTATTGCATTTACCCATTGCTGTACATTAAAATTTGGATCATTAATAGGCCAGTTTGGTCCACCTTGTATTGTTATAACCATATCACCATTATTATTTATAGTTAAGGAAGTATTTGCATATGCTTCTTGTTGATTAGTTTCATTCATATAAAAATTAATATCATAAACATATGAATTCGCTAGTTCACCTAACCCCTCTTCCATATTTCTAATATATGATCTTAAAACACCATTAAGATTTTTACCTTTTAATTTAATATTTAATCTGGAGCTATATGGATTCATCTCAATATTAACATTAACACCATTATTAACTAAATTTGGTATTGTTAAATATTTTATATAAATATCTGTTTTACCATTCCCTAAATTAGTATTTACATCTAAATTACAATAAGGACCAAAATTCAATACATAATTAATATTATTTGGATAATTTAACCAATGTGAATAATGAAATTTATATTCTGACAAAAATAGATAAAAAAACATTTTTTTATAATCTGGTGGTATACTACATCCTAAAGTAGAATTATTGATCGGTCCCCATGCCTTTGGATTATTTAAATAATCATTAAAGGTTTTTCCATTAATAGTAAAATTGTCTCCAGTATGGCTTCCGTCACTTTTTATAAAACGCTCAAATAAACGTTTTATCTGATACATTCCTTTTGTTGAATTATTTTCCAGTGCTAACCATCCACCATTTACTTGAAGTTCATTAGGATTATTAGAAACTCTACCACGTTGAAAGGCAAAAGGACGAACATAGGTTCTTCCAGAGGTTGTTTCTATATAATAATAATAAATATTGGCACCATCAATGGGTTGTAATTCTGGGTTTAAAGAAGTTAGATCTGTCGTAAATTTTCCTGTATCTACGGTATTGTTATTACATGGGCTATTACTATCGCAAACAGTATATGCTTTATCTTCGCCTAATCCTAAACGAAATAACCTAACGCGTGTTACATCATCTGCACCTGTTAAAGTGGATTCTACAATTACAGAACCAGTATATACATTTGTATCGATGATTACACCATTGCTTGCAGTTGTAGGAGAAACATTGTAAGTTAATGCTCCTAATTTTAATGTATGAGTCATTAGGTATGCTGGTTCGGTAGTAAAACTTTGTACAAAATCGTTTTCCAGAGTAATTCCATCAAAATTTTTTGCATCTTTTGTAATAGTTACCGTATAAGTTGTATTGGGCTCCAGTGGTCTATATGGTTTAAAATATAATTTACTTCCAGACCAGAAAAACGTTCCTTCAACAGTTTGATTATTTGCATCTTTTAAAGTAAAATTATTAATTACACTATTACGATCCATCATGGTAGAAAATAAAATTCCTACAGGTTTAAAGCGATCTACATAAGAAAGATCAGGTGCATCAACGGCAGCGGTAACACTAATACCAAAATCCACGGGAAGTGAGGTTTCCTGAGAATAATCAAATACTGGTGGTGTTACCGTATCATCGGAAATATAAGTTTTTGCGTCTGGCGAAACCGCACTATTATTCGTCAGCATTGGAATTGCTATTGTAGTACCTTTTTTGTTACAAGACAAAAACGACAAAAAAAATAACAGTATTGTCATTTTTATGATAAAAAACTTGTATATAAAATAGTGTTGATGTTGGTTCATAATCTCCCCCTTATATGAACTTAATTTATATATTATAAAAAATCGATTTTTTGTCAACCAAAATTGAACAAAAATTCGAATAAAATGAAAAAATTTTTTTATTTTTGAATTTTTCAGTACGAATTTTTTTGATTTGCTCTTAGATTTTAGAGAAGAAATAACCTAAAATCATTTTTAAATAATTTTTTTATGAATTGTCTAACAAACTTTTTAAAGAATGAAGATTGATTTAAATTTTTATAAGATATCGATAGGATCAATTTCTATTTCCAAGTAGCTGTCTTCGTGTAATCGTTTTTTAAACCTTTTGATAGAATCTTTTATGTTCTCGATGGTCTCTCGAAAAAATTGGGTTTTAATCAAAATATGGTATCGAAATTTATTATGTAATTTTAATATGGGTGCTTGGGTTGGTCCAAGTAATTCGTATATGCCTATTTTTTGTTTTTTTTGTGTAAGTTCATTTGCAAGTTCGTTGATGTATTTTTCGGCTTTTTTCTGTAAAGGTGATCTTATTAATAATCGTATCAATCGAGAAAAAGGAGGATAACGAAATTCAAAACGTTTTTTTAATTCTTCTTTAAAAAAGGATTCATAATCTTGGTTTACCGCCCATTTTATATAAGGATGATCTTGATCAAAAACCTCAAAGAAAGCTTTGCCTGTATTTTCTCTTCTTCCAGAACGTCCCGCTACTTGAACTAACAAAGAAAAAGCTCTTTCCGCAGAACGAAAATCTGGTAAGTAAAATCCAGCATCTGCCTGAAGCACTCCAACCAAATTGAGGTTCGGTGCATCAATTCCTTTGGATATCATTTGGGTGCCAGTTAATATATCAATATCGCCCTGTATAAAACTTTGAATGACTTCTTGTAATATACTTTCTTTGTTTACCACATCTGTATCGAGTCGTACGATCTTCATTTCGGGAAAGATATTCAACAAAAATTCTTCTACTTTTTGTATGCCTGTACCTAATTGTGTTAACCGACTACCGCAATCTGGGCAAGAATAAATCACAGCTGTTTGATAATTACAATAATGACATTTTAACACTCTTTCGTTTGTATTTTTATGTAAGCTTAAAGAAATAGAACAATTGGGGCATTCAATGTTTTTTTTGCATTTTTTGCAGTATAAATAGGGATGATATCCTCTTCGATTTAACAAAATTAAAGATTGTTTTTTGTTTTTATAATTTTTTTCGATTTCTTTTAAAAGTTCATTGCTGATGGGTTGTTCTAAATTTTCTCTTTCTATTAGATGAATTTCGGGAAGGCTACCTAAGACGCGTTTACGTAAAAAATAAATATTATGTTTAAATTCATCGTAAACTTGATTGTGATATTTTTCTGTAAAATATCGCGTTTCGATTTGTGGAGTAGCAGAACCCAATATTAAAGGTATTTTATAAATTTCGGATCGTTTTTTTGCTATGATTCTTGCATCGTATCGAGGATGACTATTATCTCTTAAAGAAGAATCATGCTCTTCGTCGATGATGATAAGTCCTAAATCTCGCAAGGGCGCAAAAATTGCAGATCGAGTTCCTAAGACAACTCTTACTTTTCCCAAAAGTATTTTTAAATATTCTAAATATCGTTGTTTTCCTGTTAAGCTGGAATGGAGTACTGCAATATTTCCAACAATTTTTCTGATTCTTTCTATCATTTGAACAGTAATACTAATCTCTGGCACAATAAACAAAACGCTTTTATTTGCTTTTATCGCTTCTACAATTAAGTATAAATAGATTTCTGTTTTTCCAGAACCAGTTATTCCTTGAATTAAATGAATCGATGGAATAGAAGAAAACATGGATTCTTTGATGCTTTCGAAAATGGATTTTTGTTCTGTCGATAGAGAGACAAGATTTTCTTCGTGTAGGTTTATCGCTTCTTCTTTGTTTAATTCCAAAAGATCTTTTTTGGTGATTTTAAAGGGTTTAGGATACATTTTATCCAATGCTTCGCCAACTTCGCAAAGATATTCTTTGGAGACCCAATAAGAAAGTTCGATTTGTTCCTGATTAACAACAGGAAACTCGTCAAAGACCTGAGAAATTTCTTTATAATGGATCTGTGGATTTAAAAAATCTATCTTTTGAATTTCTACAACAATGCCTTCTTCTTCTCGATTTTTTAAAGAAACCATCACCCTTTTGCCTAATTCTACTTTTGAAGATAATTCCTCTGGTATAAGATAATCATATTCTTCTTCTATTGGGAAGGGGAAAACAACCTTAGCTACTCGATACATTTTATTTTATCAGTTGATTAAAAGAATTTAAAATCTGTTGTTTAATTTGTATTTCTTCTTTTCTTAATTTAAGTGCCAAATACAACGTATATTTTTGTATACCTAATTGTTTTTTGATCTTCTCTTCTAGTTGTTTTTCGGAATTGATCTGAGATGCTGGACGTAATTTAACATTGTTGATAACTTTTGTTTCTTTTTCGTTTGCTACTAAGGATTGAATTTCTTGAATCACAACTTCTAGTTGATTTTTATTTTTTAAGTACATTTCGTATTCCTGAGGATATTTTTTAAGCGCATTTTCGTATTCTTTTCGTTTTTGTTCTAATGTTAATAATGCAAGTGGACTTCTTATTACCATCGCAGGAATTTGTTTTTCTTTTACATTTAAAGGAATGATCTTGGAATTTTTCGCTAAGTGAATTGCTTCTTTGCCTAATAACAATAAAGCTGCATATCCAACTAAAAGAATTTGTTCAATTCGAAATTCTTCTATATTTTTTTCTAGTAAGTAATAGCAGTTTTTTGCCCTTTGTTCCCAATCTTCCGAAGAGCTATTAGGAGAAAAATGGCAAGCAACAAATTCCTGAAAGTACAAATTCTTTAAAGAAAGGTTAATCTTATTTAGCATTCGTTCAAAAAGCTCATCTTCTTCTTTGGAAGAAAAGTAGTATTTATCACTATTATCGCGTGGTAGCTTTTTTGAATCTGGCGATGCATTATAATATAATACTAAGATCGGAGAAGGTTTACTTTCTGGCTTTTTAAAATAATTTTTAACGGCATAAACTTTATCTTTGCAAAGATTACATTGAAAGTTTTCATTTAAAACCTCGGGTATAGTAATTATCTTTTCTGTTGTTTCTGTTGTTTCTTTGGTTTTAGAATCGGAATTGATTTTTTTTAGGTTAGGATAATAGATTTTCGGCAATTTTTCGAGAATAAAATAAGGTGGATCGATATTTCGCGAATCATCTATATAAAAAGATAATTTTTTTAAGGTATTTGCGAATTGTTGGTATGGATTCATAACTCATCGATTTTAATGTTTAAGCTTTTAATTTTTTTGTGCAAATGGGTTCTTTCCATGCCCAAAAATTTTGCTGTTTTACTGATATTTTTGTCGAATTGTTTTAATGCTTTTATGATGTAGTTTTTTTCGAATTCTCTTCTAGCGCTTCGCAAATCTAAACCTGGAAAATCTTCTTCTTTTTCCTGAATAAAATTAAACAAACCTTCCCTAACATGATCGACATCGATTTTTGTATCATTCGTTAATATTGCGAGTCTTTCTACAACATTTTTTAACTCTCTTACATTCCCAGGCCAGTTATACTGAGACAGTAATTCTATTGCTGCACTTGTAAAAACTTTTGGTTCTAGTTGATTTGCTTCTATAGTCTTTTTTAAAAAATGATCCAGCAACAAAGGAATATCAGCAATACGCTCTCTTAGCGGAGGCATGATAATTGGTATTACGTTTAACCTATAATATAGATCTTCGCGAAATTTACCTTCTTTTATAGCTTGTAGTGGATCGATATTCGTAGCTGCAATGATTCGAACATCAATAGCAATCTTTTCTGTTCCTCCTACCCTTGTTAATTGTTGTTCTTCAATTACCCTTAGTACCTTTGCTTGGGTTGACAAAGACATATCGCATATTTCGTCCAAAAATAGGGTTCCTCCATTAGCTTGTTCAAACTTACCAATCCTTCGTTCAATTGCACCAGTAAAAGCTCCTTTTTCGTGTCCAAACAATTCACTTTCGATTAAATCTTCGGGAATTGCAGCACAATTTATATCTACAAATGGTTTATCCTTCCGTTCAGAATTTTTATAGATCATTCTAGCAACTAATTCTTTCCCTGTTCCATTTTCTCCATAGATAAACACACGAACATTTGTTTTAGCAGCCTGAGCTATCGCTTGTTTTACTTTTAAAATTTGTTCCGAATTTCCGATTAATTCATCATATTCTAATTGTATTTCTTTAATCTGTGGGTTTTTTATTTGCAATACTTTATCGATTTTTTCTAGAACTGTTTGTATCGATAATGGCTTTTCTAAAAAATCGTCTGCTCCCATTTTGGTTGCTTGTACTGCTAATTCAATCGTAGCGTGACCAGAAATCATAATAATGGGTAGTGTAGGATAAATTTTTTTGATTTCTTTTAATATTTCTAAACCATCTTCGTTATTTAACCATACATCGAGAAATAAAACTGAGGGTCTTTCTTTTTCTAATTGTTTAAGACATGATTTCCCCGATGCATAAAGTTGAACTTCGTAGCCCTCGTCTTCTAGAATTTCTTTTAAAGAATTACGAACATTTTTATCATCATCAATAATACAAACTTTTGCATTCATAAGCTATGGTACCTGAAATATAATTCGAAATTCAGCTCCCCCTAAACTTGAATCTAATACAAGTATTCTTGCATTGTGCTCCATCACAGCTCTTTCTACCAATGCTAATCCAAGGCCACTTCCGTAACCTTCTTTTGTAGAAAAATATGGCTCAAATATCTTTTCTTTTAATTCGTCTGGAATACCCGGACCATTGTCTTCTACTTTTAAAATAACAAACATTTTTCCCATTCTTTTCTGAGTTGTAATCGAAACAAGTACTACCCCTTTTTTTGTGTTATCTTTGTATTTTTCTTTTACTGCTTCTACTGCGTTTTTTAGAAGATTGTTCATCATTCCAATAAATAGATTTTTATCCAAATAGAGTTTTGGTAAATTATCCTGAGCTCGAACTTCTATAATAACATCTGGTATATTTTTAAATAAATCGGTAGATTCCTTAACCAATGGAACGATATTTTGTAATTCCAATTTTGCAGAAGGAAGTCGAGTAAAATTAGAAAATTCTTCTAATAAGTGTTTAAGGACATTTACTTGTTCTATGATTGTGTTAGAACCACTTCTAACAGCTTTTTTTAAGTCTTCTATGTTGTTTTGTTCTAATTTACGGAGCATTCTTTCTGCGGATAATTGTATCGGAGTTAAAGGATTTTTGATTTCGTGAGCAAGTCTTCTTGCAACCTCTTGCCATGCTGCAACTCTAAGGCTATGCAACAACCTACTTCGCAATGTTTGGAGTTCTTCTGTCATAGAATTAAAACTCTGAATCAATATAGCAATTTCGCCTTCGGATTTTTCGTCAATGCGTATGTCTAAATTTCCTTCTGTTACTTTTCTTGTTGCAGCAGCTAAAGAAACAATAGGATGTGATATTTGTCTAGCTAGCAAAATTGCAACTATAATTGCTACAACAATCATTGCTAAATAAAGAATCGCTAAACTTAACCTTAAATTATAGGGAATAACCTCGCTAAATCGTTCTTCTTTTTTAGAAAGTAAAGAATAAACATTTCTAAATTTTGATTCATATATTTCGTAATTTTTATAAATTTTTTTTAGTAATAAAATATTCATATTTTGGTTTAAAGGGATTTTTACTACAACATATTTCATATTTCCTATTAATGCAACTATATAGGAATCTCGAAAATTTTCTATTTGTTTGGTTTTTAACAAGTTTGTTCCATAAATTTTTACTAATGTTAAATTATCATACACATAGATAGCATCAGTATTTTCGTCTAACCATCGATTGATAAATTTTATAAATTTATCTTTCTTAATATTTTCAATGTTATTGATATAATATATAATTTCATTTTTATTTTTTAATATATCATCATAAAATCTTTTTGCAAATTCATTTTCGTGATACAAAAGCATTTCTTCTGCCGATTCCATTCCTCCTTTTAAATCAAGCTTAAAAAATACCGATATAATGGACTCTACATTACTAGATGTTAACAAAAAAATAGGCATAGCTGGAATGATAGATACCAACAAAAACGCTAATATTAAACGATATCTTAAACTTGAACGTAGTTTACCTGTTAATTGAATTTTTCGATTTCTGTATAAATAATGCAACAAAAAATTCAAGGTACCAAGAGGTAAAAAAATGATGATATAACCAAAAATCCTATCAAAGGGAGTAGCATTTTTATCTAAGAAAAAGTATTCAGCAATAAATACACTTAACCATAAAACAATAAAAAGATAAAAAATATCTCTAAATAAAATTCTATCTTCTTCTTGCTTCCATTTATCTTCCTTATTATTTTTTAAAGATTGATTTGATTCTAAAAAAAGCTTTTCTTTACTTTGTAGTTCTTTTAATATCATAAATAATTTTAGTTATTTTTTTCTAATAATTCCATTAAACTTTTAAATGCTTCTTCTTCGTCTTCTCCACTAACAATAATTTTTACTTCTGAACCAGGATATAAACCGAGCATCAATAGTCCCATAATACTTTTTCCATTAACGCTCATACCTTCGTGTTCTACTACAATGGAAGATTTGAATTTACTTGCAATTCTTACAAATTCTGCTGCTGGTCTAGCATGCAAACCATCTACTAAATGAACTTTTAAAGTTTTTATTATCATAATATCAAAAATCAGAAATTTCTATCTTTGTTAATTTTACAAGAATTATAAACAAGCAATATATATAAATATTTAAATATTATCAGCTTTCTTTGAAAATATTTTTTTTTGTACTTTATCTAAAAATATTTTAGCCGAATCATATCCAGTAGATTTTAACCTAAAATTCATTGCTGCGGTTTCTATTAATATAGGAACATTTCTACCAGGTCTTACGGGAATGACGATTTTTGGTATCCGAACGTTTAATATTTCGGAATATTGTTGTTCTAAGCCTATACGATCATATTCATGTTGATATTTCCATTCTTCTAAATATATAACTAAATCAATCTGTGTTTTATTTTTTGTTGCGCGAACACCATAGATATTTTTAATATTAATAATACCAATTCCTCTTAACTCCATGTTATATTCAATAATAGGGTCTGTATACCCCATTAGCACATTCTCTGATAAAGCTTTGATTCTTACCACATCATCCGAAATAAGTCTATGCCCGCGTTCAATCAATTCTAATGCAGTTTCTGACTTACCAATCCCACTTTCGCCTTGTAATAAAACACCAACACCAAAAACATCCATCAAAACACCATGAACTGTAATTTCTTCTGCAAGTAATTCAGAGAGGATACTATAGTAACGTAGTTGAAAATCATGAGTACTTAATGCTGTTTTTAATACAGGTATTTGATTTTTATTCGCTTCTCTTGTTATACATTCGGGAGGTTCATTGTTATGAGTAAAAACAATCGCTGGAATAGGAAACCTTAAAAATTCACTTACAATTTGATTCTGTTTATCAATAGAACATTTCTGCAAAAAAGCATATTCTCCTTTTCCAATAACTTGTATTCTATTGTATGCGAAGTTATCATAAAAACCTACCAAAGCAAGCCCCGGGCGATTAATGTCTACACTATCAATCTCGTTTTTTAATCCTTCTTTTCCAGTTATTAATTCAAACATTAAATCTTTTATTTCTAAAAGTTCAGAAATTTTTACCCGAGGCATATGATAATATTAATGACTAATGAATTTTTCTCTATGCTTTCTTACTTGTTTTTCTAGTTTTTTTTCTACGAGGTCTAGCGATGCATACATATCGGTTGATTTACCTTCTGCAACAAAAACACCACCATCCCCATTAATAGTAATTTCTACTATATGATCACTTCTTTCCTTTTTAAAACGAACGGTTACAGAAACAACTCTGTTAAAATATACAGCTACTTTATCGATAATTTTTTTGGTGTATTCTTTTAATGCATCTGAACTTTCCACATTTACGAAATGGTATTGGATATCCATATTTTGCTCCTAGATTAAAAATTTGTAAATTAGAATATTTAATATTTCACATTTTTGTCAACTTATTAAAAGGTTTTTACGATAAATTCTTAAAATCAAAAAAAATGATGAAAGATTTAATACTTTAAACATGGTTTAATCATCAAAATAACTTCTTGAACCTCTATATCGTTTTTTCCAATAATCATTTCGAAGATCTGAAATTTCGATGGTTTTTCCACTGCTTGGAGCATGAATAAATTTAAAATTTCCTATATACAAACCAACATGATCTATATGATTTCCATAAATCGAAAAAAAGATCAAATCGCCTTTTTTAGGTTTTTTTATTGGTTTTAAAGAATTATATTGATCTTTGGTGGTTCTTGGTAATCGATAACCTGCTTTTTTATATACAAACATAACAAAACCTGAACAATCAAATCCAGATGGATCATTCCCCCCAGGTTTATAAGGTGCTCCAAGATAACTTTCTGCTAATTGAACAATTGCATCTCTGTCATATAATGTAATCTTTTTTTCTTTAAAATCAATCGATAATAACTCTGTAAAAGAAAGTATGATTAAAACTATAAAACTTATCCCTTTCAT
>FMJZ01020368.1_pt1 | contig 17010 bp, 14 predicted proteins | sample 1987881 | NCBI WGS metagenome assembly FMJZ01 (sample SAMEA4378227, study PRJEB15110) | soil metagenome | biome: soil; feature: Field; material: Soil | place: India | collected 2015-03-11 | depth 0 m | reverse complement strand
ATGTGCTTTGGAACGGTGGAGTATCCCTGGGATGACCGCTTGGCGATGCGGGCAGCCCTGGCGGAGCGCTTGGGATTGTCGGGCTATTCCATGCCTTATCTACCAACTCAAGAAGGAATTAAATAAAACAGCCGCTCCCCCTGAACGGATTGGGGCGGCTGTTTTGTCTAATCGCTTAGTTTAGCGGCGTCCACTTGAAGGGGGCTTGGAGCCGCGCGAGGGTTTACCTGCCGGGGCCGATGGACGCCGTGGCGCACCGCCTCCACGGGCTTCGCCGGAGGGTTTGCGCGCACCACCGGTGCGGCCATTTCGATCATGGGCCTGGGCTTCTTCCGGTGTCCAACCTTCCAGAACGGCTTGGCGTGAAAGGCGGATGCGTCCGTTCTCGTCAATGTCGGTGACCATGACCGTGATCTCGTCACCCACACGGACGACGTCCTCCACGCTCTTTACACGTTCGGAGTCGAGTTGTGAGATGTGCACCATGCCATCTACATTGGGCAGGATTTCGACAAAGGCTCCGAAATCGGTGACTCGCACCACGCGGCCGGTGTAAATACGTCCAATTTGGGGTACTTCGCACAGACGCTCGATCTTTTCGCGCGCCAGAGCCGCTCCATTGCCACTGGTGGCTGCAATGTAAACAGTGCCATCCTCTCCAATATCAATGCGCGTATCGGTCTCGTCCTGAATAGAGCGAATCATCTTGCCGCCCGGTCCGATAATGGCGCCAATCTTATCCACCGGCACCTTGATGATCGTGATGCGCGGTGCATGCGGCTTCAGTTCGGGGCGCGGCGCGGGGATGACCTTCAGCATTTCGTCCAGGATGAACAGACGAGCACGGCGTGCCTGCTCCAAGGCTTCGCGCATCAGTTCAGGGGTGATTCCCTTGATCTTGATGTCCATTTGCAGTGCGGTGATGCCTTTGGCCGTCCCGGCTACCTTGAAGTCCATATCCCCAAGATGATCCTCAAGCCCCTGGATGTCGGTGAGAATCCGGTATTGGTCACCTTCTTTGATCAGCCCCATGGCAATGCCGGCAACGGGAGCCTTGATCGGCACACCGCTGTCCATCAAGGCCAGCGTCGAGCCGCACACGGAGGCCATAGAGGTGGAACCGTTGGATGAAAGCACCTCTGAGACCAAGCGCAAGGTGTAAGGGAATTCTTCTTCGGGCGGGATGACCGGCACCAAAGCGCGTTCAGCCAGAGCGCCGTGGCCGATTTCACGCCGCGATTGGCCGCGCAAGGGTTTGACCTCGCCGGTTGAATAAGGCGGGAAGTTATAGTGGTGCATGTAGCGTTTGGTTTCAATCGGCTCAAGGCTATCCAGTTCCTGAGCTTCGCGTGGGGTGCCGAGGGTGGCCAGGGTTAACACCTGGGTTTCACCGCGGGTGAAAAGCCCTGAGCCGTGAGCGCGCGGCGAGATCCCCACTTCACACCAAATGGGGCGGATTTCATCCGGCTTGCGCCCATCGGGGCGAATGCCTTTTTCGAGGATGCGGCGACGCACAATCGCACGATAGACCTCGGTGAAGGCTTCCTTTACTGCCCGCGCCTGGGCGGCGTCTTCACCCGCCAGTTCTGCCACTAGGCTTTCTTCGAGCGCGTCAATTGCATCGTTAAGTTCGCTCTTGGTATGCGGGGCATCAAGAAGGGCTTCAATCTGTTCTGCAACACGCTCGCGGATGGTTTCCACCAAGGCCGGGTCAACTTCAAAGATAGGTACTTCTCGTTTGGGCTTGCCGGCTTCGGCGGCCATTTGCAGTTGGGCATCAATTAGCGGCTGAAGGGCTTGATGCCCGAAAGCCAAGGCTTCTACCATGACATCTTCGGGCACTTCATTGGCGCCGGCTTCAACCATCAGAATGGCCTCACGCGTGCCGGCGATGCGCAAATCAAGGTCTGATTTTTCCTTTTGCTCAAAGGTGGGATTAATGACAAATTGGCCATCAATGCGGCCAATCCGGACGGCACCGATTGGCCCGCCCCAAGGAATATCGGAGACCATCAGCGCCGCGGAGGCAGCGTTGACCGCCAAGATATCCAGGGGGTTTTCCATGTCAGCCGAGATGGAAAACATGATGACCTGCACCTCATTGCGCATCCCTTTGGGGAAAAGGGGGCGGATGGGGCGGTCGGATAAGCGGGCGATCAGGATGGCTTCTTCCGAGGGTTTACCCTCGCGGCGGAAGAACGAGCCGGGGATGCGCCCACCCGCATAGAGGCGTTCTTCGTACTCCACCGTGAGGGGGAAGAAATCCACATCCTCTTTGGGTTTATCACCCATTGTGGCCGCGGCGAAGACGACCGAATCGCCTAAGCGAACGGTCACCGCACCGCCGGCTTGCCCGGCTAGTTTGCCGGTTTCAAAGATAATCGGGCGACCACCAACAATGGCCGTAAATTGTTTGGCTTCTGGTTTACTCATATTCTCCTTTACCTCTTTTTTATCCCCCCAGCGGGTTAGGAACTGAAAACCATTGAGGACATGTGTCCTCACCAGATTTCAACTCCCAACCGCGTGGGGGGAGAATGACCCATTTAGCCTCAAAAAAGTGAGTAGATGGTCAACGTTTTGCCATCTACTCACCGTTTCTTCCGGCTATCGCGCTCGCAAGTTAAGGCGTTCGGTTAGTGCAGCGTATCGGGTGTAGTCCTTGCGGCGCAAATACATCAGTAGACGGCGACGTTGCCCCACGAGTTTGAGCAGACCGCGCCGTGAGGACTCATCGTGTTTGTGAGTCCGTAGGTGCTCGGTTAATTGATTAATCCGATGCGTGAGCAACGCGATTTGCACCTCGGGTGAGCCGGTATCGCCCTCATGGCGCCCAAACTCGCTGATCAGTTTGTTTTTCTCCTCTTTTGTTAAAGTCATGACGTCTGCTACTCCTTATGGTTTTATTGATTGTGTTGAGCAGGTCTCCTAGTGAGCAGGTTGCTCCCACCCACCGGTCTAGTCACTGCGATATTTATTATACCAGAGGTTAACGGCTTGGTGGAGGTTTTTGCGGTGGTGTGGATTGCCGCAAGGCGCTCTGAAGGCGTTGACGGTAATCTTCGGGGAGCATGGGGAGAACAGCCCGAATGAGCCGCCGGGCATTTGAGGGAGGGAGCGAACGCATTAATTGACGCGAAAAATAGGTCGTTTCTGCCGGTGAACGCTCGGCCAGGACTTGGAGCAAATCCAATACTTCCTGCGGAAGCGCGGGAGAGACGTGTTCTCGAAGCCATTGAGTAAGCCAATCAAAAACGAAGGGAAAGTTATCGAAGTTGGGATCTTGGATCAGATTTCGGATGGCGCTTAGGGCAACCCGTCGGGCTCCGGGTGATGGGGAGAAGAGCCATCCCTGGATCAGATCCAGCCAGGAATCCCAGGCTGCTTTTTTCATCCCTTCGGTGGCCAGGACAAGGGTAGAAATGAGGTGAGACGAATTCTCGATCCCTTGAACCCATTGGGTGAGGCGGTCTTGGATGCTCGAACGGGTTTCATCGGTAACAGGTACGGCACGAATGAGAACAGCCGCTAAATAGCCATCGAGGGAGGAACCCTCTGCCCACAAGAGATTAGCCAGTTGAAGAGCGGCTTCAGGGTGCTGAAGAGCGAGGGTATTGAGCGCGGCTTCAACTTCATGGATAACGACGGGTGGCACGGACAAGCGCTCTGAGGCTCGGGCCAACGGGATCGCTTCGCCAGGCCGGTAGGATTGATCGGCATATTGGTCTAATAAGCGTTTGAGCCCGCGCTTAAATTGGGGTACGTCCTCAAAGATGGAGGATAACTCTTGAAGACGCTGGCGTAAGGTGTGTAAAGGGACTGCCGGCATAATTAGCCGCTAATAAGCACGGGCAAAATACACCTTTTGGGTAGCGCGCTGACCACAGACGATACAGCGTCCCTCACCACCCGGCTGTTCCAGCGGAATGCACCGAGTGGTGGCTTTGGTATCCTCTTTGACCTTGGCTTCACATTCGGCGCTACCACACCACCAGGAAAAAGCCCAGCCGTGTTGCACAACCTCGCGCAGTTCGTCGTAATCCTTGGGATCAAAAATGTGCTCATCGCGAAATTGAGTGGCCCGCTTGAGCATGGATTGATGAATATCGTCCAGCAGTTGAGCAAACTGGGCTTCAAGGTTATCCGGGTAAAGGGTGGATTTACCGGCTTTGCCCGGAATATCGCGTCGTGCCACGGTCAATACCCCTTTCTCAACATCCTTAGGCCCGATTTCAATGCGCAACGGCACGCCGCGCAGTTCCCAATCGTTGAACTTAAACCCGGGGGTTACCTCACTGCGATCATCCACCTTTACCCGGAAGCGCGTGCTCAGTTGCTTGTGCAGTTGCGTGGCTACTGCCATGACCTGGGACTGCTCGGCATCACTTCGGTAAATGGGAACAATGACGATTTGAATCGGCGCCAGCCGTGGCGGTAGGATAAGACCCTGATCATCACCATGGGTCATGATAATTGCGCCGATAAAGCGGGTCGAAAGCCCCCAGGACGTCGTCCAGCAATACTGCAGTTGGTTGTTGCGATCTAAGTATTGGATATCAAAGGCGCGGGCGAAATTTTGCCCGAGAAAATGCGAGGTGCCGGCCTGCAGGGCGCGGGTATCGCCCATCATGGCTTCAATGGTATAAGACTGCACGGCACCGGCAAATTTTTCGGTTTCGCTTTTACGACCCGGGATCACCGGGACGGCAGCTTCGTTGTAGGCGAAGTCGGTATAGACGTGGAGCATGCGTAGCGTTTCTTCCAGTGCTTCTTCTTCGGTGGCGTGTGCGGTGTGACCTTCTTGCCAATAGAATTCCAGGGTGCGTAGGAACAGGCGGGTGCGCATCTCCCACCGCACGACATTGCCCCACTGATTAATCAATACCGGCAAGTCGCGATAAGATCGGATCCATTTCGAATACATGTAGCCGATAATGGTTTCCGAGGTAGGACGCACCACCAGAGGCTCTTCCAAGGTCTCTCCACCGCCGACGGTCACCACCGCCAATTCCGGCGAGAAACCCTCGACATGTTCTTTTTCTTTCTCCAGAAAAGACATGGGGATGAAGAGGGGAAAGGCAGCATTGACGTGCCCGGTTTCTTTGAAACGCCGGTCGAGTGCCTGCTGAATATTCTCCCACAACGCCCACCCATAAGGCCGGATGACCATACAGCCGCGGACGGGGGCGTAATCGGCCAATTCGGCCCGTAGCACGACCTGGTTATACCATTCCGAGAAATTTTCGCTTCGTGCAGGTAACTTCTCTGTGCTCATGGGTTTCGTCCATCCTTGGGGAGAGATTGAAGGGCTTTTAGGGTTTCATGATAAGCCGTTTGGTAATCCGGGGCAAAAATGAGCCAACGTTGTTCGTTGGGCGCAAGCAGATGATCCATTTCCAGAAAGAGGGTGTGAAAAACGTTTTGCCATCCGGCACCGACCAGGATCAGCGGTTTGGGTGGAATCGCCTGAATGATCAGATGATTCCAGAACAGACTGATTTCTGCCAAGGTGCCGGCGCCTCCCGGCAGGGCAATTGCCGCATCACATTCGCGGATCAGGATGGCGATCCGTTCGATGAGGGTGCGGGCTCGAATCTCTTCACCAACCCAGGGATTCGCGCCGGTAGGACGCCAGCGCTCGATTTCTTCACAGGTGACCCCGATAACGTGTCCTCCGGCCTCTGCGGCGCCGCGTGAAGCGGCTTCCATGGTGCCCATGTAACCACCGGTCAGCAGGGTATGGCCTCCCTGTCCGATCAGTCGTCCGAGGTTGTAAGCGGTTTCATAATCGGGTTGGCCAGGCTGTGGCCGTGCGCTTCCAAAGACGGAAATTTTCATACGTTTAACCTTGCGTTGAAGATACTATATTTTAACCTAATCTCTGCCGTGTCTTTGCCGTAGAAGGCTATCTCAACCCTTCCTCGTTCAACTGATCTGAAACAAATCCCAAGGCTTTGAGCGCCGCGCGAGCCGAAAGGCGTTGTTCGGGATGCCAACCCGGTTCGGTGGCCATGCGATAGAGGTGTTGCAAAACGGCTTGTTTCTCCGCACGACCCAATGGCGCGAACGCCGTCCGGACCTGCTGTGGATCGCGCGAAAGGATGGCGTCCCAGAAGGCTTCGGGATCCAAGGGAGTGATGTTTTCGTCAGGTGAGGTCATGGTATTGTCATCCAGAATAAAACTCTGGTACGGGCGGCGGATTGCCCGTACCAGAGAGGCTACATTCGTCAATAGGGATGGGGTCAATCCGCCTTTTGGGCTTGGAGTTCTTTCTGCCGCGCTGCTACGATTTCCTGTTGAATGTGAGGTGGCACCATTTCGTAGTTGTAGAATTCCATTGTGAAGAAGCCACGGCCACCGGTCAGGGAGCGCAGTTGCGTGGTGTAGCGCAACATCTCGGCCAAGGGCACGAGCGCGGTGATGACCGAACGCCCTCGCTCGGTGTTCATCCCCAAAACGCGGGCACGGCGGGAGTTGAGATCTCCCAGGACATCGCCCATGTTGGCTTCGGGGACGATGATCTCGACTTTCATGATCGGTTCGTAGAGCACCGGGCCGGCGTCTTTGAAGGCAAGTTTGAAGGCCTCGCGACCGGCAATTTCGAAAGCGATGGGTTTGGAATCCACCGGGTGCTCTTTCCCATCGTAAACCGCAACTTTGATGCCCCGGATGGGATAACCGGCTAGAACGCCTTCCTTCATCACACTTTGGATGCCCTTTTGAATGGAGGGGGCAAAGGACGAAGAAATGGCACCGCCGAAGACTTCCCAGACGAACTCCAATTCCTGATCCGGTGTCAGCGGTTCGATGCGCAGGTGAACCTCGCCGAACTGACCGGCACCGCCGGTTTGCTTCTTGTGGCGGTACATGGCGCTGGCTTTCTTGGTGATGGCTTCAAGATAAGGCACCTTGGGCTCGCTGATGACTAAACCAACCTGGAATTTAGTCTCTGCCCGCCGTACAGCAACTTCAATGTGCTGGTCGCCCATGCCCTGGAGAATAGTTTGGTTGGTGGCAGGTTCCATGTGCCAGGATAGGGTCATGTCCTCTTCGCACAGGCGGGTCAAGGTTGGGGTAATTTTCGCCGAATCGGCCTGGGTCTTAGGCGCAATGGCGACCTGGTAAAGGGCCTTCGGGTACTCAGGAATAGGCAGGGTCAAGGGATGTGCCTTATCGCAGAGGGTGTTGCCGGTGACCGTTTCGGAGAGTTTGGGCACGACGCCGATATCCCCGCAGTGGAGGGTCTTAACCGGGAAGAGTTCCTTGCCCCGCGGAACGCTGAGGGTGCCCAGGCGTTCTTCAACCCCTTTGCTCTGATTCCAGACGCGTGTGTCAGAGGCGAGGAAGCCGGAATAGATGCGGAAGAAGGTCTGGCGCCCAACGAAGGGATCTGCCGTGGTTTTCCACACATAAACGGCCAGCGGGCCGCTATCGGAGGCGGGTAATTCTTCCTCACCATCCTTGCCAATCGCCCGGGCCGGGGGTACTTCTGCCGGTGAGGGCAGTAAGTTGACGATAGCGTCTAACAGCGGTGCAATACCAATCTCGGCGGTAGCGGCAGTGACAAAGACCGGGTAAGCCGTATGATTGCGGAGCGCACCTCGCAGGCCGCGCACAATTTCTTCATCGGTCAGGGAACCGCTTTCAAGGTATTTCTCGAGCAGTTCATCATCACCTTCGGCGGCGGCTTCCACCAAAGCCACGCGGGCTTCTTCAGCCGCCGCACGGTATTCGGCGGGAATCTCCACCGACGTTTTCCCTTCGCCTTTATAGGCTTTCATGGTAATCAGGTCAATGACCCCTTGGAAGTTTTGTTTTTCGCCCCACGGCAGTTGCACCGGCACTAAGCGAACCTCGGAGAATTCTTGAATAGACGCCAGCGCCTTCTGAAAGTTGGCATTCTCGCGATCCATTTTGTTGATAACGACAAAGCGAGGCAACTTAAACTGGTTGCAATAATTCCAGGCAATTTCGGTGCCGACCTCTACGCCTGAGACGGAATCAATGAGTACCAATGCACTATCGGCCACCCGCAGGGCCGAGATGACCTCCCCGATAAAGTCGGTGTAACCCGGGGTGTCCAAAAAATTGATTTTGACATCACGATACTCAATGGGAATAACCGAGGTGTACAGCGAGATGCCACGACGTATCTCTTCCTCATCAAAGTCGGAGACGGTACTGCCATCCTCAACCCGTCCCATTCGAGTGGTGGCGCCGGTAAAGTGCAAGAAGGCTTCGGTCAGCATGGTTTTACCGGCGCTACTGTGAGAGACCAAGGCAACATTTCGAATAAACTCAGTGGTATACTCTTTCATGCGCTCAACCCTTCTTATCCTAGAATCACAGCCTTGTTATTTTAAGGCCTCTCGACGTTCTTGTCAAAAAGGAATTCTCATTTGCCGGTTCTGCGGGGAATAAACCAACTGAGGCGGCGGCTATACCTGGAATGGCGATACCTGAGGCGCCCGCCCTGGGATACCGGTATCTCACCCCCCGAGTTGATAGATTTTATTACTTCCCATCCACCCGGCCGGGCGCTAGATATTGGATGTGGCAGTGGAACCAATATGTTGACTCTGGCGCGTGCCGGCTGGGAGGTTCATGGGGTGGATCTATCCTGCTTGGCCATTTGGCGGGCTAAGCGTAAATTACGTGCTCATGGCGTTTCGGCCAATCTGTATTTAGGGGATGTGCTTAATTTGCCCCTTCCTGAGGCGTCGTTTGATTTGATCCTGGATATCGGTTGTTATCATCAGTTGGGCTCCTTCGAACGGCACAGATATCGTGAGCAAGTGCGAACCTGGCTCGCCGCGGAGGGATACTTTTTGTGGTACGCCCATTTGCGCCAAACGGTTGGAAGACGGAAAACCCATGGGATAGATGACGAGGACATTAATGCATGGGAATCTGTTTTGCATCTGATCTGGCGCAAAGACACCTGGGAGGGTAACCAAAGGCCGGCAGTGTGGTTCCTTTTTCAGAAAAGGTCAAGGGATACCTAACCATTTTTGCATCCGCCAGGCCGGCTCTTCTACGACGCGCCGTTGCCCTTCGTGATCGAGATACGACCAACATCCCGGGTCGTAACCCACTACGACAAAACCCAGTCGTTCGTAGAGCCTTCTCGCCGCCGTGTTCTCAATGGCCACGTTTAAGGTGAGCCAGGTATAACCCCGTTGTCTCAGGTCATTAATAATTGTGGTGAGCATAAAAGTACCCAGGCCGGCATTGCGATAGGCGGGTTTGACGCGAAAACCATAAAGGTAAGCACGGTGCTCCCCATCGGCCAATTCTGGGCGGGAACTGGCCAATTGGATAAAGGCTTGCCCGATGATGCCGGCTGTTTCATGGTCGGCCACCCAGAGCAGAGCTTGTCCTTTCAGGCTGGCCAGGTAAGCCTCACGGTAAACGTGTCGAAAATGGGTATAAGCGCCATCCCATTCTAGGGCTGGTAAATCATCTTCACGTAGAAAGCGCAAACGGACGTGTGTTAACCAGTCGCGAGTGAGAGTGGAAACAGTAGTTGGGTCCATTATGGCGTTCTTGAAGCGAGAAGTTGCTCCAATAAGGCGCGTTCCTGATCCGCAGAATGCACCTGCCCATCTAGCCATGCGGCGCGTAGTGTCCACAAGATACGGCGGTAGGTTGGGCCGGGGGGAAGGCCCATTTTACGTAAGGTGTGGCCATCGGTTACAGGGAGAATATGACGCCATTGGGTAGCATAGGTACAAAGGACGTTGGCGATTTCAGTGCCATAGTGTAATTGGTAAAGCGCATAAATCACCGGCAGGGGGACGCCATCCAAGCGTGCTACAACCTGACTGGGCGTGAGGTCGGGTAAGTTTTTTAGATCGGGGATCAGGTTGGCGCCGATCCTCAGACCTTCTCGTAGGTGGTGTGGCAGGCGCAAGCGTTGTGCGATGCCGGCGCTCTTTTCGGCTGGTAGAGATAGAAACCATACCAGGTAGGCCAGTGCACGGCGAATCGGAGTGCCGCCCCAACTTTCAGGGAGATCCCAGGCCGGTTCAAGGGGCTCTTTAAGCACCTTGTGCATGGGCTCGGCGAGGTGGGGTTCCCAATGCAAATCGGGATGAATCGCCGTGAGCAGTTGGAGGTCTTCCAGGCGCTTTAGGGCCGGTAAGGGATCCTCTTCGGCCAAGATCAGGTCTAATTCATGACGCAGGCGATCTCCGGAGACCTGGCGGAGCAGATCACGCGCCTCGTGCATCAGTTGCAAGGTGCGTTCTTCAATTTGAAATCCAAAGCGCTGTTCGAAGCGCACAGCACGCAACATGCGTGTGGGGTCGTCCACAAACGAAAGCGAGTGTAAGACGCGGATCAATCCTCGTTGGAGGTCGGCATACCCGCCCCAATAGTCATAAAGATCTCCATAATGCCGTCCATCAAGGCGTAGCGCCAGAGTGTTTATCGTAAAATCACGGCGATGAAGGTCGAGTTTAATGCTGCTGCGCTCGACGGTGGGTAAAGCGGTAGGGTAGTCATAAAACTCGGTGCGCGCGCTGATTAAGTCCAGAAATTCCGGCAATTCGTTCGCGTTGGATTCATCCAGGTGCAGTGCGTTCTTCAAGAGCGAGGCGCGAATCTCGGCAATATGCCACTTGGCAGTACCAAAGCGGCTGTGGCTGGTAACACGCCCACCGAATTCACGCTCCAAAGCCCGCGCCAGGGCAATTGCATCTCCCTCGACAACAATATCGAAGTCCTGGCTGGGGCGATTGAGTAACAGGTCGCGCACAAAGCCCCCGACCACGTAAACGGGCAGGCGGCGCTGATGAGCACGTTGGGCGACCAATTTGAGCAGAGCCAATCGTGCCGGGGGGAGGGCGGCTTCGAGGCGGTCGGCAAAATTCTGGCGCGAAGGCGCGGCAAGATGGTTGCGCCCCAGTGCTTTTAGTAAATCCGTACGGGTGACGATCCCAATGACGGTGTGAGTTTCTGGATCTACAACCGGGATTTGCCCCCAACCGGTCTCGGCCATTAGGCGTTGCACAACCTCGAGCGGATCCTGGGGATGTACTACTACTTCGCCGGCTTCCATCAGGCTGGAGGCGGGGAGGTTGAGCCGGTGGGCAAGGGCGCGATCTACTGCGCGGCGGGTCAGAAGTCCGATCACCTTCCCTTCTTTGACAACCGGATAGCCCTCATAGCCATAACGTTGCATCAGTTGAGCGGCTTCTTGAGCAGAGGTTTCAGGGGAGAGCACCATAGGGCGCGGCGACATGATCTGTTCAACGGTAATCGCCGGCTCAACCAATTGAGGTAGCGCGTCCAGCAGCCGTTGATAGATGGTTTCGAGGGCTTCATCATTACCTGTTTCCAGGTCAGAGGGCCGAATCAGTGCGGCGGCGGCACGTTCGTGCCCTCCGCCCCCAAAAAGACTGGCAATTTTGGCGACGTTGATGCGGTCGGTTGTGGATCGCGCAACCAGGCGGATGCCTTCGGCGGTTTTCACCAGTAAGAACAAACCGTCAGGATCTAGCAAATCGCGTAATTTATGCGCAATGCTGGAGACTTCTTCTACCAGTCCGGTTGCCTCTCCCTTGGCGATAACAATCGTCTGGCCGTTAATCTCATGCGTTTCGGCATTGGCCAAAAGGCGGTGGTAGACTTCACGCTGATCGTCGGAAAGGGGCGGGTTGAGAAACTGATTGGCAAGATGCAGGCTGGCGCCTTGCTCCAATAAATAGGCGACGGCTTGAGCGTCACGTGCGGTGGTGCTGTTGTAGGTGAGTGATCCGGTATCTTCATAAATGCCGAGGAGCAAAAGAGTGGCCAAATGGGCATTGAGGGGCTCCAAGCGTTCGCGCAGGGCCTCGACGAGCAGGGTCGTGCAGGCTCCCACGCGCTCGATAGTCACCTGCCACTCGGGAGGGAGGTCGGGGCGGGGTTGATGGTGATCAATGACGCGCACGCGGGTGGTTTTCCCCATTCCCTTGAGAGTAACCAGCGATTGGGTGTCCACCAGTGTAACGCATTCAATGGGCTCGTTGGGCAAATCCCGCACTTCGTGAAACGGAAGTTCACTGCCGTAAAGATTCAAGTAAGCCCGAACGTTGCGGTTGAGGCGGCGCGGCAAAACAGGGAGCGCTCGCTCATCCAACAATGAGGCGCCGAGCAGGGCGGCTATGGCGTCAAAATCGGCTTGTTCGTGCGTTAAAATGACGTGCACGGCTTAATTGTAACATCTGCGGTAGAATTAAAACCCGGATAAACTGGCTCTGATTTAAGGTTGAGCGCTATGGAGGGTAGTATGTTACCCGAGTTGACTCAAGAGGAAGTGCTACGCTATTCGCGTCATCTGGTTATCCCCGAAGTTGGCATGGAAGGCCAGCGCAAACTGAAAGCGGCTTCGGTGCTCATTGTGGGGACGGGAGGACTGGGCTCACCAATTGCTTTGTACCTGGCTGCGGCAGGGGTGGGGCATATTGGACTCGTGGATTATGATGTCGTGGATGAGTCGAACTTGCAGCGCCAGATTGCCCATGGCACGGATCGTCTGGGCATGCTCAAAGTAGAATCGGCACGCAAGCGCCTTTTGGAACTCAATCCGTTCATCCAGGTGGACGTTTATAACGAGGTTTTTTCGGCGGAAAATGCAGAAACTATTGCGTCCGGGTATGAGATTTTGGTGGATGGAACAGATAACTTTCCCACCCGCTATCTAATAAACGACCTGGCTGTTCTTACCGGTCGTCCTTATGTGTATGGTTCGGTTTTTCGTTTTGAGGGGCAAGTGAGCGTTTTTGATGCCCGGCACGGCCCGTGTTACCGGTGCTTGTTCCCCGAACCACCCCCTCCGGAGAGCGTGCCCTCTTGTGCCGATGCCGGCGTGTTTGGGGTTTTGCCCGGGACAATCGGAACCTTGCAGGCCACGGAAGTCATTAAACTCATTCTGGGAGTGGGTCAGCCTCTGATCGGCAAACTGCTTCTCTACGATGCCCTGGATATGTCGTTTGAGATCATTACATTGCGCAAAAGTCCACAGTGCAAGGTATGTGGTGAACATCCTGAAATTACGCATCTCATTGACTATGAGGCTTTCTGCGGTGTGCCGGCGCGCCCGCATCCTCAGGCCGAAGTGGGAGAAGGGTTTGATCTTTCCCCCGAGGAACTGGCCTGGCGCCTGCAAAGCGGTGATTCGCCGGTGTTGATAGATGTGCGTCACCCGGTTGAAAGCCAGATTGCGGCCTTGCCGGGCGCACTGCAGATCCCGCTGGAGAAACTGCCTGCAAAATTGCAAGAGTTAAATCCTCATGCGGAGTATGTGCTGTTCTGCCGGACCGGCGTGCGTTCGGCACGCGCGCTCAAAATCATGCGTATGGCCGGCTTTCAGCATGTGAAACACCTAAAAGGTGGGCTGAACGCGTGGGCAGAACGCGTTGATCCTAAGATGTTGCGATATTAAGTTGAACGGCACCAGTATTAGTGGTAGAGAAAGGGGCAGGTGTTGATGATGGACGAATTGGTTACCAAACCCACTTTATTGGCGGTATTAGCTCATCCCGATGATGAGTCCTTTGGAGTCGGTGGCACCCTGGCATATTACGCTCGCCGGGGTGTGGATGTCTATCTGATCTGTGCCACACGAGGTGAAGCCGGGGACGTGGATGAAGAATATCTACAAGGCTATCACTCGATTGCCGAACGTCGCGAGGCCGAATTGCGTTGCGCGGCGGGAAAGTTGGGCTTGGCGGGGGTTTATTTTCTGGATTATCGCGATTCGGGCATGCCCGGCAGTGCCGACAATCATCATCCTCAGGCGTTGATGAATGCGCCACTTGAAGACGTGGCGCGCAAAATTATCGTGTATATTCGCCGCTTGCGCCCACAAGTTGTGATCACCTTTGATCCCATTGGGGGTTACCGTCATCCGGATCATATTGTCATTCACCAAGCCACCGTGCGGGCGTTTGAATCGGCAGCGCAACCCAATCCATTGCTCGATGCTCAGGGTTTACCCCCCTATCAACCGGCAAAACTATATTTTCACACCATCCCGCGCGCATTTCTGCGCCTGAGCGTCCGCCTCATGCGGTTGACCGGACGCGATCCTCATCGGGCTGGGCGGAACGGGGATATTGATCTGGCCGCCATTGCGGCGGTAGAGTTCCCCACCGATGCGGTCGTAGACTATCACGAGGTGGCAGCGATTCGTGAAGAAGCCGCGGCGTGTCATGCCAGCCAAGGTGGCGGTGGTTTGACCGGCGGTTGGCTGGGTCGTGTTTTCCGGCGCTGGATGGCGCGTGATACGTTTATGCGCGCCTATCCGTTGCCGGTAAATGGACACGTCGAACGCGATCTCTTCGCGGGGATTGCCGACTTGCCTCCCCTACAGCGTTAATTTCTACCTATCACTCTAGGTCTGGATGACGAGCAGACGCGGTAAACCGGCAAGATCAGGACGGACTTCGATCCGGGCGCGAGGAAAGAGACGCCGAGCCAGCGCAGGTAGAACCTCTGCTTGGGAAGCATCTATTTCGACGAGCAGTAGACCCCCTGCGCTTATGCAGTAAGGCGCCTGTTCCAGCAATCGCTGAATGAGATTGAGCCCCTTGGGACCGCCGTCGAGCGCCTCGAGGGGTTCATAGTCAGTCACCCTCAGCGTGGGTAGGCGTGAGGTGGGAATATAGGGCAGGTTGGCGCAAATCAGATCAAACGAGGTGTCCACCGGGTTGAGCAAATCTGCCTGAACCAAGTAAACCCGGTTCATCAACCCAAAGTGGCGCACGTTTTCTTGGGCCACCTGGAGTGCAGCGCGGGAACGGTCTAGTGCCAGAACCTTAAGGTTTGAGATATGATAGGCCAGGCTGATCGCAATGCAGCCTGAGCCAGTACCGACGTCAGTGGCTGCCCGCCGTGAAGGATTTTCGCGCAGCCAGGCCAGAGCATATTCGACCAGCACTTCAGTTTCAGGACGAGGGATAAGCACGGCCGGGGTAACCTTTATAGGTAAGCCGTAGAACTCTTGCCGGCCCAGCACATACGGCAGGGGTTCGCCTTGCTCGAGTCGCCTTAAGAGGCGTGCTAACGATTCAAGAGCGCTTTCGTTGAGAGGTTGCTCGGGATGTGCAAGTAGGTAAGCGCGCGATACTCCAAGGACATGCGCCAGCAGGGCTTGGGCTTCGATGGATGGGGTCTCAGTAATCGGGCGAAGGGTTTGGGTAGCCCGGTTAAGCCACTCAGCGATGGTTATTGTCGTCGTCATCCTCGTCGAGGCCGGCGGCCAATTGCTGTGCCTGATCGCGCAGTGCGAGTTCTTCGATGAACATATCCAGGTCGCCATCCATCACGGCCGGCAGGTTGTAAGATGAAAGGCCTATGCGATGATCGGTGACGCGGTTCTGCGGGTAGTTGTAGGTGCGGATTTTCTCGGCCCGCTCCCCTGTGCCAACCTGTGCCCGGCGGGTGGCGTCCAGTTCTTGCTGGCGTTTTTGCATTTCCATTTCATACAGGCGCGCGCGTAAGATGCTCATCGCCCGCAGGCGGTTTTGAAGTTGGGAACGTTCATCCTGGCAGGCAACGACAATCCCTGTCGGCAGGTGGGTAATGCGCACGGCGGTGGCATTTTTCTGGACGTTTTGCCCGCCCGCGCCGGCGGAGCGATAAACATCAATGCGTAGATCGGATTCGGGGATGTGGATATCCACCTCTTCCACTTCGGCCAGAACAGCGACAGTGACGGTGGACGTATGGATGCGCCCCGAAGCCTCGGTCACCGGAATGCGCTGTACGCGGTGGACGCCTGACTCATATTTGAGGCGGGAATACGCTCCCTTTCCTTTGACCAAGAAGATGATTTCTTTGAATCCGCCGATACCAGTTTCGTTCTGTGAAAGGACCTCGACTTCCCAACCTTGGCGCTCGGCATAACGGGAATACATGCGGAATAGGTCGGCAGCAAATAGTGCTGCTTCTTCGCCTCCTGTGCCAGCGCGGATTTCCATAATGACGTTGCGCTCATCGCGGGGATCTTTGGGTAAGAGCAGGGCTTTGAGTTCACGCTCCAACTGTTCCAGGCGCGGCTCCAATTCCTCAATTTCCTGCTCCGCCAGTTCGCGGATCTCGGGATCATCGGAGTCGCGCAGTGCCCGGGCTTCTTCAAGGCGTTGTAGCGTCTGACGGTAGGCTTGCGAACGGGTGACGATTTCTTCGAGTTCGGCGCGTTCCTTCGCCAACTCCGCCGCCCGCTGGTAGTCATCCACGACTTGTTCCAGTAATTGGTTAATTTCGTTGTAGCGTGCTTCAATTAAAGCCAGTTTATCCAGCATATCCGACATAATCGTTTCATCCTTTGAGGTTACCGCTCACCAATTATACCAAGGCGCTGAGGGTTACGAAGGCTTGGATCGCGAGTGATGTGGTCACCGGGACTTAAGCGAGAGTTTACCAGTTCACAATTTTCTCTTAACCTTTTTGGGGTATCATTAAGACAACTGTGTGAAACCTGTGCCAGGGATGCTTATTTCTTATGTGATAAAATTGGTGGCGGAGTTGATGCCTGATGGAATCCAAACCTGACGCCCTTGTCCGTATTGCTACTCAGGCGCGTGCCTCGGTGACGCCCCCGACAACAAAAGATTACGCCATTGAAATGCGGAATGTGAATGTGTATTATGGATCCTTCCGCGCCGTTAAGGATGTGAATCTCCAAATCGAGGCGCGTAAGATTACCGCCATTATTGGCCCTTCGGGGTGCGGAAAAAGCACCGTGATCCGTTGTTTCAACCGCATGAATGAATTGATACCGGGCGCGCGTTTAACCGGTGAGGTTCTCTTTCACGGAAAAAACATTTATGACCCCGACGTGGATCCGGTCCAAGTGCGGCGGTTGATCGGGATGGTTTTTCAGAAGCCTAATCCTTTCCCCAAGAGTATTTATGAGAATATCGCCTGGGGCGCCCGTATCAACGGTTACCGTGGAAACATGGATGAATTAGTCGAGGAATCTTTACGCCAGGCGGCATTGTGGGATGAGGTTAAGGATG
>FMJZ01015547.1_pt1 | contig 17043 bp, 17 predicted proteins | sample 1987881 | NCBI WGS metagenome assembly FMJZ01 (sample SAMEA4378227, study PRJEB15110) | soil metagenome | biome: soil; feature: Field; material: Soil | place: India | collected 2015-03-11 | depth 0 m | reverse complement strand
CTCGTGTGGCGGCGCTGCGCGCGGCGGTGTGCCGTCCGGCGCGCTGCTGCCGCTGATCACGGCAACCGGAGACGCAAAAGCAGCGGGGGGAAATATTTCACGCGCTGCGCGATGTGGCACAGTGGTAAGTTACAGTTTGCCTGACGGGCTTAAGGGTACAGAGAGAAATATTTCACGCGCTGCGCGATGTGGCACAGTGGTGGCCATAGTCAAACGGGGGTGATGCTCTATTACCCCCGCTCTGTAAGTTTTATTGCTGCCAACCTTGTTGGGGCGTAGCCGCTATGGCTCACAGATTCATCACCCAGCCTTCAATCCTCCTCAAACGGACTACGCACGCGATCACGAATCCAGATCGGCTTCCATCCCGGCACAACCAAACTGCGCAGTTGGCAACGAATCAACGCGCCCTTCACGATGGATTGCTGCATCAGCAACTGCTTGTCCACCAGAAAGGTGTAACTGTGATTATCAGTGCTGGCTAAAGCGCCCGTATGGATCGTTATCTGGACACATTGCGCTTTTGCAAGCGATCTAAGCATTGCACGACTAATTGGATTATCACTCGTACCTAGGCGCTTAAAAACATTGACACCATCAACCAACTGGCGCACAATCCCAACTACGTCCTCACGACGCCGTGTACAGGATCGCGCCGGATGATATTCTTTTTGGGAGCCGGTTGCCGCACTTCCTGCTCATAGTCTTGTTGCACCTGTCTCGCATAAGATGGCTCAAGGCCCGGCGTCATCATCATCACTGCCATCCCGCGCTCAATCACCTCACGCCCATAGGTTTCGATTAAGGAATTAAGATAACCACGACATTGATGTTTCGGCCACGGCGCCCCTAGCGCATCAAAGAAGACTTTGCAACCGCAATCACAGGTGAAATAAAACACTTGTTGACCACAAGTATTAGCGGCCATGAGCATGAATTGCAGCGAGCGCCGTGCGAAGTGGTGTAGAAACGCATGTTGTTCTCCGGCAAGAGTGCAAGTGAAGACAGAACATCGGGATCATGTACGCAGCACTAGAGAACTGGTTTCATTGAACGGTAATATCCTAAGCACTTCGTCAATGAATAGTGATTGCATTCTCGACGAAGCTTTCGGGAGTGTTTCTAGCCCACTTCCAATCTCGCTCGCCAATAGAATAGCTTCATCACAACACACCTAATATCCATATGATATGATTCCGATGCACAGATGCCAATATCAAGCCACCGGAGCGCATGGTTTAGAACAAACATTCTGCCAAGATTGTAGAGAGAGGAGAACTAATATCAAGCCGTGTGATAACTGGATCAGGATGGCCAGCCATTGAGGAGATATCTCATAAACTCATAAATAATCCCTGAGCGGCTATTTTTTGTACTACGCCATCATTGCTGACATAGTAAACCCTCCTCACAGGACACCACTTCCGGCAACGGATCATTTGCACCGACACCCAACGTATCCATCGCGATCACGAACTTTTTGCCTAGGCGAGCAGATAAGCGTATAATACTATCATCTTGGACGTTTTTTTATCCAATTATACATAATAATACTTCCCGCCATAGCTCTCGACCTGCCAAGGAGCATCTAGAAAGCGCTCACTATGGATGGATTCCAATACACCTTCGCCGCGCTTCGAGGGATTCAAGCGGGCCGTGAATACTACGTCGCTATGTGTCCGCTACGCCTGCTGCCTAAGATTTTTGAGTTTGACAGCCAAGACTTGCCGCCAGAGCTGCGTGCGCAGCGCGTGCTCAATAAAAGTCGGATTCCGGCCATTACGCGCTACATTGTTGAACATCCGCATGATTACGTCTTCTCGGCAATTACAGCCTCGATTGACGGCCCCGTCCAGTTCAAGCCGTTCGAGGAACATGGAGTGCATCGTAACATCGGGCAGTTGATTGTCCCGCTCTCTGCCCGCTTTATCATCAATGATGGTCAACACCGGCGGGCCGTCATTGAAGAGGCGTTGCGCGAGATGCCCGATCTTGGCGATGAGACGATTGCTGTGGTCTTCTTCCTCGATGCCGGTCTGAAGCGAAGTCAACAAATCTTCGCTGATCTGAACACGCATGCTGTCCGCGCAAGCTCTTCGATTGGCATCCTGTACGATTTCCGGTCACCCCTTGCCTACGTTGCTCGTCGCGCTGCCGCTGAAGTGCCGGCCTTCAAGGGCTTGACCGAAATGGAACGTTCGTCCATTGCGAACCGTTCGCTGAAGCTGTTCACCCTCAGCGGGATTTACTACGCTACCGGCGCCTTACTGCGGAAAGAAGCCGAGGATGAAATCAGTCCCGCTGAAGAACAAATTGCCATTGATTATTGGACCGCGCTCTGCACCGTGATACCGGAATGGAATGAGCGGGTGATTCGCGCTACCTCTAGTCTTGAGCTACGCCGGGATTATATTCATTTCCACAGTGTCACCCTCCATGCGTTGGGGATTGTCGGCGCCGATTTGATCGCCACCTATCCGCGCACGTGGCGAGAACATTTGACAAAGCTGCGATCAATCGACTGGCGGCGCACGAATCCGCTCTGGGAAGGGCGGGCAATGGTTGGCGGTCAGCTCAGCAAGGCCCGCGCCCAGATTATTCGTACTGCGAACGCCATCAAACAAGTGTTGGGATTACCCCTCTCGCCCGAAGAACTGCGCCTTGAACATACATCGGTTGATGCGACCGCTGCGTTCGATGCCAATCACTTGGAGACAGCATCATGAATCACCACGTCGAGTCGGTGTTTTCGCGCCGAACCTTATCTGATATCTACCAAGAGATCCGCGACGTATATCTCGCAAACGCGATGCCGTGGGTCGTTGGGTATAGCGGCGGCAAAGACTCGACCGCGTCGCTCCAACTGATTTGGTATGCGCTCCGCGATGTACCGCGCGCGCAGTTACGGAAACCGATTTATGTGATTGCAACCGATACGCTGGTTGAGACGCCGCTGATCGTCGATCACGTGAATCATAATTTGGGAAATATTGGCCGCTTCGCGCGCGAGGAAGGATTGCCGATGACGGTTCACCGTCTGACCCCGAAAGTGACGGATACCTTCTGGGTCAACCTGATTGGGCGCGGCTACCCGGCGCCACATAGCCGGTTTCGGTGGTGTACCGAACGGATGAAGATTCGCCCGGCCGATGAATTTATCGTGAGCAAAGTAGCACAGCACGGCGAGGTTGTTTTAATCCTCGGTCAGCGCCGGAGCGAGAGCCAAGCACGGGCACAGGTGATGCGGGAGTATCGCATCACCGGTTCGCGCCTCTCGCGCCATTCAACCCTACCGAAGGCGTATGTCTATACCCCGCTCGAAGACTTTACGACTGATGATGTGTGGACGTACCTCCTGACAGTGCCGTCGCCATGGCACGGCAACAATCGCGATTTAGCCGCGCTCTATCGGAGCGCGCAGTCCGGTGAGTGTCCGCTCATAGTCGATCTCTCGACGCCGTCGTGTGGCAATAGCCGGTTTGGGTGCTGGGTCTGTACGGTGGTCGAACGCGATCGCTCGATGGAGGCGCTCATTGATAACGGTGAAGAGTGGATGATCCCGCTGCTGGAGTTTCGCGACTTTCTGGCCGCTACCCAAGATCCGGAGCGGCGCAGGGAGGTGCGTGACTATCGCCGGCGCGATGGGCTTGTTCATTTTCGGAAAGTGCAGTCAGGCGAGGATCTCATCCGGGGGCCGTACCGGCTTGAATTTCGCAAAGAATTGCTGACGCGGTTGTTGCAGGTGCAAGAGCAGGTGCGCCGTGAAAAACCGGAATTGAATCTCGAATTGATTAGCCCGGCCGAACTGTACGAGATCCGCCGCCTGTGGCGGATTGAGGCGCACGATTGGGAGGATTCGGTTCCGGCGATTTATCGCGCAGTGACTGGACGCGACTTGCCGTGGCCGCAAGAAGATGGCGCTGTCTTCGGTCCGGCTGAACGCGCCCTCCTTGCTCAGATTTGCGCCGAAGAGGATGTGCCCGTCGAATTGTTGATCGCGCTCATTGAGCAGCAGCGTGATCAACACCTGCCAACCAGCCGGTCACGGATCGTCGAGCGAATCGACGAGGTGTTGCGACGCGAATGGCGCAGCGAGCAAGAGGTGTTGGCGGCAGTTGAGCACTACTTCCCCTTCGTCGAGGGCAAAGTGTCTGCAACAAAGGGAGTGTAGCGTGCAGTTCACTGAGTTTCGCTTGATTAACTTTGGCCAGTATGCGGGCGAACACCGGCTTGATGTGCGGCTAGAGGCGCACCATGGCCTCACCGAGCGTCCCATTATTCTCATCGGTGGCAGCAATGGCGCTGGGAAGACGACGATCTTGGAGGCTGTGCGACTGGCGCTCTACGGCCCTGCTGCGTTGGGGCAGCGAACGAAGCGCACCACCTATGAGGCATACCTGCGTAGCCGGATCCATCGCCCACCGGGCTCGCCGTTCTTGCACACGTTTGCCGGGGTCGGGGTTGGGTTCATCCAAACGATTGGGAGTGCGAGCCACGAGTTTCACGTCTTGCGAATGTGGGAACGCCACCGAGATCGCGTGCGCGAGACGGTTCAGATCACGAAAGATGGCGTTCCTCTGAACGAGCAAGACCGAAACTGGTGGGATCAGTTTGTGGCTGACCTTTTGCCGCCATCGCTGGCCGATCTGTTCTTTTTCGATGGGGAACAGATTCAGGCGTTGGCTGACGAGAATCACAATACCGTCCTCGGCGAGGCGATCCAATCGTTGCTTGGTCTCGATCTGTTGCAACGGCTGCGTGCTGATCTCGCGGTCTATCTTGCTCGTCAACGTCGCACCGGTCAACCCGGGCTGGAAGCGCAGCTTGCCGATCTCCGTTCTCGGCGTCAGGCGGTTGAAGCGGCGTTTCAGCAGGCCGATACGGAGTTGGGCCAGCTCAATAGCCTGATCGAACAGTGCCGCAGCAACATGACGGAAGCGGAACAGCGATTGGCGCGTGAAGGCGGTACGCTGGCCGCGCAGCGCGATCGGCTGAACCAACGCGCCCACGACCTTCGCGAGCTGCTCCGTCGCTATGAACGGCAGATCGCGGAACATGCCAATGGCTTATTGCCATTCGCCATCGCACCGCACCTTGCTCATGCGCTAAAGGATCGGCTTGAGCGTGACGAACAGGTTGAGCAGTATCAACGGGTAGCCGAAGTAGCTGACTCGTTTCTTTCAACCCTCACCTTTCATTTGAATGATATGAGCGCTGTGTTCGCTGGCATAGCACTTGATGCCCATGCGCAGCAACAGATTGTTGAACGCCTGTCTGACACCGCACGCGCAATTCGCGATCAGCTTGTTCCTGCGGGTGATCCAGCCTTAGCCACCGACACGGTCGTCCATCCGCTGATGAACGAGCAGCGCCAGCGCTTGATCCAGTGGCTCGACCAAGCCTTGACGACAATGCCAGCCCAACTCGCTGAGCTTGGACAGGCGTATGAGCAAGCGGCCGCTGAACTCACCACGATTGAAGCGACGTTACTGTCACTTCCAGCCGATGATCACCTTCAGCCGTTGCTGCAGCAGTTGTTGCATTTGCAACGAGAACTGGCTGATCTCGAATCGAAACATCGCGCGCAAGAAACGCTTGTGCACCAGTTGCGCCAACAACGGGCCGCGCTTGATCAGGAAGAGAAAGAACTCTACACGCGGCTCATGCGCGGCGATGATCCCAACTACCGGATCCACCTTGCGATCCGCGCTCAGCGTGTGGCGATGCGCTATGAAGAGGCGCTCCGACAAGCCAAGATCAAAGAGTTAGAGGCAGCGGTTGTCGATTGTTTCGGTCAGCTCAGTCATGAAGGCCCGTACATTCATCGCATCACCATCGACCCTGACACGTTTGCTGCCACGTTGTATAACGCGAAAGGCGATGCAGTGCCGCGCGAGCAACTTTCCGCTGGCGAAAAGCAACTGTACGCAGTCGCGCTCTTGTGGGCGTTGCGTCTTGTCTCCGGACGCACCGTGCCGATCATTATCGATACTCCGCTCGGTCGCTTGGATAGCGAGCATCGCCAACGGCTCGTGCAACGGTATCTGCCGCGCGCAAGCCATCAGGTGATTATTTTGTCAACTGATACCGAGATCGATCGCGAACGCTATGCCGATCTCGAACCGTTGATTGCCCGGTCGTATCGGCTCGCGTATCAACGTGGCGAAGCCAGCACACAGATTCAACCCGGATATTTCTGGTCAACGTACGAACATGACACGCACGGCGAAGGAGTGCCAGCACCAAGATGAATATCACCCGACTCCGATTTTGCGAAGAAGCCGATCAACGCTTGCGTCAGCTCAAAGCGCGTACCGGTCTGAGCGCGAATCTGCTGTGCCGTGTGGGGTTTATGCTCTCACTCGCTGAACCCACGATCCCCGATCCGAGCCAGTACCCGGAAGACAGTCAGCGCGAAATCGAACGCGGCACCTTGACCGGACGCTACGACGATCTGTTCGTTGCCTTCCTCCGTCAACGCTGCCTGAGTGATGGGTTACCAGTTGAAGGTGCTGGTTTCGAGGAACAATTCCGCGCACATATGAATCGTGGCGTCTTGCTTTTGTATCAGCAGGTGAAATCGTTGCCCGATCTCTGTGCGCTCGCCACTGCCGCTCGCTCTCACTCATAGGAGGCCGTGATGCAGCGACCGATTTATATGGATCACCATGCGACGACGCCAGTTGAACCGCGCGTCCTTGCTGCAATGCTGCCCTATTTCACCGACGTATTTGGCAACGCAGCGAGTAAAGATCACGACTTCGGCTATCAAGCGAGTCAGGCGGTTGAACGCGCGCGGGCACAGGTTGCCGCCTTGATCAATGCTCGGCCTGACGAGATCATCTTTACCAGCGGCGCCACCGAAGCCAACAATTTAGCCCTCTTTGGCGTCGCCGAACGCTACGCTGACAAGGGCGATCACATCATCACATGTGTAACCGAGCATAAAGCCGTGCTTGATGCGGCCAAACGGCTTGAATATCTTGGCAAGCGAGTGACATATCTGCGGGTTGATCAGTATGGATGCATTGATCTTGATGAAGTACGCGCTGCTATCACCCCGAAAACCATCCTCATCTCGATTATGGCGGCCAACAACGAGATTGGTACGCTTGCACCGCTTGCCGATATTGGGCGCATTGCCCGTGAGCACGGTGTCCTGTTTCACACCGATGCCACCCAAGCGGCTGGCTATATCCCCATCGATGTGCACCAGCAACAGATCGATCTCTTGTCCCTCTCGGCCCACAAGATGTATGGCCCGAAGGGGATTGGCGCATTGTATGTGCGACGAAGCAACCCCCGCGTGCGGCTTGCACCGATGATCTATGGCGGCGGTCACGAGCGCGGCCTCCGCTCGGGAACGCTCAATGTACCGGGGATTGTCGGTTTCGGGATGGCCGCTGAGATTGCCCGCCGTGAGATGGCGACGCTCGCTCCCCAATATCGCGCGTGGACAACTCGCTTGTTCGCTGGCCTGCAAGAGCGGATCGAGGGGGTTGCGCTCAACGGTCACCCAACCGAGCGCCTGCCCCATAATCTCAACGTCTACATCCCACAGATCGAAAGCCGGGCGTTCATCGCCGGTCTCCACGATCTCGCCATTGCCACCGGCTCGGCCTGCACCAGCGCCTCGGTCGAACCGTCACACGTGATCATGGCGCTTGGCTTTGGCGAAGAGCGGGCGCACGGATCGCTCCGGTTCGGTGTGGGGCGGACGAATACAAGTGATCAGATAGAGGTTGCTATTTCGATCGTTGCAGAACGAGTGGCGAAATTGCGAGCCTTACTCGCCAGATAAAGGAACGTTCAAATCTTCATTCCACGTTCGGCGAAGTTTAACATTTTGTACTAATTTTTCCAAGTCACTTTTGATCAGATTTCGTACATTTGCATTATCCTGAATTTTGATTGACCACGATAGTTCCCAAAAAATCGATGGTATAAGCCTAAGTATTCCTTGTACTTGCTGTTCAACCGCTTCTGGTGAGAAAATATCCACCATTCCCATTTCCCAAGCAAACTTCAACCGTTCCATAATAAATTCATTAAGCGCGTTGATATTCACCTTTGTCATGAAAGTATTCTCTTTACCCCAGAGATCTAGATAATTTCCCTTCACAGCACGCCAAACAGCGAGAAAAACTTCCAACATTGAGTCTTCATCATCTTCCATGAAATCGAACACGCTTTTCATAAACCGAAAAGCTTGCTCAATCGCTGAAATAGGTACAAGTTTAGGCCCCTTCTTGTTGTAGGGCCAATCGAGCAAATGCTGAAATGGACTAGTATCAAGGTCATTAACCTCCCGCAGCACAGGCGACATATTGCCATAATTGACACCTGCTTGTAACAAACGAGTTTGTAATTGTTTCTCGTCATCTAAGTGTGCAATAATTGCTTTCACATTATCAATCGGCACCCGAACGGCCTTGTTATTAATTACAATAAATTGAAACGCCTGCTCTTGTACGCTTGCATCGATAATACACACTGCGAGTAATGGCAAATCCTCATCGCTGAATTCAGAAATGCCATACAATCTGTGTTGCCCATCGACTACTAATGCAGGCCGTTGGTACTCTGGAGCATCCTTATCAAACTCAAAATAGAGCAATCCCCAGTCAATCTGTTGATTGCAGCCATTTCTTAAGTCTTGATGTTGCAGACAACCTTCAAGTTCTTCACGATATGAGGTAAAAACTGCGACTCCCGGCTCAAAAGCTAAAAGGATGTTATTCGGGATTGTGTTTATCGTGTTTGATTTCAAAAATCTTGTGATTGCTCTACTTCGTGTTGGGCGTAATACTCGTTGCGTTCCTTCTGATGATTCAGCTACTCTCTTAACACCAGCCCACTGTATAATATCACGTGCTCTTGCCCAAAAAACAAACAATTTCGGTGTATTTTCATCGATACGCTGCCGCACCAGATAGCCAAAATAACTGCGCGAAGCCACAAGGTACCTCCTACCAACTAACTAGAATACTCATCCTGAGCCGCCTTTATTTGAGCTAAATGCTCATCACAGTAGGCATCCATATTCAAAAAATGCCAATTATCATTATAATTACGTCGAGCAAAGCCTAACCTACCTTGCGATGCTGGCTTACCGCACAAAATGCAAGCATAATCACTTTTCGCCCATATCGCAATCTTAAATTGCCGGTTGAGGTTTCTATTAAAATCATCACTATCCTCTTCATCAACCAGACACATTTCCTCAAAATGAAAATCACTCGCATCCATATAACTTTGTTTATGATCAGAACATTTTTTGCATGCAACACGTAAGTTCGCTTCTTGACTAGCGCCACCCATCGCATGTGGCCAAACATGTTCAATCACGGCTGCAAGGTATTCATCATTTAATGAGAAATCCATATCACAGCCGCAGATATAACACTTAAGACCTTGTTTTTGGGCTTGCTGTCTGATCCGTCTTTTTACTGCTGGACGAACGCTCCTTGATCGCGCTGCAAGACACTCAAGCAGGAGCGCCAAAATCTTCTCTCGCCTTTCAGAAGGTATGTTCGTGCGATTTTGCAAGTAACTTCTAATTTCTTCAACATAATACCCACTTGGGTAGCTGTCACTACTATATTTCCGCTTCATGTATTCTGCGATGGTGATTAGTCGTCGGGTAACATAATTGATTAAACTCCGATATGTTAATAAAGCAAGTTCACCATCTGCCATCATCATCTTGTCTATCTGACCCAACACCGATGAATCATGTTTTGGATCGTAATGAAAGATTTCACTGAGAATATCTCTCAGTTTTTTACCCGGATTGATGAGATTGTTTTCTTGCAACATAGTTACGACTTACCAACAAGCATGGCCACCAAATTCCGCAGAGGCTGCCCGCCCTGATCTAACAATTCCGCCTTGACATCATGAATCCCAGCCTGTGCATACTCTTCGGCAATGGTTAAGATCTCGCCTTGGTTAAGGAGAACGTTAACATCACCGGTTGTGGCGACTGCAATCGCTTCAAGCAATTGATAGTCTTCTTCAGAGAACACCTCACGGCGAATAGTATGTTTTGCACCTGATGGCGCCGGACGCCGCATATCACGCCGATAGCCAAGCACAACGGCCAACATAAACACATCCTTGTGGGTACGAAAGGGAGCCAGTTCACCTCCTTCCTCGGCTTTACTCGTCAATTCGTGATAGATACCAATAACATCATCATCAATATTGACGCGATCTTTCCGAATAACACTATTTTCACTCATGATGACACCCTCTGGGCAAGTCATACGGATGACTCTTCTACGATCGTGGTACAACTGGTGCGTGGATCGAACTGTAAGCGATATTCCCGACCAATGCGCGGCTCAAGATGTTGCCGGGCTTGATCACGCAGCTCTTCGTCAGTAACAAAAAGCACTAATTGATTGGCTAACGATGGCAAATTGAGCGTAATACTATTGCGATGGTGCGACGACAGCCGGCCAAACGGCGTATCCATTACCAATGGCGCTTCGCCTTCGCTAATACGCGACATAGCAGCGATAAACGATAAACTTAACACTTGTCGCTCACCGGCTGAAAGTTCGGGTCGCGCTGGCATTCCGTAGCGATCGATCACTTCAAGGTGATAATTCTCGTCAAGCCGGACATCGCTAAAGTGCTCGCTCTTCCATGCCAGTTTCTTAAAAATTTCGCGCGTCTTCGCTTCGATCTGCACCCGCATGTCGTCAGCAAACTGCTTATGTATCTGATCGATAGCATGAAACGCACGTCGCGCCAGATCAAGCTTAGTCTGCAACAATTTAGCCCGTTGCTCTTCAGTTTTGGCCCGTGAAATACGCTTTTCCAATTCACCAATCTCTTTGCTCAACTGCTTGAGTCGTTCATTAATCTCGCCAATCTGCATATTAGCCCGATCAATATCCTCTGAGAACGTTTGTCGCTGTTTCTCAAGCTGGTTCACTTCCTCTACCTGCGATTGCTCAAGCTGACGGCGAATCTCACTGAGTTCACTTTCAAGGCGATGAATCGCTTCGGTCAGTTCACTCCGCTGACGCCAGGCAGCGTCAAGATCGGCACACCGGAGTTTCACCCGCTCGGCAAACGCCCGCAATCTTGCATAGAGCTCAAGTACGTTATCTTCAAGCGATCCCGGCAAGCTTTGCTGAAGCAACCGCAGCAAGCGCTGGTGTTCCGGACTGCCGTCGTTAATTGGACGACCACAGATACACTCCTTCCGCATGATCAAATCCTGCAAGAACTGCTGGCGAATATTGCTCGGAATCTCGCCCCGCGCGCGTTTTTCGTTCAGGATCTGGAGTGCCTGTTCCACGGCTGGCTGAGCCAGAATGAAGTAGCCGGTTGCAGCAAGCTCACGGATCCGCCGAGTGAGCGCATCGAGATCTATACGCCGTTGACGCAATTCCTGTTCACACTGATCTCGCTTGATCTGAAGATCACGCGCATCCCTCGTCTCACGTAGCTTGTCGTCAATTTCCCCGATCTTTCGCCGCGCCGACTCAATCTCCTTGCGCAACTCCAGTTGTTTTTTTTCAATTTCCTCGCGCTCAGCCCGCGCTTTGGCTTCGCGATCCAATAAATTAGCTAACTCACCACTCGAAATCTGGCGCAATTCCTTGCTATAATCATCGGCAACCTTGTCTAAATGACGTTTCGCTCGTTCTAAGATCTCAAGTTTGAGGACAAGATAGATCGCGTCACGTACATCTTTATGCGACTCTGGTTTGGCAAACTCATCGATCTTTTCACCATCAAACAAGAAGTAGGTGCGCACATTCGCAGGAAGGATCGAATTAATCGCGCCGATCGGATGAGGAATAGTCTCCCACTGCCCATCAGGTTGTGCGCGCATCAGCTTAAAATGTTCGTTGCGATCGACCGATACTCCTACTTCCTCCTTTCGGATCCCCGTTAACTTACGCTGTGCCATGTAACGATACCCGTCGTGTAAGAAATGCAGCTCAACCGCAGTTTCGACGCGCTCACCCGGTTGCGCGCGCTTAATGGCTTCCTTGCTGATCAACTCACCCACATTATCAATAATCTTGGTTTTATCGACTGAACGACCGTACAGACACCAGTTGATGGCGAGAAATAACGATGTCTTTCCTGCACCATTAACACCATGGATAACGGTTACATTACGTTGTAAATCTTTGGCAAATTCGAGTCGTTGTTTGCCGAAATACTGGCGGAAGTTTTCAAGAATAATACGATCGAGTTTCATAGCTTATGCTCATCCTGTACGTGAACCCTTCGAGGTGCCAAGAATGCGCTTTGCCTCTTCTGTGATGATCTCATCAATTCGATCATTAATGCGAGGCCGCTCCATCGTAATGTTTTCCTGCTCTAATTGCAGAACTTGTTCAATGACGCTCTTGATCTCTGGATCGAGTGTACTAAACAAACGCCGCAGCAAGTCACGGCTCATACTTACCTCCTACATATCCATTAATCCATACTGTCGTACCACATCCCAGATCACATCAAGCGCTTGATGCTTATTTAAGGCAGCCCCCGCAAACTCTTTAATCCGTTGCAGTTCTCGTCGCATGATACTACGCTCGACTTGCATTGCGGTTGAGAACTGCGGTTGATTGATAGGATCGGGGATCGTTACGAGATCGTGTAACACCGCCACATCTTTACCGGGAAACCGCCGCAAGATACGTCCACGTCGCTGAATAAATTCACGCGGATTGCCGCTGCTCGCGAGCAGATATGCGGTTCGGGTTGACGGTACGTCAACCCCTTCATCAAGGCATTTCATCGCGACCAAACCTTGGAGCGTACCATTGGCGAAATCGGTCAACAGCCGTTGTCGGGTGCGCACATCCTCCTTGGCGGTAAAGCGGTGGATCCGCACCCCCTTCTCGTGGCCAAGCAGGCGCACCACCGCATCAATATGACCGGGGGCGCAATAGAAGAGCGTATGCGAAATATCATCAGGATGATCAATCAATTGATTGAGAACGAAGAGTTTATTTGCGGCATGATTGAGCAAATCAGCCCGTTTGATCAGCAACCGACGCAAGGTTTCCCGCACCTCTAACTCATCTCGCTGGGAGAGGCGCGCAATTTTGGCCGAGAGATCCGCGTAACGCTCCATCTCTTCATCGGTCAACATCACGCAGTGGGGGTAATAATAGTACGGCGTCAGACTCGATCCAATTGCCTGTGCAAGTGGCAAAGAGAAGACGGTCTCACCGAAGTAATCGCGCAAGGCTTTCGTTCCCTCATCGTCGAACCAGCGATCCGGAGTCGCTGATAATCCGAGCCGGTAGGGAATGTGTTCTGGATACGCCTGACGCCGCTGTGCAGCGCCAAGATGATGGGCTTCATCGGCTATCAGCAGACTCGCACCTTGTAGACGCTGTAACTCAGCTTGAAAATCGGCTTGGGCAAATGTACTGTGGGTGACAATGACCGATAGACAGCACCGACGGCCGGCATTATAGGCAATGATCTGCTGATGTAAGCTGTCAAGCCAACGATCCTTGCTCTGATAGGCCAGTATTGGCTCATAGCCGAAGGATCGCATTTCAGCAGCCCATTGATCAACCAGATGCTGATACGGCACAGCGACCACCACTGCTAACCTGCCCTCACGCTTAAACAACCACGCTGACGCAGCCAGCGCCGTGATGGTCTTACCGGTACCGGTTGCCATCTCAAGCAAACCGCGACAATGATGATCGAACCAAGCCTCAATTGCAGCAATCTGATAATCACGGAGTGTCACCTTGGCCGGCACGGCTGGACGAGGCGCGCGATAGATGGACTGTTGGTCGCGTAATCGCCGGAGTTTCACCCACTCTGGTTCAGGGTAAGGGCGCTTACCCGTGCGTAAACGCACGATCTGCTCACGAGCAGCAGTTGGCAGATCGAACGTTTGCACATTTGGATCTGAATTATTCCACAAACGTTCAAAACGACGCGTATCAGCTTGCACCAATGGCGCCAGAAACGGCTCCCATGACCAAAAGATCTTGATTGACTCATAGTTGCGTATGCCTTGCATACTATCGTTGTAGGAGCCGTTGAAACTAACTTGATTGCCTTCATCATCGGTAAAAATACCGAATTTATCATGAAAGTCGCCGTGATCGAGCTTGTTACGCGGCAGCGCCAGTTTGAACGTGATCACCTCATCGGCCACCATCCACGCCAACGCCGTGCGCACGTCCTGATCGATGGTTACGGCTAGATCACCTATTGCACGCTCAAGCGCTTGGCGAATAACCGTGTCATGGCGAGCATCATCACCTAATTGCAGCGCTTCCCAATCGGCTAAATCCAATATGGGGCTAGTAATCCAGCGCGCTCTGCCGCCATTACGAGCAAAAGCCACCATGCCGCGCGCATTCATACGCAACCACGAGGAAGAGAAAAAGCCGACCCCACGGTCATAGCTAACAGCACGAGCGAGGAGCGGCTCGAAAAACTCGCCAACGAGATCGTGGCTGGACGTATCCATTGTAGGCAGTAACGATAAAGATTTGAATGTTGGCTTTAAGGTATTACCCATACAGAGAACCTCTTAACCTGTCATGCTGCTAAGACTGATGTGTGTAGTATACCATCGCGATCAAGTTGATGGCAATGCTGTTTACATACCGATGTATATGCTCTCATTGATATGCTGAGGCAATCGGCCGCACCGCAGTACAACGTAATGACATAGATGTTTACTTGAGGGCATTAGGTTGAACACGCTTTACAAACCAATCAACAAAGCTCGGAAACTTTTCTGCGCGAATGACATCACTTACCGCTATGCTGTATATATAGCCAAAACGCGCAACATAGACACCCAATTTAGTTATCACAGGCTTGGAATAACCATTATCATGACCTATAGATCCACTCTCAATACCTGCTATCTCGTGCAGGATATAGTATCCTATCAATTGATGAAAATGATCGCGTTCAAACTTAAAGGATTTTGTCGACTTCAATAATCATCTCATCGATCACCATATCAGCATCTGCTCCTCCTTCCATCAAGGAAGCAGCGCCAAACGTTGGGTTAAGCAAACAAAGACGTGAGGCAGTAAACCAGCGCGGTTCTACGATTGAAATAAGTTGGTGCAAATCAGCTATATCTTCATCAAACACATTACCAAGATTTCTATCAATCACTCCGGCCCTGAATATAGGGTCGAGTTGGGCAAGGCGAAGCACACTTGCCAGCAGTTGGTCAGTTAGTTGACCAGTTACAAGATACGCCTCGTAATCGTGTTGAGCTTGTTGAACAATCTGCTGCGTTTGCTCGGCAAACGGAAGCAAATCATGTCGCCCGTGGGCAACTTTAAGCCTCAGGATATTGGCAACCCTCTCCGCAATCCACGTGCTGGTCACCGCGCATGGATTCAGGCGCTGCACGCGTATTTATATTTCTCGCTCACCCTGTTCAAGACAGGTAAGGCATTAGGATGAGCTTTAACATCATCAGTAGCAAAAGCAAAATCCGGAGCTTTGATCTGCAAAGAAGAAATCTGCTGATATGCCTTAAAACGATCCCCTATTTCTAACAACTTTCGAACAACTTCTTGATTAGATTGAGTTGACGTTGAATCAGGTGGTTGTGGCACTTGCGGCTGAATAGATGAAGATACATCCGTTTTGAGGGTGTCGGATCTCAGTACACGCCATAATCCTACCATATCTATTAGGACGGCAATAAATTCTTCTCCCTTTTTTAAGGAACATGTTCAATTCCTATTTCCATTACTACACCACTTATTTCGCTTTCATTTTTCAAATAGAAAACAGCTTCTAAACCAAGCGGAATTTGTTGCTGGATGATACGTGAAAGCATGGCATTTCCTTAGCCTAGCTAAATGCTTGCTTAGCTATATTCTTGCCGATCCAAGCACCTTCGCCTATTGCCAACCTTCTGCGGGGTCATTACCTTATGCGTTTATATCAAGGTTGACCAATTTTACCAACCGGAACGGGTATGGGGTATATCATACACGATGTCATACAGGCGCAAACGTGAACGATTGGCGCACAATATCCTTACCTGCTCCAATTACCTCAACCGCACCACCTATCTGTTTCCGTCACTCGCTACCAAAACATTCCCGCAAGAACGGCCTATTTGCCCTCTGAGAAATAGACACGCTTTTGCGAAACCCGCTTCGCCAGCTCGATCCGGAGAAGGATAGGGATTGCCAGAAATCCCCGCAAAAACTGCGAATCCTTTTGCCTATTCACGCGGTTTCTTACATGAATACTTTTTCATCTTCTAGCTGAGAGGATAGACGCTATGTCGCTGCTGACCCGCTTGCTCAACGTCGCCCCACCAGCCGTTCCGCCTGCACCGACCAACCCACCTGATCCAAAGTCGGAGCACGAGCAATCTAACCCGCCGCTCACGCCCTTCTGGCATCCCAAGGCGATCCGGCGCCCGATTAAGGTCAAGAGCGCGTGATCCATGGGCAACGCCTGCTCCGCAGGCTGATCCAGTGCTAAGGAATGCCCTTAGCGCAAGCGCTGTTCTCATCCGTCAATGCGGCAGTGGCCTTCTCCCGCTGCGCAGGAGAAGGGGTAGGGATGAGGGTAAGCATTCGACCTCGGCAAAGCATGCTGGATTTGAGCCGGTGCGCGATGATGATGGCAAGGAGTGAAGTGAGCGCCAGTGGCGCGATGAATCAAAACTAGCCTGTCAATAAACAAATTGGCCTCGTGTCATCAAGACCCGAAGCCAAATCGCTTGGTGAGCCGGGTGGGGATCGAACCCACGACCCTCTGATTAAAAGTCAGGTGCTCTACCGCTGAGCTACCGGCCCGCCGTTGGTAGTATAGCCGAGTCTGCGATTGGCGTCAACTGAATAGCCTCTGTCTGCGCTACGCTGTGCAAAGGCAATAAAGAGGCATTTGTGGTATCGGCAGAGTACTTATGCAGGTGGCCGGTTATAATGTGCGGCAGTTGCACCGCCGCACTCCATAAAGAAGCAGCTTCTTAGTTGTCATTGCGAGAATTCGCTTCCCATTTGTCATTGCGAGGGCGCGCAGCGCCCGAAGCAATCTCCC
>FMJZ01004667.1_pt1 | contig 17043 bp, 15 predicted proteins | sample 1987881 | NCBI WGS metagenome assembly FMJZ01 (sample SAMEA4378227, study PRJEB15110) | soil metagenome | biome: soil; feature: Field; material: Soil | place: India | collected 2015-03-11 | depth 0 m | reverse complement strand
TTTTGTAAAGCCAGATAAGGAGGAAAGAAAAAAAGAGATAGATAAGGTAAAGGATTTAATTAAGGTAGGATATAAGTTAGGAGCTCCAATTATTATGGTTTTTGGGGGAAGATGGGGAACTATAAAAGATTTTACTGAACTTATGGCAAAAAGGGGAAAGGAGCCAGCATTAGAAGGATATACTTATGAGGAGGGAATAGAATGGAATATATCTGCATTTAGGGAATGTGTAGATTTTGCAAAGGAATATGGGATAATTCTTGCTATAGAAAATCATTGGGGGCTAAACTATTCTGCAGAGGGGGTTTTGGATATTTTAAAAGGGGTAAATAGGGATTGGTTTAAGGTGGCACTAGATTGTGGAAACTTCTTAGATGATACCTATGAACAATTAGAAAAACTTATCCCCTATACTATTCTTGTTCATGCTAAAACCTATTTTGGAGGTGGAATTTTCTATGATTTTGATTTAAACCTGACTATGTTAAAATCTTAAGGATGCTAAAGAATGTGGGATACAAAGGATATCTATCCATAGAGTTTGAGGGGAAGGTAAATTATGAGGAGGGAATATTAGCAAGTATTGAGCTTCTTTCCCAAGCAATAAAAATTTCATAGGAGGATTTTTGCAATGTTTCTTTATATTTTTCTTTTTGTCTTCTTAATTAAAGAAGTATGGGATTTAATTCTTACCCTATGGAATAATAAATACTCCACATCAGCAAGGGTAAAAATTCCAGAGGTATTTAGGGATAAAGTAAGTGAGGAGGATTTTGAGAAATCTAAAAATTATTTAAGAGACAGAACAAATTTAGGAGTGATATCCCATATTATTGATATTATCCTTTCAATTATATTAATCCTTTGGGGATTTCCGTACTTTGAAAAACTTGTATCTTCCCTTTCAAAATCTTATATTTTTCAAGGTCTTTTATTCTTTGGGATTTTTGGTTTAATAAATTTTTTGGTTTCTCTTCCCTTTAGCATATACTCTACCTTTGTGATAGAGGAAAAGTATGGATTTAATACCACAACTCCTAAGGTTTTTATTATCGATATAATTAAATCTATAATGATATCTATAATTTTAGGAGTTCCCCTTCTTTACCTTCTTTTATGGATAATAGAGGTTGATCCCAATTGGTGGTGGAAATTTATTCTTGTTGTTATCATTTTTGAAATTTTTATCTCCTGGTTATATCCCATGGTTATAGCCCCTCTATTTAATAAATTTTATCCCTTAGAGGATGAAGAATTAAAAAATAAGATTCTTTCTCTTCTAGAAAAAGCAAAATTCAAAATCTCTAATATATTTGTTATGGATGCATCAAGAAGAACAAAAAAGGTAAATGCATATCTTACAGGAATTGGAAATTCAAGAAGGGTTGTCCTTTTTGATACTATATTAAGTTATACCCATGATGAAATCTTAGCAGTTCTTGCCCATGAACTGGGGCATCATGTTAAAAAGCATATTCCCAAGATAATAGCTTTAAGCATATTATTCTACATAGCATATATTTATTTTGTTTTCCTTATTTACAAATCTCCATTGATATCTTATACCTTCTCTGTAGAAAAAAGTTTTTCTATTATTGTCTACTCTTTTATCTTTATTTCATCTATTGCATATTTTATTACCCCTATTATAAATGCCATATCTCGCAAATTTGAATATTCAGCAGATAAATTCTCAAAGGAGCTTTTGGAAACAGAAGAGCCTTTAATAAGTGCCCTTAAAAGATTGGTAAAGGAAAATTTAGCAAATCTAAATCCCTTACCATTATATAGGATTTGGCATTATTCCCATCCATCTCCAGAAGAAAGAATTTTAGCTCTAAAAAAGGGATAAAAGTATTTGCCTGTTTAGCCACCTTAGATGATGTTCTATGAATTAGTAAGATTTATTAATAGAGAAAGGGAAATTATACCTGAGTCAATTTTAACAAAGGTTCCATGGGGAGTTAAGGCCAAATCAAAGGGATGAGGATTCTCTCACCCCATATCCTATCTTAGATGAAATTCTCAGGGCATATACTGAGGATAATTTATCTTTTATGAGATTGAGGAAAGAGAACTTTAATTTTTGAAGGATATGTGATTTATATCACAGACAAGAAATCAAAAGTATTGTAGTATAATAATATAAAGAAAAAGGAGGTATCCAAAGATGAGTAAGATTTTAAAGATTCTAACGGTAAGCATCCTTTCCCTTGTTCTTCTTCTCACAATATCCTTTGCTCAAATAGAAGAACGTCCTGTACCTGGAGAGAAATATCCTATTAATCTTTTCTTTTTCCTTCCCTGGATGAGTGGAGGAAGTGCAAGATTCCTTGGCATGGGTGGAGCAGGAACTGCCCTTGCCAATGATGCATCCTCTGTGGAATATAACCCTGCAGGGCTTGCATATGTAAGAAATATAAACTTAACGGTATTAACTTTAGGTGAAGTAAGTAAAGAATTTGTTGGCTGGGAAGGCGGAACTCCTAAGTATGAGTATAAATTTAATTTCAAGCCCCTTTATGCAGCATTAGCTCTATCAAATCTTTCTGTTGCATATAAAAAACCCTTTATACCACCTATAGTTGTGGCAAGGGCTGATGGTGGGTATTGGACAAGCTATGCACCCGATATTTACCCTATGAAGTTTGATTGGTTCTCTGATGTAACAGATGTCTCAAAGCTTGATACCTTCTCCTTAGGAACAGGAACAAAATTTGGGCCAATAGCTCTTGGGGTCAACTTAACCTACATTAAAGGGGAAGTATCAAGAAAGGTTGATGGGATATGGTTTGGAAGTGGAAGATTTATTCCGGGAAGCGAGTATGAAAATGATCCTGAGAAAGATAACTATCATACTTGGGATTCTCAATTTCATTCCTACGATTGGGCCAGTATTGATGGATTTACTGTGGATTTAGGGGCAATTCTAAATCTTGCTCTTTTAAAGGTAGGATTAGTTTATAGAAATGCCTATAGTAATATAAATTATATAAGAGACTATATGTGGCATGATGACTTTGTATGGGGCCACTGGGATGCTTGGTGGACCTATAATCCACCTCAGGAAGTATATTCTGGCATTAAGCTTCCTTCCTTCTTTAATTTTGGTGCTGCGATAGATTTGGGTATGATTAAATTAGCATTAGATTTAGAAAACTTTGATCTAAGTTATAATTTTAGTCAGGAGAATTGGAACAAGCCAGAAACCTGGAGATATGGAACCCTACGTGCAGGAGTAGAATTTTGGGTTCTTCCCATTCTTGCATTAAGGGCAGGAGCCTACGGGAATATAAGATTAGAAGAGCTTGATCCAACGAAGTCAGCAGAACTTGCAGTAAGGGGATTAACTTTATCTGTTGGTGCTGGATTGAATCTTTTTGGATTCTCTCTTGATGTTGCAGTCCTTGGGGAGCAAATTCAAAATATTTCTCCTGATTTATCCTATCTTAGATTTATTGCTTCTGGATCTGCAAAATTCTAAAAAGACAAACCCATCCCTTCTCTTATTTAAGCCGGGGCACCTCTCCCCGGCTTTTTATTTTATAACCTGCAATATTTTTCCACCGCCCACATATAAAATTTGATATTTTCTAATGGAGTTCCTCCTGGAACACTTCCTGCAGTACACTCCACAAAATTTCCATCTTCCCCTAAAAACTTCATGTCCCTTTTCACAATTTCAATAATCTCATAGGGTTTTCCATTTCTTAATGTGAAAGGAGGCATCTGCCCATAAATTTTTGTCTTTGGCATTGCTCTTCTTATTTCCTCAGGATGAATTTCAGGCCCAAAATTTACCTCATTTACTCCTAAATCATGTAAAATACTCATTAAATGCTTCATATTACTATCAGAATGTTGATATCTTTTATGTTCCTCTAAAGGAGCGAATTCCTTAAATATCTTCTCCAAGAAGGGAGCACAGAATTTCAAATATTTTTTAGGAGGAAAAAGAAAACAATTATCATCAGCAATAGAATATCCAAATTCATTATTATCAGTAGCCTCTCTTAATACCTTATTGTACTCTATTAACTTTTGACATAAAATTTCAAAAAACTCTAATAGAATATCTTCCTCTTCCATCATGAAAATACAAGTATTTTCTGTTCCTAAAATACTTGTTGCCATAGTTGCAGGTCCTCTACTAAAATTTCCCAGTTTCAATTTCTTTCCTGATATTTTCTCATAATTTTCCTTTTTCTCCATAAAATCTTCGGGAAGAGCAGATTTTTTTATATCAACTTTCTCCATCTTCTTTATCAACTCCTTTAGATCCTTTACATCTTCCACTTCTGAAATAAGCCATGGGGTTCCCCCCTCGGTGAGCACATATTTAGCTCCCATCAAAACTTCAAATCTATTGGGAGATGGTGGTTCAATGGGATCCTCAGGGTAAAATTTTCTACCTAATACCTTTTCTAATCTTTTATTTGCTTCTTTATGAAGCTTTAATCTATACTCATAATCAGTATAGTATCTAATCGTAGATTCCACATTTAAGAATTCAAACAAAAAGTGATCATCAAGCCAGTAAAAGATAGGAATTCTTATCTTATTATTAAAATTTTCTAAGGAGTAATCGTTCTCTTCCCAGAATTTCTGAAGATCAAACTTATCCAATTCCCCAATCATAAATTTCTCCTTAAGTTTTTAGAATTTATCTATAACCACTTTAACTGCTTTTCTTTCCCTCACTAATTTTAGCCCTTCATTTATCTCTTCTAAGGATATTCTGTGGGTAATTATAGGTTTGAATATATCCTCATACTTCTCAATGAATACTACTGCCTTCTTAAGGTGTTCTGTATCACTTACCCATATACCTTTAATAATCAAACTCTTCGAAGAAATATCATAAAAATCTACTGAAATCTTCTCTTCAGGTGTAGCAACCCCTACTATAAGATAGGTACCCCCTTTTCTAAGCATCTTTATTCCTTCTAAAATTGCTTTATTTGATCCTGTAGCCTCTATTACTAAATCAGCTCCTTTTTTATAGGTTATTTCTAAAATTTTCTTTATTTTCTCTTCTTCTGATAAATTTCTGTCAAGAATTAAATCTATTCCTATTTTCTCTACTATCTTTTTTCTAAAATTACTACCCGTAATTAGTATAGTATACCTCGCTCCCAGAAGTTTAGAAAGCACTAAAACAAAAATCCCAAGAGGTCCCCCACCTTGTACTACTACTGTCTTATCAAGCAAGTTATCTTGCAAAGAATCTATAGCATGAATTCCAGTGGCTCCCGAACATCCTGCCATAACCATTACGGCAGGGTCGACTCTAGAAGATACTTTCATTATCTCTGTTTTTTCTTCTAAAATAATATACTCACTATATGAACCCAGAAGATAAGGATATTCGGTACAAGAACGATTTATTCCATATATTTTTCTATTTTCACATAAATAAGGCATTTTAGCTATTTGACAAAAGTAACACTCTCTACACACAATTCCTCTATTCCATATAACTAAATCTCCTTTTTTAACAATCTCTCCGTTTAAATCTCTCTTTTCTCCATTTATTTCTATAACTTCCCCTATTCCTTCATGGCCTAATATTATAGGCAAGGGAACACGAGAATCTTTTCCATCTATCATATGTAAATCAGACCCACAAACTCCAGAAGCTACCATCCTCACCAAAATTCCCTTGGGAGGAAGTTCTGGAATATCAAAATATCGTATAACAAGAGGATTACCAAATTCTTCTAAAACAGCAGCTTTTGCCTTCATATTTAATTCTTCGGCCTCACAGGTTCTCTTATCTCATATTTTAATTCGCCATACCTCATGTAAAAAACAATATATTTATTCCAATTGGGATTTTTAGGAAGGAACTCCAATATGGGGGGCTCAAACCTTTTAAATCTTAAATGGGGACCTCTACTTTCATCTCTAATATAAACAGCATTAAGAATTACTTCTGCAACATCTAACATGTTAATTGTTTCGTAATAATAGGATAATCCATTTTCATCCAAGGATACTCCCTCTTTTCTTATTTCTTTAAGCTCATTTAAACCCCTTTTAATATCCTCCTCAATTCTTACTAAAAATCCATATTGAGAAATTATATCCCTTATTTTTTCCCTCACAATTTTAGCAGGAGTACCCTTTAAAGAAACTTCTTCATTGGTATCAGAAATTTCTATAAAATCTATGTTTTCAGCATATTCTACCGCTTTTTTACCAGAAATTTCTCCAAATACTTGGGTATCCAAAAGGGAATTTCCTCCAGGACGGTTGGCTCCATGTTGTCCTCCTGCACATTCTCCTACTGCAAAAAGTCCCTTTATATTTGTTCCTGCATCCTCTTTTATTTTTACTCCCCCTTGAAAATGCTGAAGAGAATTTTGAATGGGAATAGGATCCTTTGAAGGATCAATATCATAATTTCTTAGCCATTCTACAATTTGAGAATTAATTTTCAGAAGTCTTTCGTAGGGTTTTGTATTCTTAAATATTTCCTTTCCAATCTTCTCACTCCATTTTAAAATTTCTTCTGGAATATTCTCGTAGGATAAATAGGAAGGATTTTCCATAAAGTTCATAAATATTTTATGCCCCTTTTTCATATGATAATAAATACTAAGGTCAATTAACTTAGTAGGAGACTCAAAGGAAATGGGCCAATGGGCTCCTTTTTTAAATTCCAAAACACACAAATCCCTTTTATCTTCCTCTGAGAGATAATCCAATAAAAATTCCCTTCCCTTTTCATCCACAATCTTAGGCAGAGCTCTAAACATACTTCCTGATTCTGCAAATAAAATATGAGGATGACATATACCAATTTGCATAAATTCCATGTTAACAAGTTCCGCTCCTGCTCTTAATGCCATTGCATACCCATCACCCGTCATCTCAGAAGTGAAAACATTTTGGTGATATAATTCTCCTGCTCCACCTGCGGCTAATATAAATGCCTTTCCCTGAATAATAAATTTTTCTTGAGTGTTAACATCTATAGCTTTAGCCCCAATTACTCTATCTTGTTTTATTATAAGATCGTAAACCATTAAATTTTCATAGATTTCAACCCTTGTTTCCTTCACCTTTCTTGCTAAGGCTTTTGTCATCTCGATAGATGTATTAGGTCCCACATAACAGGCTCTTGGATAAAAGGATCCATCGGTAAGAAACTGATCAATTTTTCCATCAGGGGTTTTTACAAAGGGAACACCAATTGATATTAAATAGTTAATTGCAGATTCACTTTTCTTAGCCAAGATCTCTGCTAAATTATAATCAGACACTTCTCCTCCAATCCTATAAATATCCATAGCATGATGAAGATAATTTTCATCAGGAGGTAAAGTATAGGATAAAGTAGCATGAAAGGCCATTCTATCTGAAAAAGCATTGGCAGTGACCCCACCTAAACCAATGGGGTTTTTTGAGATGAGAAGAATTTTTAAATGGGGATTTTTTTCATAAGCGGAAAGGGAAGCTCTAAGCCCAGCACCTCCAGCTCCAATTACAATTACATCCCCCTTAATCCTTTTCATAGATAAACCCTTACTCCTTCCTCAGAAGATGTATATCCTGCATATATTACCTTTAAAGTATCCTTTGCCAATTCAAAATCCGAGATGGGTTCTCTTTTATATAAAACACATTCAATAAAATCTCTCATTTCGTGAGGATATCCCCTTATCCAATCCTCATCGGGAAAGGGGAAATTCCACATCTTGCCAATTTGAAAAGATATAATGCTTTTCTTCTCCTTGAACTTCAGGAATCTTTGTCAAATGTCCCACCTCTCCCACCACATATAATTGGTTTTATAGGTTTTCCATAAAATTTTTGAATCTTCATATTTTTTTCCTCCCATCTTCTAGGATAAGTCAAATTTTTATCTTATAGAATCTTCTAATTACTTAACCTAGAAATTAAAATCTTTGCCATCTTAATACTTCTGATAATTCCCTTTTCTTTGGTCTCTGAGGAATTTCCTTTGGATATCCCACTGCTAATATGACCATTAACTCTAAATTATCGGGACAATTAACAAGTCTTTTCACTTCTTCAGAATGTTCTTTTTTATATGAATTTATCCAACAAGTTCCAAGCCCATAAGCCTGAGCGGATATTATAATATTTTCTGTTGCTGCACAGGCGTCTTCTAATGCCGTTTCAGCATCTTTCTCACAAAATATAAGAATGCCTGCTCCTGCTTCCTTTAAAAATCTCCCGTAGGTGCAAATTTCTGAGAGCTTTTCCTTCAATTCTTTATCAGTAACTACTAAAAATGTCCAAGGTTGTCTATTATATCCCGAGGGAGCAAGGCGGGCACAATCAATTAGATCTTCTAAAATTTCCTTTGGAATCTCTTTGTCCAGATAATTCCTTACGCTTACCCGTGATTTTATAATATTAATCACTTCTTTCATATTAAGCCTCCTTATCACTTTTTCCAAGGGTTTTTTGGGTTATACCATACATTATTCCCATTTACCCATTATGCTTGAACCTTTTGAATTTTCTTTTTCACCTCCTCTTTATAGGAATAATTTATGCTAATTTTTAAAAGTTGTAAAGAAATAATTTAGCTAATCTGTAATCTTTCCTAATATTTTTATTGAGAGAATTAAAAATCAAGCAAAATAATAAGAAAGATTAAGCTTAATTCAAATTGATCTTTTAATTAGAAGGTTTCTTTAAATATTTTATATGTTTTATCAAAAATCGTAGGAATAATAGATTTTTATACCATTTTTAAGAGCATATTCTTCTACTTCTGGTTCTGTCATATGGGTAACAATGACAGGAAATATTTCTTCTCCTAATGTTTCTTTTATATCTTTTAATTTATCTATAAAATCACATATATGCCTTATAGATAAATTTGTCTTTGCTTCACCTACAATATATAATGCTTTTCCATCTTTTTCGGCCTTCCCAATAATATTGATCTCCATTGATTCTCCTTTTTTTGTTTTTATGAATTTTCTTATTAACCTTTCTTTAACTTCAATCTCAAAATCTCTTTTTAAAAGATCAGGAAGAGCTTTATAACTCTGATTTTCTAAATCAAATCCTACAGAATGTGAAATTCCTCCGACTTGTTTCTGCAAATCTTTTTGGATTAGTGCTAAGTTGTGAAGTTCTTCTTCAGTTCTTTTTTGAACTTCTGCAAGAGCGTTTAGTCTATCCTCGGTTCTTTTTTGGGCTTCTGCAAGTTCTTTGACTATAGCTTTTAGATCTATAAGTTCCGAATAAATTGGAAATTTTGTATCTATCTCCTGTTTTATTAATTCCTTTACTATGTGTATTATCTGTTCGAGATCTTCTTTGTTAAGAGTAGGCATTTATAAACCTCCATAAAAACCTTCATCTCTATATGCATTATAAAGTATATTTTAAGAAGTTTCAATTTTAATGTATATGATTTACTATTTTTTCAAAACCTGATATATTCCACATTTTAAATATAAAGATTCAGGATGGGAATAAAGGATGGGATGATCCTTTGATTGATATTTGAATTCTACAAGCCTTAATATTCTATTAGCATCATAGCTTGCTGCTTCTATAACTCTTTGAAATATTTCAGGAGAAACATGTTGAGAGCAAGAGCAAGTGATTAAAAATCCTTCATCTCTTACTATTTTCATAGCTCTTAGATTGATCTCTTTATAACCCCTTAAGGCATTCTCTAAATTTTTCTGAGATTTTGCAAAAGCAGGAGGATCGAGAATAATCACATCAAAATTTCTTCCCTCTTTATGAAATTTTCTAAGAAGGTCAAAGGCATTTTCTTCGATAAATTCAATTTTTTCAGAGAATCCGTTAAGAGCTACATTCTTTTTTGCAAGATCTAAAGCATAGCTTGAGGAATCCACTGCTACAACCTCTTCTGCCCCAAATTTTAAAGCATGAAGGGCGAAGGAGCCTGTATAAGAAAAGGCATCAAGAACCTCTGCCCCGTTTACCAGCCCTTTTAAAGCAGTTCTATTTTCCTTCTGATCCAAAAAGTATCCTGTTTTCTGCCCATTTTCAACATCTACCAATATCTTTAGTCCATTTTCCTCTATTTCTATAATAGGATCAAAATTTCCTTTCAAAAATCCCTTTATCTGAGGAAGATCTTCTATCTCTCTTATGGGAACATCATTTCTCTCATATATCCCTCGAGGCTGAAAAATTTCATCAAGAATCTCTAATATGGTCTCTTTGAATCTATCTATACCAAGGGAAAGGGTTTGAATCACTAAAATATCTTCAAATTTATCTACAATAAGTCCCGGAAGAAAATCTGCCTCTCCAAAAACTACTCTACAGGATCGAGCATCCACTAACCTTTTCCTATATTCCCATGCTCTAAGAATTCTTTCCCTGAAGAATTCTTTATCAATTTCTTCTTCCTTCCTTGTTAAAATTCTTATAGTTATCTTTGAATTGGGATTAATGTATCCCCTTCCTACAAAACTTTTGCTACTATCATAAATATCCACTATATCTCCTGGAGAAAAGTTTCCTTCAATTTTTAAGATTTCATTATGGTAAATCCAGGGATTACCTATAATAATCTTTCTAAGAGTATCTCTTTTTAAGAAGACTTTTATATTTTCCTTCATTTTCCGTTACAAATTATAGCATTTATATTATATTTCATGTTATTATTTTAAGTATGAAATTTTTAATAACTGGTGGAGCTGGATTTATTGGATCTCATATTGCAGAAAGATTGGTATGGGAGGAAGGAAAGGTAATTGTCCTTGATAATCTTTCCACAGGAAAGGAAGAAAATTTAAATTCTATTAAAGATAAGATTCTTTTTATAAATGGAGATATAAGAGATTTAGATCTACTTTTATCTTTAACTAAAAATGTGGATTATATATTTCACGAAGCTGCTATAACCTCTGTATTGGAATCCATAGAAAATCCAGAAAAATGCAATGAAATAAATATAAATGGAACTTTAAATGTCTTTATAGCAGGTCTTAGAAATCAAGTAAAAAGAATAATATATGCATCTTCTTCGGCTATATATGGAGATGATCCTATTATTCCCAAGAGGGAAGATCAAAAGATAAATCCAGTTTCTCCTTATGCTATAAGTAAATATGCAGGAGAACTTTACATGAAATTCTTTTTTGAGGTCTATAAATTAGAAGTTGTTTCCTTAAGGTATTTTAATGTGTATGGGCCAAGGCAAGATCCAAATTCCTTCTATTCTGCAGTAATTCCTAAATTTATATCTTCTCTTCTTAAGAATGAAACTCCCACCATATATGGAGATGGAGAACAAACAAGAGACTTTATATATGTGGAAGATGTGGTCGCAGCAAATATTCAGGCTATGAAAATAAAAAATATGGGAGGAAAGGTGTTTAATATTGCTACTGGAAAGAGGATAAGTATAAATAAACTTTATGAGAAGATTAAAAGGCTTATAAATGTAGATATAGACCCCATATATGCTCCAGAAAGAAAAGGAGAGATAAGGAATTCGGTGGGAGATATAACGTTGGCTAAAAAATATCTTTTATGGACTCCTAAATTTTCCTTAGAAGAAGGGCTTAAGAGAACGATAAATTGGTATAAGACGATTCTTTAAAGATTTTAACTGGGAGGTGTTATCTTATGGCATTTTTTGATTTACCCCTTTCTGAGTTATGGAAATATATGCCTGAAAGGGAAGAACCAAAGGATTTTGATGATTTTTGGAGAGAAACCTTAGAAGAATCCCATAACTATCCCCTTGATCCAGTCTTTGAGAAAATAGATTTTGGGCTTGAACTTGTAGATACTTATGATGTCACCTTTTCTGGATATAAAGGGCAAAGGATAAAGGGATGGCTTATACTTCCGAAAGAAAGAAGAAGTAAAATTCCTGGAATTGTGGGGTATATCGGATATGGAGGAGGAAGAAGTTTTCCTATAGATTTCTTGCTTTGGGCAAATTTAAATATCGCCCATCTTGTTATGGATACTCGAGGACAGGGAAGTTCTTGGAGTTGCGGAGATACTCCCGATTATGATGATTCTCCCTTTGATCCTCAATATTCTGGATTTATGACAAGGGGAATTCTTGATCCTAAAAAATATTATTATAGAAGAGTATTTACTGATGCTGTTAGGGCTGTGGAGACTTTGATGGCATTTCCTGATGTTGATAAAAATAGAATTGGAATTACAGGAGGAAGCCAAGGCGGAGGAATTACCTTAGCTGTAGCAGGACTTTCTTCTTATTTAAATATAGATATAAAGATTGCAATGCCTGATGTTCCTTTTTTATGTCATTTTAGAAGAGCATTAGAAATAACCAATGAATATCCCTATCAAGAGATAGACCAGTATTTAAAGATTCATAGAGATAAAGTAGATCAAGTATTTAAAACTCTTTCATACTTTGATGGTGTAAATTTTGCAGTAAGAGCAAAAGCAAAGGCCCTTTTTTCTGTAGGACTTATGGATATGATCTGTCCTCCTTCTACAGTATTTGCAGTATATAATTATTACAAAGGAGAGAAGGAGATCAAGATTTATCCCTTTAATGGGCATGAAGGTGGAGGCCCATTTCATACATTAGAGAAAATAAAATTTGTTAAAAAATTTTTAGTTTTTGAATAAAAAAGCCCTGGAAAATCCCAGGGCTTTCCGAGTTTATAGGAATATTTTCTTCTCTTAATTTATTCAAACTTACTGGGCCAAAGAGAATCTCTTGAGTAATAATCAATTTTATCTTTCAATTTCTTTTATAACCCTTTCCATATATCTAATCCATTTATGTTCAGGAGCATCGTAGAATATTTGTTCTCTTTTTTCTCCTGCTAATACCCAGAGATAATATACTTGATAACCAGGCGCTGCAACCACAGGATGATATCCTCTCTTTATCATAAGCAGAGAATTATCTTCTATTAGAAATAACTCATCTAAATCCCTTTCTTCAGTAAATATTCTTTGAATTCCAAATCCTTGAGAAGGATAAACTTTGTAAAAATAAACTTCTTCCATTTTTATCTCCTCTGGATAATTCTCCCTATCATGCTTATGGGGAGGAAAGCTGGACCAATTTCCAGGAGGATTTATGGTTTCTCCTACTAAAATTCTTTTTGCATTTATTCTTTTATCTATAATATCCTTAACATCTCTTCTCCAATTTAATATCCCCACATTTCTTATAATTACATCTTCGGGCTTTATTAATCTTACTTCTTCCTCAGTTTTCACCTTACTTTTACATAAAGCAACTTCTATTTCTTCTAAAGCTTCAATTTTAACTTCTTTATTGTTTGGAATATAAAGAGAAAAAGCATTTCCATCAACAACATTCCTCCTTGAACCTATCGAAGAATACTCAAGTTCATCTACTTTTACATTACATTTTCCAGATAGAATCACTAACCCAATTTCATAATCCTTGGAATTAAAAGAGTAATCATCCCCTTTTCCTCCTTTGAATACATCAAACTCGATATATTCCATTTCTCTTTCCTTTACCAAAGGATTTAGTCCCTTTTCTAAGGTTACTTTTTTAAACATTTTATACCTCCTTAATATCTATTTTTTAACATTAAGAAAATATTACTTCATTCCAGGGATTTTTTAAAATTATATCATATATTAAAAATCTTCTCTATATCTTTTATCTAAGGATTTTTATATTTTTTTCTTCTAAAAAAATGTTTTTAGGAAAAAAGCTTCCTTGAGATTCAGTTTTTTAGAAACTGAAATTTAATAAAATTCTATCCCAAGGAAGCTTTCCCTTTCAAAAAATTAATTACAGATCAGTGTAAAACTAGATTGCGAAAGTCTTGGGGGTCATCTTGCAACTATAACATCTTTAGAATAACAAAGGCACTAATAGGGTTAATTTGCAAATAGTAAAATTTAAGATAATTTAAAAAAGCCCTGGGATATTCCCCAGGACTTTTTTATACTCCAGATAGAGATCCCGCAAGAAGTCCCCTCATAAAAAATCTTCCAAGGAAGATATAAACTAAAAGGGGAGGTAAAGCTGTGAGTAATGCTCCTGCCATCTGAATATTCCATTCAACAAAATAACTTCCTGCAAGGTTGTTTAATGCTACAGTGATAGGCTGAACAGAGGGATTTGGTGCAACAACAAGTCCAAATAAGAAATCATTCCATATTGATGTAAATTGCCAAATCATAACTACTGCAAATCCCGGCATGGAAACAGGAAAAATTATTCTTCTATAAATTCCTGCAAATCCTGCACCATCAATTTTGGCAGCCTCTATTAATTCTGTGGGAATTGTAGCATAATAATTTCTAAAGATTAATGTAGTTATTGGAATTCCATAAACGGAATGGACAAAAATTAAACCAGGAATTGATCCATATAATTTGGTTTTTTGAAGAACCTGAACTAATGGAATAAGGATACTTTGATATGGAATAAACATACCAAATAAAAGTAAAGGAAAAATTATATCAGATCCTTTAAATTTCCATTTGGTAAGAACATATCCATTTAAAGATCCTAAAAAGGCAGAGATTATGGTAGCTGGTATTACAAGATAAATACTATTCATAAAGTTTTGGGAGAGGCCCCTTAGGCCTCGAGATGGATTACCCCTCCAAGCCTGAATAAAACTTTCAAAACTAAAATTTTTCGGAAAATTCCACATTTCTCTTAAATTTACCTCTGCAAAGCTCTTAAAACTTGTTGTCAAAAGTATGTAAACAGGCATTAAATAAAAAACAGCAAAAAAAATAAGGACAATATAAAGGAGAATTTTTGATATTTTCATTATCTTTTAACCTCCACCCTTAAACTGTATCTTAGATATGGTATTATTAGTACTGCAACAGAGATTAAAAGAATTATTGCGATACCTGCTCCTTGAGAGAAATAATTTCCTCTGAATGTGGTATCATACATAAATAATGCAGGAACATCACATGAAAATCCAACACCACTTCCTGTCATGGCAAAAACTAAATCAAAGATTTTAAGGGAGATATGTCCTAAAACAATTATAGCTCCAAGGGTTATAGGACGGAGAAGGGGAAGAATAATATATCTATAAACCTCAAAAGTGCTAGCACCATCCACTTGGGCTGCCTCAAAAAGCTCTGTAGGAATTCCCCTTATACCTGCAAGATACATTGCCATTACATATCCAGACATTTGCCAAACTGCTGCTATAACTACTGCTTTGATTCCTATTTCAGGATCTGTATACCATCCACTTTTCAAGAAGGAAAGCCCCAGTTTATCTAAAAGCATATTTATCCCTATGGATCCTTCTATTCCACCAGTCCCCGGATTTAATAGCCATCTCCAAACAACACCAGTAACTACAAAGGATATTGCCATGGGGAAAAGATAAATGTTTCTAAAGATATTTTCCCCTCTAATTTTTCTATCAATAAGAATTGCTAATAAAAGTCCAATAATAATTGAAGAAATTAAAAATAAAGATGTAAATACAAGGGTATTTTTTAATGAGATCTGAAATCTATAATTTTGGAAAAGATCAATATAATTTCTAAATCCTATAAAAGTAAAGTCTGGGAAAATATCTCTCCAATTTACAAGGGAAACCCAACCCGTCCACCCTATAAATCCATAAACAAAAATTGCTATTAAAATAATTGAAGGCAATATAAATAAAAAAGGAATAATCTTTTCTTTATTAATTTTCTTCATTCTTTTCCCTCCAAAATATAAAAGGGGGGAGATTCTTCTCCCCCTTTTCTTTTACTGTTTTACCCCTTGTTTTATAGCAATACTAACTAATGCCTTTTGGGTAGTACGTACATTGGGAAATGCTACAAAGAGTGAAATTACATCTTTAAAATCTGTTACCCATCCCTCAGATGCAGCTGCTCCATGCATTACACTGGGTACAATAGCATGTTTTAACCAGTCGTTCATAGCTGATTTTTGATATTCTGGGAATTTTGTCTTGTCTACATCGGTTCTTGCAGGAATTGATCCCTTCTTAATATTAAATACCTCTTGCCCTTCTTTTGAACCTAATACTTTTAAAAATGCTATCACATTACTCCTGTTCTTTACCCTCTTAGGAAGGCCAAAACTATCTGATAAAGCATCAAATATTCTAGCATTTCCTGGAGCTAATACCCAACCAAAGTCTTTGAATTCCTTTGCATAGAAGTATCCTACTGCCCAATCTCCCATAATATTCATTGCAGCCTTTTCTTCTACAATTAAAGCACATGCCTCATCCCACGTTCTTGCAGAATGATCTGGATTGACATATGTTAACATCTTTTTAAAGGTTTCTAAAGCATCGGTAACTTTTGGATCGGACCATTTTGTTTTTCCTGTCCAAAGGCCCTTATATCCTTCTGCACCTAATTTTCCAATTAAAACTGTTTCAAACACATGAGCAGCTTCCCATCCATCCTTTGTTCCAAATGCTAATGGAATAATTCCCTTCGCCTTTAATGTATCTGCTACTTTAAAGAATTCATCAAAGGTTCTTGGGGGTGTTAATTTATTTTCCTCAAAAATCTTTTTATTGTACCAGAGAACATTTGCCCTATGAATGTTTACTGGAACAGACCAGTATTCTCCTCTATAGGAAACTATGTCCAATATTCCCTTTGGCATTACCTTAAGCCATTCCTCTTCTTTATATAAGAAGGTGACTGGTTCCATAAATCCTGTTTTTACCCAGGTATCGATTAACTCATGCCCTGCATGGACTTGGAAAGTATCGGGAGGATCACCACCAAGCATTCTTGTTTTTAAAACTGCCTTTGCCTGGGCGCCAGCGCCACCAGCAACCGTTGCATTGATAATCTCTACTGCAGGATATTTTTTGTGGAAGATATCAAAGAGAGCTTGAAGACCTTCTGCTTCTCCACCTGCAGTCCACCAACTGAAAATCTCCAACTTGCCTTTTAATTGGGCTAAAGAGGAAAAAACTAAAAGAAGGAAAATTAAGGAGAAGATTACTAAAGTTTTACGCCACATGATTTATACCTCCTAAAAAAGTTTTTAAAAGAGGAAATTTTTCTTATTCACCACCTCCTAATTTTTGTTTTCAATAAGAAACTAACAAAGAAAATTATAAA
>FMJZ01001470.1_pt1 | contig 17048 bp, 13 predicted proteins | sample 1987881 | NCBI WGS metagenome assembly FMJZ01 (sample SAMEA4378227, study PRJEB15110) | soil metagenome | biome: soil; feature: Field; material: Soil | place: India | collected 2015-03-11 | depth 0 m | reverse complement strand
TTTTTTCCGCGAGAGAAGTTCCTTGTGGCTTTCTGAAGCAAAGACAAATGGAAACACGTCTTCTTTCGGTTCGTGAAGAGAGCTGGCTGGAACAGGCCATCGCCGTTCTTCGGGGCGGCGGCCTGGTTGCCTTCCCGACGGATACTGTCTATGGGGTCGGCGCGTTGGCGTTTGACAATGCCGCCATCGAACAGATTTATCTTGTCAAGGACAGGAATGTGGAGAAGGCCATCCCTGTGCTCATTGGCGAGATGGAACAGCTGTCAGAAGTGGTGGCCGAGCTGCCGCCCTCTGCGTTGCGTCTCGCTGCGCGTTTTTGGCCTGGTCCACTGACGCTGGTCCTGCCCCGACATCCGAACCTGCCGCCGGCTATCTCCATGACGTCGACCGTTGGCGTTCGTTTGCCGGACCATCCCATCGCGCGGACGCTGCTACGCGCGGCCGGGCCGATGGCGGTTACTTCGGCGAATCTTTCCGGTTGCGCCAGCCCAACCACGGCAAGCGAGGTGTGGGAACAGCTCGGTGGTCGCATTCCCCTTATCCTGGACGGCGGCGCGTCGCCCGGGGGCGTTCCCTCCACCGTCGTAGATTGCAGCGGCGCGTCGCCGCGTCTCTTGCGCGCTGGACCGATTCCCCTCGAATCGGTGGAAGCACTGTGGTAGGTTTTTGCCCGACAAATTCTAACAAAATTCTTATTTGGCTTTCAGGTTATTTTAATCCCGCTTTGTATAATCAAAGTTGCATTCTCCTCCTTGGGTAGGCTTCGCTACAGGACGTAGGCGCGTCCTGTAGCGAAGCGTTTTTATATGGGGTCTTGCTCGAGGACCCACACGCTTCCCTGCTTTGGGGAAAGTGCTACACGGGAGCGTGACCTTCCATGAAGCCGGATGTTGAAGAAGAGGAAACCGGCTGGTTTTTTATGGCTATGGGAGGCGATTTATCCTACTTGCTTTTTTCCTCAACCGATTATACAATCATTACAGTTCCCAAAGGAGGCGTCATGAAGCAGGATCGTTTCTTGGTTGGTATTCTAATTTTTGTTGCTGTCTTGATGGTCATCTCGCTGGCACTATTTTTTACCCGCCACCAGGTTCCTGACTACGGGAGCGAGGATACGCCGGAAGGGGTGGTACGTAATTACATCCTTGCCATTCAAAAAGGTGATTACCCACGCGCCTATAGTTATCTGGCGGAACAGGAGCATAAGCCCTCGTACACCTCGTTCGAACAGACCTTCCTGAGCAACCCGCAAGGTCTCAATGCGACCGGCGTGCGTATTGGGCAAACGACTCAGAGCGGTTCGCAGGCCTGGGTCGAGGTGACGGTTGCCTATAGCGCGGGTGGGCCGTTTGGCGGCCGCGGTTGGAACAACGTAGAAAAAGCCTCGCTCATTCAACAGAATGGTCAATGGAAGATTACCCGCCTGCCTTACCCCTACTGGGGTTGGGAGTGGTATCAGAAAGTGGAAGTTGCCCCCTCGGGGGATTGACCTCAGGTGTGGAGAGGAGGAGAGTGTAATGCGTACTATTCGACGCCTGTACCTGTATCTGGTAGCCTTTCTCAGCCTGGAGGTGGTACTCTGGGGGCTGATCGGGTTGGCGCGCGAATCGCTGGACGCGACTGCCACCTTGGGCGGCGGTGCGGAGCGACTGGCCACCGCCCTGGCGCTCTTGCTCGTTGGTGTGCCGGTGTTCGGTGTTCACTGGGGGGTGGCACAAGGCCTAACCCGTCGCGAGGAAGAAGAGCGCGCTTCTTCTACGCGCGCGCTGTTCCTGTACGGCAGCCTGGTCGCGACTCTGATTCCCTGTGTACAGAACCTCCTCGCTCTGTTCACGCGTGCACTCCTGACCCTGACCGGATTGCCAGTCACGCTCGCCTGGATTGGCAGACAGCAGAGCTGGAGCGATAATTTCATTGCCCTTGCCATGAATATGCTGGCAGCCGTTTACTTCTGGACGGTGCTGCGTGCAGACTGGAAGATTCTCGGCTGGCGACCGGTGTTCGCCGACGTGCGCCGCCTGTATCGCTACGTCTGGATGCTTTATGGGTTGATTCTGCTCCTTATCGGCGTACAGCAGTTATTGTATTTCGTATTGGCAGGGCAGGCGGATGTGCTGACTTACCGCGCACTCCTTGGCGGTTGGGTAAACGGCCTGGCTCTGGCGGTGGTAGGGACAGCGGTCTGGCTGGGTTTCTGGTTGACGATACAGCACTCCATCACGGAGGAGGCAGAGCGACAATCCTTGCTGCGGCTGGCGCTTCTGTACCTCCTGTCTCTGGTTGGCGTGGGCGCTGTGTTGACTTCCGGCGCCATCGTCGTGTATTGGATTCTGCGCGTTTGGCTTGGAGAGTCAATGACCTTTGTCGCCTTGCTGAATGCAATCGCGAAACCACTCGCGACGGCAATTACCCTGGGCGGTCTTTGGGGATACTATTGGACTGTGCTGGCGCGTACCTTGAGAGAGGTCCCAGACGCGCCCCAACGCGCGGCCATGCGGCGGTTGTATTTTTACATCCTGGCTGTGGCCGGCCTGGCCGCGACCGTGTTTGGTTTGAACCTGTTGTTGCGTTTCCTCACGCATATGTTCTGGCTGGAAATTGGCGGCGCGATAGGCGCGGTGCGGAACGATCTGGCGACCTCCCTGGCCACGCTGCTCGCGGCGTTGCCGCTCTGGTGGTTGACCTGGTGGCCGATGCAGCGCGAAGCCTGGCGCGCCGGCGAGGCCGGCGACCATGCCCGCCGTTCCGTCATCCGCAAGGCATATCTCTACCTGGCTTTGTTTGCCGGCGTGGTAGGCGGCATGGTTTCGGCAGGACGCACGCTCTATCATCTTCTCCTGACCGTTCTAGGAGAACCGCCTGCCGGCTTGACGCTTTTATTATTAGAGGATCTACGCTTAGTGTTGTTATTCGTCTTGCTGGCCGTATATCATGCGCTGGTGTTGCGCGATGATGGTCGCCGGGCGGCAGTCGCGCTGGCCGAGAAACACGCTGCCTTCCCGGTTTTGGTTTTGGATCCTGAGGATGGCTTCGCTCAGGCGATGTTGGCGGCAATTCGAGACCAGGCCCCTGCCCTGGCAGCGACCCTCGCGCCTGTTTCCCGGAAAATCGCCGTTGAGTCGGCCCCACGTGCTGTAGTCCTCCCTGCCGATACCGCCTTTACCTTGCCGTCTGCTTGGCGCCAATGGCTGGAGGAGTTTGACGGTTACCGATTGCTTGTCCCGCGCAGGCAAGGTAAGTGGGTGTGGAGCAGTGCGCCTTCTGATGCGATGACGATGCGACAGACAGCTCTCACGTTGCGCCATCTGGCAGAGGGACGCCCGCTTCGACCGGCCGGCATCCCTTCCGCTTGGCTGATTGCTCTCTCGATCCTGGGGGGGGTTTTCCTCTTGCAGATTCTCTTTGGCCTCCTGATGATGGGCATGAGCATGATAGTGGATTGAGGTCCTCGCGCCCATACAATCGTTGTCGGCGGTTCGAGTTGTCTACAAGCTCTGGCCGGCAGGACTTGCGTGCTCAAAATCTCTTTGCGATTTTGCCTTTCAGAATATCCTTGACCCTGGAGAGGACTGAACGATGAAAGTAACCGTACTTCAAGAAAACCTGGCTCATGGCCTCAGTGTCGTCTCAAGGGCGGTTTCGCCGCGCACCACGCTGCCGGTGCTCTCAAACGTCCTGGTCGCGACGGACGAAGGTCGTTTGCGCCTTTCCGCGACCAATCTGGAATTGGGTATCACCTGCTGGGTTGGCGCGAAGGTCGAGGAAGAGGGTTCCACTACAGCACCGGCGCGCACGTTTGCCGACCTGGTCAGCATATTGCCAGCCGGACCGGTCAGCTTGAGTCTGAATGTGGCTACGCAGACCCTTAACGTGCGTTGCAGTACGTCCAACGCCGACATGAAATGCATTGATGCGCAGGAATTTCCACCGTTGCCCGTTGCCGAAATGGACGGAGCGATTCTGCTCAAGGTGTCCGACTTCAAGGAGATGATCCAACAGGTGGTCTTTGCCGCCTCGCAAGATGAGGCGCGGCCGGTGCTGATGGGCGTTCTGGTCATGGTGGAGGGCGATCAGATTGCCATGGCGGCGGCGGATGGATTCCGCCTCTCTGAGCGCAAGGCGACTCTTGCCAAGCCGGCGACTCAACCGCTGAGCGTCATTATTCCGGCGCGCGCGTTAAGCGAACTGGCGCGCATCGCTGCCGATGGGGACGAAGAGGTCGCTATGATGCTGCCCAAAGGACGCGGCCAGGTCATCTTTCGCGTGAAAGACATTGAACTCGTGTCGCAGTTGATTGACGGCACGTACCCGGATTACAAACAAATCATCCCGCGCACGTACAAGTCGCGCACCATCCTGCCCACGCCGGCCATGCTAAAGGCTTGCAAGCAGGCGGAAATCTTTGCGCGCGAAGGTTCCAATGTAGCGCGGGTCAACATCAAGCCGGCGGGCGATGCCGAACCGGGCGAGGTCGAAATTTCGGCGTATGCGGAGGAGACTGGTTCGAACGAAACGGTCATCACCGCAACGGTAGAAGGGCAGGGCCTGCTGATCGCGTTCAACGTGCGTTTCCTACGTGAGGTATTGGAAGTCATCAAGACGCCGAACGTGGCGCTGGAAACGACCACACCGAACGCTCCGGGCGTAATCCGCCCGGTTGGCGATGATAGTTTTGTCCATGTGATCATGCCTATGCACCTGGGATGACCCGTGCTCATGCGTGAAGAACGTCAGGCGAAGTCCTGACGTTTTTTGTTGCCAGTCTCCGGACCTTGACGGCCGCGAACTTATGGGGTAGTCTGATAGCGGTGGTAACCTTTTTCACGCTTCTGATGCGATGGGTGAGAAGCGCCTATGACTCTTCCTCCTCCATCCGAAGATCGCGTCCTAAGCATTTACTTGACGCTCAATCAATATCCTATCCTGAGCGCGCGTATCCGGGCGCGCATGCGCGAGGAGATGTTCGGGCGCGGAGTCATCACTCCCGAAGCCTTTGAGGAGGAGGTGCGCCGGGAAGCGATTGAATCCCAGAAGCGAGAAGGGCTGCGCTCTCCCTATGTAGATGAGCCGGCGGCGGTTTGGGAAACTCGCCTGGAACGCATTCGCGAGCACCTGACAGACTTTTATTTTGCCTATAACCTGCCCTATGAAGAATTCGAGGAAATCGTTCGTCAGGCGGTCAGTGAGCGCAGCCATGAACGTCCGGATTTGATTACCTTCAATCCCGAACTGGCGCCGCAAGACATGCTCTTCGCGCAGGCAGAGGCGATTGAGGCCATGCTGCCAAAAGAGCGAGCCCGTTATGAAGCGCGTCTACAGGAAATCAAGGCTGTGTTGATTCGCACCATGATTAGCGATCAACTGGCCTACATTAACCTTGCCCGCCGTTGGTTCACGGTGGCCGATTTGAAAGAAATCCGCCATCGCAAAATTGGACAAGGGAAAATTGGCGGGAAAGCGGCCGGGTTGTTGTTGGCAGCGCGTATCTTGCAGGAAGTGGGAGGCGAGGAGATTCGTCAGTGCTTGCGTTTGCCGATTTCCTTTTTTATCGGTTGTGATGTGTTGTATTCCTTTATGTCCTTGAACCGCCTCCTACGCTGGGGCGATCAGAAATACAAATCCGAAGAGCAGATTCGCGCCGAGTACCCTGTCTTGCGGAGGGAGTTCGCGGCCGGGCGATTGCCCGATGATATTTCGGCTCTCTTGCGGGATGTGCTGGCAGAGTGCGGCCAGCGACCGTTGATCGTCCGTTCTTCCAGTCTGCTCGAAGATAATTTTGGCACTTCCTTCGCCGGTAAGTATGAGAGTTTTTTTCTGCCGAATCAGGGCAAGCTGGAGGAAAATCTCAAGGCGCTCACGAAAGCTATTGCCTTGATTTACGCCAGCGGCCTCAATCCCGATGTTCTGCTTTATCGTCGGCAGAAGGGGTTGATTGATTACGATGAGCGACTGGCCATCCTGTTGCAGATCGTCGAGGGGGAACAGTATGGTCAGTATCATTTGCCGCACGCGGCCGGCGTGGCGTTCAGCCGCAACCTATACCGCTGGTCGCCGCAGATACGAAAAGAAGACGGCTTCGTGCGCCTGGTCTGGGGGCTGGGGACGCGTGCGGTGGAGCAGACGGGCAACGATTTCCCGCGGCTGGTAGCGCTCAGCCATCCTACGTTGCATCCGGCCGATTCCGTTAAAACCATCCGTCATTATTCCCAGCAATATGTGGACTTGATCGACCTGGCTGAAAATAAGTTCAAAACCCTTCCCGTGCATGCTGTGTTAAACGGGCGCTATCCTCCCGTCCGGTATATTGCTCAGGTCGAGGAGGACGGGTATCTGACCGGCCTGCGGACCGCGCTGGTGGATAAGAAGCGTCTAGTCATCACCTTCGATGAACTCTTGCGCCGTACTCCGTTTGCCAACCGTATGCGTACAATCCTGAAAGTGCTTGAAACGCACTATCAGGCCCCGGTGGATATTGAATTTACCCTTCACATCCAGGAGACCGGCAATTCCTCGCCGCCGATTTTCATCACCTTGTTGCAATGCCGGCCGCAAAGTCATTTCAGCAATGAGGGCGAAATTGCCCTGCCGGAGGACTTGCCTGCTGAAGACATCATCTTCACCACGCACCGCATGGTGCCGCGCGGGATGGTCTCCGGCATTCGCTACGTGGTGTTCGTAACGGAAGCGTATTTCTCCCTGGGAACAGCCGCAGAACGCGCACGGTTGCGACGCGCCATTAGCGAAGTCAACGCTAGGATGACCAAGAATTCCTTTATCTGTGTTGGACCAGGGCGTTGGGGCACGGCTACTCCAGAGGTGGGGGTACACGTTGGCTATGGCGATATTTATAACACCTGCGCTCTGGTTGAACTTTCGGGTAGGACCATTGGAACTTCGCCAGAGCCCTCTTTCGGAACACACTTCTTCCAGGATTTGATGGAAGCGCGCATTTTCCCCCTGGCGGTCTGTTTGCACGATCAGGATGTGATCTTCAACCACGCCTTTTTCTACGATACCCCCAACCGTATCCTTGCCTTTACCACGGTGGATGAAAAGATCCAAGCATGCCTACGCCTGATCGAAGTAGAGGACTTCCGCCCGGCGCATCATATCCGTTTGGTGATGAATGACGAAATGGGCCGGGCGGTTGCTTATCTGGAGGCTGACTCGGTCGAAAATCGGGAACAGGTCGAGGATCTCGCCGCCTGAGCCTCGGCTCACTGTGGGAGGCGGGAAGGGAAATACCCGCCCCCCATTCCTCGGGTTCAGGGCAATTGCGCATGCGCGTAGCGACGCGCAACCTCCTCCCAATTGACCACATTCCACCAATTAGTCACGTATTCCGCGCGTCGATTTTGATACTTAAGGTAATAAGCGTGTTCCCAAACGTCCAGTCCTAGGATGGGAACCATGCCCTCCGAAAGGGGGTTATCCTGATTGGGCGTGGATACAATGGAGAGGCCGCCGTTGTATTTCACCAACCAAGCCCAACCGGAGCCAAAACGTCCGTTGGCGGCTTTCTCGAACTCCGCTTTGAAGTTCTCGAACGAACCAAAAGCGGCCTCGACGGCTTGTGCCAACGCGCCGCTCGGCGCGCCGCCGGCGTTTGGCGCCATGATGTGCCAGAAGAAGGTGTGATTCCACGCTCCGCCGCCGTGATTGCGAATGACCGTGCGAATATCCTCAGGCACAGCGTTGAGATCGCGCAGCAATTCCTCTAGGGAACGGGAGGCTAGTTCGGGGTGTTTCTCAATGGCTGCGTTAAGGTTGTTGACGTACGCGGCGTGATGCTTATCATGATGAAGTTGCATGGTTTGGGTATCAATGAAGGGTTCGAGAGCGTCGTAGGCGTAAGGAAGGTCGGGTAATTCATAGTAAGACATAGGTTCTCCTTTCTCAAACTGATTGTCTCCAACGGATTGGTCACATGTTGTTAGATGCAAGAACAGTATAAAATGTTACAATTTTTATCTTAATTATACAAATATATCAAAAGTTGTCAAAACCTGTAGTTTCGATCGGCAATTCTCGATTGGGGGATTGTTCTGCGACAGCCTAGAACAGCCGTCTTACGATCCTGTAAAGGTCTTCTGGCCTATCATAGCCGTGCTCCATTGGGGGCTTTTTCCTGGTCCTGGTGGAAAAAACGTCAAAAAAGGCCGATTTTGTAGTCAAAGCCGTACAAAGACAACGCTTGTTCTAGGCCGAAGTGAGAGACCGGCCACGCGGATCTAGATTTAGACATAAGGGCTTGGACATTATCTGCTATTGAAGTGCTACTCCCGTTGTTTTTTGTGGTAAACTCTGCCGCGTTTGTACCGTCTCTCCTCTGGGCGCTGCTCTGCCTTAACTTACCCTGGACGATGCGATTTCCCATGACGGAGACATATCAACCCATCTGGGAAACCACGCGTGGCGAAATCACCGAGTCGGTGCACTTTGGCGCGATCGCCGTGGTCGAATCAACGGGCCGGTTGCTGGCCTCCTATGGCGATCCGTACCTGGTGGCGTTTTTGCGTTCGAGCGCGAAGCCGTTGCAGGCTTTACCGTTTCTTGAACTCGGCGGCGCCCAGACATACCATCTGACCTCGAAAGAAATTGCCATCCTCTGCGCTTCCCATGTGGGTACAGAGGAGCATGTTGCCGTTGTCAGGAGTATTCAGGATAAGGCGGGGATTCGAGAGAGCGATTTACTGTGCGGCGCGCAACCTCCTCTCGATACCTCTACAGCCGAAAGATTGCGGGCGAAAGGTGAACCGTTTACTCCCAACCACCACAATTGTTCTGGTAAACACAGCGGGATGCTGGCGCATGCTCGTATGCGAGGCCTGCCGATTTCGGATTACGTTAACCCCCAACATCCTGTCCAACAAACCATCCTCGAATATCTTGCTGCCATGTGCGCCTTGCCGGTGGAACACATCGAGGTAGGGATAGATGGGTGTTCCGCGCCGACCTTTGCCATGCCGCTCTATAACGCTGCGCTGGGATTTGCTCGCTTGTGCGACCCGCGCGGGATGGCCGTGGAACGCATGGCTGCCTGCAAATGGATTGTGCAATCCATGCTCGCCTATCCGCACATGGTAAGCGGTGAGGGCTTTTTCGATACGCGGTTGATGCAGGTGGGAGAGGGGCGTATCCTCACCAAAGGAGGCGCGGAAGGATACCAAGCGATGGGACTGATTCCCGGCGTTTTGGCGCCTGATTCCCGCGGAGTTGGAATTGCTTTTAAAATTTCGGATGGAGATGTGGGGAGGCGCGTCCGTTCGGCAGTAGCGCTGGAAATTTTGCGTCAGTTGGGCGTATTGGCCGAGAAGGATATGGAGGCCCTGGCGGATTTTGGTCCACGCAAAGTTGTGCAGAACTGTCGCAAATTGACCGTTGGCGAGTCGCGTCCGATTTTCGCGTTGCAACGTGCTCGGGAGTCATGAAAACGCTAGCGCGACGTGCTCGCCGAATTCACGAGCGCCTGCTGGATTTTTACGGACAACCCACCTGGCGCAACCCTTTGCCTCCGCTGGATGAACTGGTTTCCACAATTCTTTCCCAGAACACGAACGACGTGAACCGCGATCGTGCCTTCTTTGCCCTTCGCCGACGCTTTCCATCCTGGGAGGCAGTGCGGGATGCTGATGAGACGGCGGTCATCGAGGCGATTCGTCCGGCCGGTCTCGCCAACCAGAAGGGGCCGCGCATTCAACGTCTCCTGCGCGCGATCACAGCCGAGCGCGGCGCGCTTGATCTGACCTTCCTGGCCGGCTGGCCCGTCGAAGAGGCGCGTGCCTGGTTGATGAAGTTTGAGGGAGTTGGTCCAAAGACGGCCGCCATTGTGTTGCTCTTCTCGTTGGGAAAGCCGGCCTTTCCGGTGGACACACATATCTACCGCGTCAGCGGTCGCCTTGGGCTGCGGCCGGCAAAACTAACCGTAGAGGCGACCCACCGTTATCTAGAAGAACTGTTTCCACCCGATGCGTACGGCGCAGTGCACCTCAACCTGATTCGCCTGGGCCGCGAAATGTGCACCGCGCGCCGCGCCGATTGTCTGCGCTGTCCTCTACGCGATTTGTGCGACTATGCCGGGCGCAAGAGAGGCGCCCTGGCCAGCTGCTCGCGCGGCAATGAGGAAAGAACCCCCGGTTCTTTCACGCGTTGGGAGCGGCTGCCCGAAAAATGCCTTGCAGTGTGCTTTCCTCTCGCAGAAAGACGGGAATGATCTCGAGAGGAGCCGATGTTTCTATCCACTGACCACCGCTGTGGACTTTCCCGTCCCAGGCGTTGACCCAACTGGCGCTGGCCGGCAGGTATACGGCCCGCCGACGCTCCCCGAAGTGTAGGATTGGCGCCACCAGAATCTCCGGACCGCACAGGAACTCGTCCTCGATGGTCGCGCAGATCGGATCGTCGAAATCTACAAAGAGAGGGCGCATAGGCGGCAGGCCTTTTTGGCTGGCCAACACCATTTGCGCGTACAGGTAGGGTTGCAATTGCTCCCGCAACAGCAACCAGGCACGCAAGATGGGATATGCCCGTTCCCCGAATGCCCAGATCTCGTTATCTGCGCCGCTGGCGGGCATCGGCCCTTTCACCGGCAACCGATACCCATGTAGGCGGAAGATGGGGCAAAAAACGCCGTATTGAAACCAGCGCACAATCAGTTCTCGGAAATACTCGCTGTGAATGTCGCCGCCGTGAAAACCGCCGATGTCGGTGGTCCACCAGGGGATGCCGCTCATTGCCATATTCAGGCCGGCGCGCACCTGCGCCTGGAGCGATTCAAAGGTGGAGGCAATGTCGCCCGACCAGATGACCGAACCGAAACGCTGGCTGCCGGCCCAGGCCGAGCGTGAGAGGGTAACGATTTCGGTCTCGCCAACCGAACGCATCCCCTCGTAGAACGCCATCTGATGCATGAGGGGGTAGATATTGGCCACTTCCAGGCCGTTGCCGAGGTAGAAACGCAGATTCTCCGGTGTCCAAGGATTGATGTCTGGCTCGTCGTTATCCAGCCACCAGAGTTTGATACCGTAGTCGTAGTAGTTCTTTTTGACAGTTTCCCAGAGGAAGCGGCGCGCGGCGGGGTTGGTGGCGTCGTAGTAGGCGAAATAGGCTGCGCCGGGCATATCGTTGTCTAGGAAGATGTGTTGGGCGTCCACGCCGCGCTCGTTGTTGACGAGCAGGCCGCGTTCGGTCATGACAGCGTAGTTTTCGCTCTGCGCAATGACCGTGGGCCAGATGGAGACCATGACCCGCACGCCCATCTCCTCGAGTTCCCGCACCATGGCGGCCGGGTCGGGCCAGCAACGAGGGTCGAACTTCCAGTCGCCGTGGTGAGTCCAGTGAAAGAAGTCAATCACGATGATGGCGAGCGGCAGGCCGCGCCGTTTGTACTCGCGCGCGACGTTCAGGAGTTCCGCCTGAGTCTCGTAGCGCAATTTGCATTGCCAGAAACCCAGCGCCCATTTCGGCAATGGCGGAGCGTGGCCGGTAGCGTCGGCGTAGCGTTCCAGAATTTCCGCGTAACTTTCCCCGCAGAAGATGTAGTAATCCATTTGGCGCGCGCCATCGGCGACCCAGCGCGTGCCGTTAACTCCCAGTTCTACCCGGCCGATGGCCGGACTGTTCCAGAGGAAGCCGTACCCCCGGCTGGAAATCAGAAAAGGGATGGCGATCTCGGTATTGCGTTGTTGCAAGTCAATGATGCATCCCTTTTGGTTCAGAAGACCGTGTTTATGTTGACCGAGGCCGTAAAAACGCTCCCCCTCCTGCGCTTCGAAAGTCGCTTCGATTTGATAGAGGCCGCCAAGGCGCGGTTTGAAGCGACGCGCGGAGAGGTCGTAGTAGGTTGGCTCCGGCTCGGTCAATAGCCATTGCCCTTCAGGGACGCGCACGTAGCGGATCCGGCCGTTGGGAGCAACTTCTGCCTGCAGGGTCCCGTTGCGGAGAATAGCCTTGTCGGCCTCGATGTGAATTTCGACCTCTCCTGCGGGTAAAGGCGGTTTTTCGAGCAACGCCTGTGGTAGGTCGAGTAGCCGTTGCGCCAGATTAGCTCGCAGGCGCAACCCGTTTTTCCCCCACGGTTCCAGCCAGACCATGTGGTGGTTTTCCTGCCAGATCAGGGAGTGTTCGTCGCAACGGAAGATTCCCATAGGCTTCTCCTTTGCCGGAACAGGGTAGGCGGATGTTTGCGCCCTTTCATTTGGCGTTTTGTGGTGGAGGCTCTTTGTGTGGAGCAGCGGCATCCGGGTTCGCTTGTCGGCCGGCCAGTGCAATGCCGGCCAGAATGATTGCGCCGCCGATGATTTCTACTGGCAGAGGCTTTTCGTCCAGGAAAATCATGGCCAGCAGGCTCGACCCGATAGGTTCACCTAACAGGGCTACGGACACAAAGGCCGCCGGCAGGTGACGCAACGCCCAGTTCAACGTGGAATGGCCAATGAGTTGTGGTACCAGCGCCAGCAGGAATAGCCAGAGGTAGACGGTTGGAGAATGGTGGAAAAGTGGTTGACGGGCGGCAAGCGTGACGCCGACGAGGAGCAGCGCCGCGCTGCCATAGACGAGGAAAAGATAGGGGATCAGAGCAATTCGGGCGCGCGCGTTGCGTCCGATAAGCACGTAGCCGGCGGCCATCCAGGCCCCGAATAACGCCAGCGCGTCGCCGAGCAGGGCCGAGCCGCGTCCGACTAGGCCGGTGTTCGCGCAAAGCAGACGAGGCGTGTCTGCGTCTGCATAACATGCGTTTCCTAGAGTGAGAATCGCGCCTCCGCTGAGTGCCAGTACCATGCCGGCCGTTGCGGCGGCGCCGCTTCGTTCGCGCAATAGGACTGGTGCCGCCAAGGCCACCCACAACGGCGTCGTCGTCACTAGGACGACAGACCTGGCGATGCTCGTGTATTCGAGCGAAGTGATCCAGGCAGCAAAATGGAACGCCAAGAAGACGCCGGCCAGCAGGCAGGGACGGAGGACGTCCCAGCGCAACAGCCGTAGGTCAGCGCGGTAACGTCCGAGCGCAAGCGGCGTCAGGAGCAGTGTTGCCAGAGCCAATCGCCAGGAGGCGATGACCAGCGAGGGTACTTTCTCCTGCTGGGTATAGCGGATGAGGAGCGACGCGGTGGAGACCGCCAGAATCGCGCCGCAAAGCACCAGGGGCGCCGGGAGAGGAACGCGCGAGGGCTTCATGGAGGAAGAAACCTGCTTTGCCTAGTATAGCACGATCGGGAATAGGGGCAAGGAGTGGGGAGCGACGTAGACCAGCCCGGCAACCGCGAGGGGACAACCACGCTTGCCAGAATCGAAGCGCAGTTTTGTCATATTTTTCACAATTATCCAACAAATCCCTTGTCTTCTAAACAAAAAGGGGGTATAACCCTCCCAATTACGCGCCAGGGTTATCAGGAGAAACGGTGAATGGGAAAATTTCCATCATCGGCGCGGGCATGACCGGCACTACGACTGCCCAATGGTTGGCCGAGCGCGATTTTACCGATATTGTGTTGCTCGATATTGTACCCGCAATGCCCCAGGGCAAGGCCCTCGATTTGCTGGAGGCTATGCCCATTATCGGACGAGACGTTGCTATTGTCGGCAGCAACGACTATGCCGCGACGAAAGATTCTGACATGGTCATCATCACGGCCGGGGTCCCGCGTCGACCTGGACTGAGCCGGGAGGACCTGTTGGCGGCGAATGCGCGTATTGTCCGTGAGGCAGCACAGCGCGCGGTCCGCGAGTCCCCTGATGCCATTTTTATCGTGCTCACCAATCCGCTCGATGCGATGGCGTATTTGACGATGCGCGTCGCGCAGTTGCCGCCGTCGCGGGTGGTCGGTCAGGCCGGCGTGCTGGATTCGGCGCGTATGCGCACCTTTGTCGCCCTGGAGACCGGCGTCAGTGTCGAAAGCATTGCCTGCTATGTGCTTGGCGGACATGATGATGCCATGGTACCCTTGACGCGTCACTCAAACGTTGCCGGCATCCCCTTGCGTGAATTTTTACCTGCCGACCGTCTGGCAGCTATTATAGAGCGGACACGTCGCGGCGGCGACGAAATTCTGGAATTGCTTTAAGGAAGGTGCCTCCCATTACGCCCCCGGAGCCGCGCTCGCTCAGATGGCGGAAGCCATCCTGAAAGATCGTCATCTCATCTTGCCTGCTTCTGCTTATCTACAGGGCGAATACGGTTTGCAGGATATCTTCTTTGGCGTCCCTGTGCAACTTGGACGGCGCGGCGTGGAGCGCATTCTGGAATATCCGCTGGATGACGAGGAACGAGCCGCTCTGCAAAAGTCGGCGGCGGAGGTGCGAGAGCACATTGAAGCACTTAAGGCAATGCTAGAGAGTTTATGAATAGCTTGCTCGAAAAGCATTTTCCGTGCTTTCTGGAGGAGCCATGATTGTGCGTGAGAAGATTGCGGCGCAGCTTCCTGACTGGCGGGCGCGTATCCGGAATCTGGTCGAAAACTATGGGGATGTCGTGGTAGACCGGGTGACGGTGGCGCAGATATACGGAGGGATGCGCGATCTTAAATCGCTGGTGACCGATATTTCGTATGTGGACCCAATGCGCGGCATCATCTTGCGCGGCCTGTCGATTCCCGATCTGCTGGACAGACTTCCCAAGCCGCCCGGCGCGCAAATGCCTTACGTCGGCGGGTTGTACTACTTATTGCTGGTGGGCGAGGTGCCAACCGCGCAGCAGGCGGAAGCGGTCGAGGCGGAATGGGCGCAACGCGCCGAGGTGCCTGCCCATGTCTTCGAGGCACTTAAGGCGATGCCGCCGGACACACATCCGATGACGATGCTTTCGCTGGCCGTGCTGGCCATGCAGGGCAGTTCGGAGTTCGTCCGTTGCTATCGATCCGGAATCGGGCGTGAGGAGTACTGGCAGGCAACGCTAGAGGACGCCTTAAACCTGACGGCTCGCTTGCCTGTGATCGCCGCGTTTATTTACCGCCTGAAATTCTTCGGCGAGACGACTCCGCCCTCCTATTGCGCACAGGAGGACTACGGCGCGAACTTTGCCCGCATGATAGGCGTGACTGACCCGGAAGGGTACGCGGAACTCTCGCGACTGTACTTCATCCTGCATGCTGACCACGAGTTGGGGAACGTTTCGGCCCACGCCACACATCTTGTCGCTTCTACGCTTTCCGATGTGTATTATGCGTTCTCTGCCGGCCTCAATGGCCTGGCCGGCCCATTGCACGGACTAGCCAATCAGGAAAGCCTTGCCTGGTTGCATCATGTCTGTGAGCGGTTTGGCGGTCTTCCTACTCGGGAACAACTCCGTGATTTCGTCTTGGATACGTTGAAAGCGGGCAAGGTGATTCCCGGTTATGGACATGCGGTCCTGCGGGTTACCGATCCGCGTTTCACCGCCCAGCTCGAATTTGCCAGAGAGCGTTTTCCTGAGGCCCCATTGATTCGTCTCGTCGAATTGGTGTATGAGGTCGTGCCGCAAGTGCTGAAGGAACAGGGCAAAGCCAAGAATCCGGCTCCCAACGTGGATGCGATCTCCGGCGCGTTGCAATACCAGTACGGCGTGCGGCCATGTGAGTTTCATACCGTCTTGTTTGGCGTCGGGCGTGCTCTAGGCGTGACGGCCAATCTGGTCTGGGCGCGGGCGCTGTGTTACCCGATGGAACGTCCGAAGTCTATGACAACGGCCATGATCGAGGCGGCGGTGCGGGAAGCGCGCTCGGGGTGATCCGGTCGCTGCCGCAGATAGTTGCATACGTGTGCTGTGAATTCGATAGGACTTACGCAGTTGCCTCAAGGGTTGCGAACGGGTGAGCCAGATAGGCGCGAATCGTCTCCCGAATGACGCCAGCCTTGGTTTCAAACCGGGAGACACTAGTACGCAAACACTGCCCCTCCCATCGTATCAACGCACGGATGACCAAACCGATAGGGTTGCGTTGGGCCACGGCGGGGCGAAATTGCGCTCGCTCGATGCCCGTGAACGACTTCGGGCCGCGAGGATAGCCCTCCACTTGCCGGGCGTCCAGGGCATAGAGCGCACGTTGTCGAGGGTCATCTCCAGACGGCCGGCGGCCCAGTGGCCCACGCCGCCGTTTGTGCCGACTGTCTTGCACACCTTGATCCAGCCATAACCTTTCAGGTGAGCCAAGGCACCGCAAGAAGGGATGAAAACATTGCGAATCGAGCGGTTGCCGCTGCGGTCTGCACTCACTTGACGATTGTCCTTCCGTTTCGTTGCACTTTAGTCGGTTTGTATCTAAGTACCGCGCCGTTCTCTCAACTGTGTAGGTCCTGTCAGCTCGACGCTTTCGGCGGGCAACTCTTGCAGAATTTCTTCAGCGTCTCCCTGGGCAAGGGTATTTCGCAAAACAGAAAGCCTATAAGTGTCCTTGGGACGGCCTACAGTCTTCCGCGCCTTCTCAGTTCGCCCAAGAAGCCTTGCTTCCAATACTTCCGGCGATGTGGGCTTATCTTCGAGAATCAGCGATGTATAAGCATCGAGTACAACCTCTCCAACTTTTTCCTGACCGATATTGTTAATCGGCGGCGCACGCCAGATATGGTAGCGGCCATCTACTTCAGGCAACCCAAATCCCACAGCATTCTCAAGGTGAGCACGCTCCAGTCAAACCCGCGCAATTTTCCGGGCTGCTTGAACGTTAGGGACAAGGTATTTACGTTGTCCGCTCACTAGTGTACGATTAGCCATATCCTTATCGTACACAAAGCCTCAGGTTGGAGAACCGCGCCCAACGACTTGTGCTTCAGCGGCGGCGGAAGCATGACAGGCAAGCCCCCTTTACCCTAAACCCAACTCCGCGCCCTCACAGCGCAGACCCGCGGCGACACAAGCCGCCGTCCGCCTGCAAGCGCCTGGTGGGCGCAGCCACGCAGCGCCGCCTCACTGCCCGCCTCACGCACCTTCCGCCACCACAAGCAAAGCACAATCCATACAGCCTATGCTCACCAACCGTTATAGCACAAACTCAGGCAAAAGATAACCGCCTATACACCTATTACTGCACGGCTAGCCAACGTGTGCTGTGCATTCGCTGACAAGGCAAGGGAGT
>FMJZ01019925.1_pt1 | contig 17070 bp, 16 predicted proteins | sample 1987881 | NCBI WGS metagenome assembly FMJZ01 (sample SAMEA4378227, study PRJEB15110) | soil metagenome | biome: soil; feature: Field; material: Soil | place: India | collected 2015-03-11 | depth 0 m | reverse complement strand
CTGATGATCACCAAGGGGGTCTTTCGCATCTCGTTTGCCAAGATTGGCCCTACCGAAGTGCGGGCTATGGCGATCTTAGCCAACGCGATTATCTTCTTCATCGGTAATCCCACCCTAATAACCCCCTTGGGTTTGTTTACCTTATATGATGTAATTGTGGTCTTTGTCGGCACATTATTGCTGGTCTTCTCGGCCATTGTGGCGGCGCAAACCGGGGCCGAACTGGCGCGTCAGGATGACATCGCGCGTGAGAAAAAGGCCATCGCGGCCACGCGCAAGGAACGCCGCCGCGCCAAAGTCAAATCTGCCCGCCGCGCGGGTACGGCACGGGGCACGGTGCACGGGATGCCGCCGGCCTAAACGGGCTCGGATTACGTTCAAGGCTGATGCAAGGTTGATTTTGGGGGACGCCCGCGCTTCCGACGCACTGGCGGGGGCGTCTCTTCTTTTTCTGCCTCAGGGCGTGGCATTGCCGGCAGAACGGCATCGGGGGTAAGTGGTGACGGTTCTGGTTGGAGCGGCCTGGGTGCAGGGGTTTCGGTTATGGAAACTGCGTTCGCCTCTTTCGCCAGCGACCGGGGAGTACGGCGTCGGCGTGCAGGGGTGGGGCTTGCGGTGGAGGTGGCGGCTTCAGGTTCACACTCAATAAGAGTGAACGCACGCAAGAAAGCCGTGATCTGGTCAAAGTAGGCCGCAGGGTTAAGATCGTAGGCTCCCACGTGCTCGGCGCCCTCGGCAATGTAAAGGACGCACTTCCCTTCCGGTGCGGCACGCTGAAATTCCTGGGCTGCCTCTACCGGGATCAGAGAGTCGGCGCTCCCATGGATGATTAGCACCGGGGTTTGCAGTGAGGATATGACCTCAATGGGAGCCACCTGCCGGGGTGTGAACCCGGCGATCAGACGGCAGAGCCAGGTGGTCGTGTGGTAAAAAGGGATTTCAGGCAGGCGGTAATCCTCGCGCAGGCGCTGTTTAAACACATCTTCCAGGCGCGCGTAGGGGCTGTCGGCAATGACAAAGGCAACGCGGGGGTCTATGGCGGCATGGAGCAGGCAGGTCGCGGCGCCCAGTGATTCGCCCATGGTGCCCACAACGCCGTCCGGCCCAAGTTGGGTGAATGCCCAGGTGGTGAGCGCCTTCATATCATGGCGCTCATAGTAGCCGTAGGTGCAGGTATTGCCTCCGCTGAGACCGTGTCCGCGTTGATCGAACAGCAGGACGTTGAAACCCAGGCGGTGAAAGAACGGGACAATCTTAATCCCTCCAAAGCGACTATAGCCGTGTCCATGCGCAAAGATCAGGGTGCGTTTGGCGTCAGGAAGAGGGAAGTAAGTGGCGGCGAGGTAATAGCCCCACGGTGAGCGGATTTTAACCTCTTGCTTGGGCCAGGTACGGTAGGCGCGCTCATCCAGCCGCCCATGTTCAACTTCGATTTGGTAGGTTTTCAACAAGGGGAGAACGCGGGGATGCAGTGCTCGCCAACATAAGTAGGCACTGAACAAACCCAATGCGAGGAGCAGAACACCGATAATGCTCAGAAAGATCAGCACGCTTTATCTCCCGACAATGACAAAAGCAAACCAGACATCTCCATTTTACCCGATTTGACCGCTGACGGAAGTAAGAGGAAAGTCTAAAAATGGCACCTTCCCATTATGAAGAATGTGGTATAATTTGCCTTCGCCTTGACCAGGAGAATGGGGTGCCTGGCAGAGCCTGTGAATTGAGGGTGTTGCGATGAACGAATTGCTCAAAGCCATTGAGCCCGCGCCAAATCCGAACATCCCGCCGCTGCGACCGGGGGATCAGGTTTCGGTGCACGTGAAGATTGTGGAAGGTGGACGCGAACGGGTGCAGGAGTTTAAGGGCACCGTACTAGCCGTTCATAACAACGGCGCCGGTTCGACCTTTACGGTGCGCCGGATTGCCAGTAACGGTATTGGGGTGGAGCGCACGTTCCTCTTCGCGTCGCCGCGCATTGAGAAAGTGGTGGTGGAACGCCATAGCAAGGTGCGCCGGGCGCGCTTATATTACCTGCGCAACCGCACTGGTAAGAGCGCGCGGCTCAAGCAAAAATTTGACTAATTGACGCATACGTGGGTCTTCTTCTCTCGGAAAAGGCGCAGACGATAGATGGGCTGCGCCTCTTTCTGTTAAATCGGCAGTATAATAGGCGATGTTTGGCCTAATATCTCTTGTATTTGCGGAGGTGGAGTTGGCAATGAACGTGCGCATGTGGATCCAAGCCTTACGCGTGATTCCCCGGATTAGCCGCGAGGAATGGCAGCGATTGGATGTTATCTCGCGCTGGTTGATCTCAACCCGCGCCGCCGTGCTGATCATGACCTTTACCTCGGCGGGTATTGCCGGGCTGTTAGCCGCCCACGCGGGCAAGTTTGATCTCTGGCGCTGGCTATTACTGGCGCTTGGGTTGGTGTTTGCCCACGCCACCAACAATCTGCTCAATGACTACACCGATTATTCGCGTGGGGTGGATGCCCACAATTATTTCCGCACCCAATACGGCCCACAGCCCCTAGAGCAGGGCCTAATGACCAAGCGTGAGCACTTGACCTACGCGGCAGTAACCGGCTTGATCGCATTAGCCGCCGGAGCGTATCTGGTAGCCGTGAACGGGTGGCTGGCGTTGGGGTTGCTCTTGATCGGAGCGTTCTTTGTCCTTTTCTATACCTACCCGCTCAAATACATTGGCCTGGGCGAATTGGCGGTGCTCTTGGTGTGGGGGCCGTTGATGATCGGTGGGGGCTATTATGTGATTACCGGGCAGTGGGATTGGAACGTAGCGCTGGCGGGTTTGGTCTATGCCTTAGGGCCAACCACGGTGATCTTCGGTAAACATATTGATAAGCGGGTGGAAGATGCGGCTAAAGGGATTCGCACCCTGCCGGTCATCCTCGGTGAGAGGGCCTCGCGTTATGTCGTGCTGGCGATGATGGCGTTGCAGTATTTGGGGGTCATTGCCCTGGTACTGACGGGGTATTTCTCGCCGGTGATGCTGGTGGTGTTAAGTGCTCTCTATTGGCTGCGCCCGGCGCTTACGGTTTATGGTCATCCCCGCCCAAGCGAGCCCCCCAAGGAAGAACCGGCGCGCAGTGCCTGGCCCTTGTATTTTGTGGCGGCATCGTTCTACCAAAGCCGTGCCTATGGCTTGTTCTTTATGCTGGGGTTGATCCTGCAGTTAATCGTGCGTTAAGTCGTATTCGACCGTACGCGCGTAGATTGCCCTGCCTTGCATTGGCAGGGCTTTTTATTCACCGGCGATGCGCAACCCGCGTATCTCCAACCACGCTGGCGGCGTGGCTTCCAAACCAAAGCGCACCTGCCCCTGAGGGGTGAAGGCGGCATATTGGTTATCTATCCAGATGACCAACCCTAGGCGTCCCCGAGGAACAATTGTGGTTTCGAAGACAACATGGCCATCCACGCTAAACCCGGCGCGATCCGAGAACCAGCGCAGGGCATAGTGATGCCAAGTCGTTACATCGTGATCCAGACGTACGGCGTCCTGGCGAATAAACTGGCGCAGTAAACGGCGCAGCCAACGCGCCGAAGGCGGCCACAGCAGTCCTAAAAGCGCAGGCAGGGCTGGAAGCAAAGCGAGACCGGGCCAGGTAGGGGCTGAAAAGGTGGCGGCCAGGAAACCGTTCGGTGGCACATCATCACGTAGAGTTAGCGCATTCCGAGGTGAGGCGTGGAAGAACCAGATGGCGTTGGGCAAGATGGGCCAGCGCCGCGCACTGCCGCGCACCCCTAACGGCATGGCGAAAGGATCGTTCCATAGTCCGAATCCCCAGGTGCCCGGCAGATTGGAAGCCGAAACACGAGCTTCTAAGTCGAGTTGCACAGGGGGGTGCCAGCGAAAGCGAACACGGGGGAGGTGCAGGTAGTCGTCCAATTGGGCTAGAGCGTAAGCGTTGGCAGAGGTAGCGGCTAAGGCTAAACGCCAGGCGTCTGGCCCCAAAGGAGTGACCTGACCACCGCCCCCCTGACGAACGGCTAAGGCCGGTATCTCACCGGCGTTGAAGGGATGGGTAGAGTTCATCTCCCTATAATTTTAGGCCGAGGTGGACGCAGTGGGTTGTCCCTCGGGGAGCATTTCTTCCTCTAGCATGGCGAGGAAGGCGGCCACTACCTGAGGATCAAAGAGCACACCGGCCTGTTCCTGGAGGTAAGCCTGCGCCTGCTGTGGCGACCAGGCCGGGCGGTAAGGACGCTCGCTGGTCAACGCGTCCCAGACGTCCACCACGGCAAAGATGCGTGCCCCCAAGGGAATTTCTTCTCCCTTTAGCCCGCGCGGGTACCCGCTTCCATTCCAGCGCTCGTGATGGGCGTACAGGATCTCTACCGCCCGCTGTAAAAAAGGAATATCCTTGAGCAGGTCGTAAGCAACCTGAGGATGTTGGCGCATGACCGCCCATTCCTCGGCGGTGAGCGGACCGGGCTTGAGCAGGATGCTGTCCGGAATGCCGATTTTACCGATATCGTGGAGCAACGCCCCGTAGCGTAGGTCATCCAGGTCCTGCCCTTGTAAGCCCAGGCGCTGCCCCAGCGCGAGGGAGAGGCGCACCACCCGCTCGGAATGCCCCTGGGTTTCACGGTCGCGTAATTCCAGCGCTCGTGACCACCCCAACAGGGTGGCTTCGATGGCGGCTTTGAGTTCGGCGTTGAGGCTCTCGGTGGTCAGCAGGAGTTGGGCATTTTCCAGGGCGATAGCGGTTTGCAACGCCAGGGCTTCCAGAAAACCACACCATTCGTCATCGGGCGTGGGGGGATCTTCCTGGCGTGAGACCAGGACAAGCATAATCCCATAGTCGTGGTCACGAGCGCGCAGGGGAGCCAAAGCCAGTAGGCGTGTGTCTAACGCTCCCAGACCGGAAAGCGCGTGGAGATTTTCTCCCTGGATGACCTGAGCACGTCCGTGCATTCTGACGGCTGAGAGCCAAGCAGAAGGGAGGTGATAAAGCCAGGCCACATGGGGCAGGGGGAACCCTTCGGAGAGCACCGGCGCCGGTAGGGCCGGCGAACCATGGGGCTCCGGCAGCAAGGCTACGCCGTCCACCCGCAAGGCATCGCGGATCAGGTTCAGAATGGTGATCAGTTTATCCTTAAGGCGGATATCGCTGGCAATGGCCTGGTCAATTTGGCGCAGGACGTTGAGCCGTTCCAGGCTGGTTTGGGTTAGCGCCAGGCTCTGTTGCAGGCTGCGATTGCTTTCTTGGAGGGAGAAATGGGCGACGGCGAGATCTTTGGCCAGATTGTTGATGGTGCCGGCCAGGGTTGCTAGTTCGTCACTCCCGTTAGCGTCCAAGCGGCGGGTAAGGTCGCCCTCGCGGCGCATGGCTTCCACATCGTTCATCAACCGGTTGAGGCGGCGGCCGTAGCGCGTTTGGAGGTAGTACAGGATGACTCCGCCGAGCAGAATCTCGAAGATGACCAGCAGGAAGCCCAACATGCGCAGGCTGTCCATCCCTTGGAGATAAACATCGCGCGGATGCACCACTTTGAGCACCAACGCCGGTTCGCCCCACAGGTCATTCAAAGGCAGGTACGCCCACAGTTCGGGTGATGGAACCAACGGGGCCGGACTGGGCGCCAGGTGAACGTGAGACTGAGAAGTGCCTTTTAGCCCGGTCAGGATCTGGCTGACCTCGTCGGGTAAGTTATCGCGCAGCGACCAGACGTCGAAATTCTGCCCGCTCCAGGCGGCGATTCTTTGCCACTCGGTGGTGTCCAGCCAGCGCCCGGCAATATATGTCCCGGCGGGTGGCCCACTGCGATCACTGCGCAGGATACGACGTGCCGAAACCAGGATGGCCCCTGCTTCGGTGAGCACCACGCCGTGGGCTTCGGAGAGCGGGTCAGAGGGTGAGAGCCGGTAGCGCGTACTGCCGATTTGGGTGATCACTTCCGGGCTTAATGAGACCTCTTGTCCACCTTCCAGGTTGAATGCGCGGGCAAACATCAGGCGATCCTGTGCGTCATAGAAGAGCATCAGGTTGAGTTGTAAGCCCTGGAACGACTCGGGGGCCAGGTTTTCACTCACATATTCAGGATAACTGCCCTGGACGAAGTTATATGTGTCGCTCCAATACGCCCAGTCGGCGGTGGAGGCGCTGATGCGGTTTTGTTCTGCGGCCAGGGCAGCCAGCACGCGCTCGATGCGGTGATGCAGATATTCATGATCGAGGCGATCAAATTGAGGCAAAACGACCAGGCGGGTGAGGGCAAACGCCAACCCGCTGGTGAGGCATAAAATGATGACCAGGATGAGAAAGACGCGTTGGCTGAGGGTCAAAGTGTGCCTCTAGGGTGAGCGAAATGTGTGCACCTTATTAGTCTACTTATAGTGTCGCCCATAAGGCTTTAGAGTTACTTAACAAATTTGTAAGAAGTTTGTTAGAGACTCGAGCCTCTGGTTAGGGCTTCGCGTTGGCTACCCAATCCGGGGGGAGTTCCGTATAATTGGCTGGCATTCTGCGGTTTGGGAGGTTGAGAGATGAAAACATCCGCAAAATCCTGGTTACCCCTGCCCCCGAACTGGTCACTGCACACCTGGGTCAAGGGGCTGGATTTTTCCTGGAAGACGATTCAAGAGCATGGGTTTGTGATTTTAGGCGGGTTGGTGCAGGCGTTGGCGATGCGCTTGTTCCTGGTGCCGGCGCAACTGGTCAGCGGGGGGGTAAGTGGAGCCGCCCAGATCATCAATCATTTCACCCAATGGCCGATTGGGTTGATGGTCTTTATCGGGAATGTGCCGCTCTTCATCCTGGGCTGGCGCTACCTGGGTGGAATGCGCTTCGCCTGGCGCACTGCGCTGGCGATTGTCAGTTTTTCGTTCTTCACCGATTTTCTGGTGCTGTTCATCCCGCCGCAAGGGGTGACGCAGGATTTGGTGTTGGATTGTCTGTACGGCGGCATCCTCTTGGGGATCGGCTTGGGCATGGTCTATCGCGGCCAGGGCACCAGCGGGGGAAGCGATATCCTGGGACGTATTCTCAATCATCGGTTGGGCATTTCGATCTCGCAAGCCTATTTGATTACCGATACCCTGGTGGTGTTGGGAGGCGGTTTCGCCTTTGATTGGGAGCGGGCGCTGTATGGCTTGCTGGTGATTTACGTCAGCGGGGTCGCGGCGGAAGCGGTCTCTGAGGGTTCGGGCGTCTTCCGCATGGCGCTCATCGTCACCAATCACCCTGAGGCAATTACCCAGCGCATCATGACCGTGTTGGAGCGCGGAGTGACGATTCTCCCGGGCACCGGCGGTTATACCGGCGCGCCGCGCCCGGTGCTTTACTGCGTGATCACCCGTTCTGAAGTCAACCAGTTGAAGGAATTGGTGCGCGAGGTAGATCCGCGGGCCTTCATGGTCATTGGGCAGGCGCATGATGCCCTGGGTGAGGGTTTTCGCCCTTTGGTGCAATAAAAGGGTTAGAGCAAGCCGGCTTGGTGGAGCACCCCGGCGATGAGCAGGGCTTGCCCTATATGATAGGTCACAATGACAACGATCCCGCCGTGTTTGACCGGCGCAATTAAGCGGTGGTTGGCCAGCGTCCAGTCAGAGATGAAGAAGAGGGTAGCGCCGACGCCGGCCATAAGCGCCGCGGTCGGCGGCCAGTTGGGGCGCCATAGGGTCAGCCAGGCCGAGAGGGTCATCATGCCGATGGCGAGGGTGTAAACCATCACTGCCGGGAGTAACAACGTGGTCTCAGGGCGCCGGCTCAAGCCGCGCGAGAGTTGGCGGAAGCCTAAGGCAGTAACAGCACCCAACACGGCGGTAAGTGCCAGGGTCTCGGCTCGAACAGGGGGCGGGGTGGGATTGAAGCCGATGATATAGGCTATATGCGCCAGCAGGAAAGCCAGTAAACCGAAAAGAAAATAGCGGCGTGGAAGCAAGAGGGCAATATCACCCAGCAGGGAGAAGATCAGCCCAACTCCAAACCAGGGGGAGGTGCGGTGCCATCCCCCGGCGGTGGTAAAGGCCAAGATCAATGCCAGCAGAGCCCCCGGTTTAGCCCAGTAGCGCACGCGCAGGCGTTCGCGGCTCACGGCCCACCAATCTATGGCGGCGAAGACGGCCATGACTACGAACCAAATCATACCTGTTCCCTCATCGTTTCAGGGTATAGCCCAGCCAGCGCAGGGCTTCCGGCTGGTTGCGCCAGTTTTTATTCACCTTGACGTGCAAATCGAGGAAGACCTTGCGCCCACTCATGGCTTCAATTTCCAGCCGTGCCGTGGTGCCGATTTTTTTGAGCATCTCGCCTCCCTTGCCGATGACGATGGGTTTTTGGCTCTCTTTCTCGACGAACAGGGTGGCATGGATATAGGCGGTGTTCTCATCGCGTTCTTCATAGTCATCAATACGCACAGCAATGGCGTGCGGCACTTCATCGCGTAGGTGCAGTAAGGCGGCTTCGCGGATCAATTCGGCGGCGATGTCGCGTTCGTAGTAATCCGTGATCTGGTCGGGTTCGTAGTAGGGTGGGTGCACGGGAAGGAATTCCAGGATGGCTTGGAGCAGTTCATCCCGGCCCTGCCCGGTGGTGGCCGAGAGGGGAATCATGCGCCCAGCCTGAGGGGCCAGTTCGGCATAGGCGGCCTGTTGGGCGGGTAAGGCGTCTGCGCCGACCAGATCCACTTTGTTGAGGGCGAGGATCAGCGGCGGGGCATGGCGCAACTGGCGCAGGCGCTGGGCAATCAGCCGGTCTTCTTCACCCGGTAAACGGTGGACTTCGACCAGCCAAACCAGGACATCGGCATCGGTCAGGGCCTCTTCGGCAACGCGGTTCATGTATTCACCCAGTTTATGAACAGGGATATGCAGTCCGGGCGTATCCATGAAGATGATCTGAGCGTTTTCTAGGGTTAAAATGCCCAACTGACGCCTGCGCGTAGTCTGAGGTTTGGGTGAAACGGCGGCGATTTTTTGCCCTAGATAGGCGTTGAGAAGGGTGGATTTGCCCACATTTGGACGCCCGATCAGGGCGACGAAGCCGGCTTTATAGGTTGAAAGGTCTTGATCCATGACTCAAAAATCCTCTTTGATCTCAGGAAGTGTGTGTGGCTTTGGGCGTAGGAAATTGACGACGGCCACACCGCTGATGATCAGGGTGCCCCCGGCCAGCAGATGCCAATCGGGGCGCTCGTGGAGAAAGATGGCGCCCAGAATCACGCCGACCAGGGGAAAGATATAGGTCACCAAGGTCGTGCGGGTGGGGCCGATGGATTGTAATAACGAATAATAAAGCAGGGTGGCCACGCATGAGCCCATTAAACCCAACCAAAGGGCGGCTACCCAGGTGAGGGGTTGATGGGGTAGGGTAAACGGTGCCTCGATGGTAAACGCCAGGGGAAGCATAACCAGGGTTGCCATGAGGGACTGCCCCAACGATTGAACGTCAGGGGTCAAGCCACGCACTTTACGGCGGGCATAAACGGCTGCCGCGGCATAGGAAATGGCGGCCAAAAGCATGGTTAATTGTCCTAATTTGGGGCGGGTGAGGTCGCCCTGAACCTGGTTGGCCATTAATACAACCACACCTAGGAATCCGACCAGCAATCCCAATCCCTTGGGCAGGGTCCACGGATCATCGGCCAGAAAGAGCGGGGCGATCAAAAGGGTAAAGAGGGGCACGGTGCTGTTGAGGATGGCGGCCATGCCGGAAGAGATGTATTGCTCGCTCCACGAGATCAAGACGAAAGGTAGGGCCATGTTGAGCAGTCCCAGAATGAAGAACGCAGGTAAGAACTCGCGCCAAGGGGTATGCGCCCGGCGCAGATGGGCAACGACAACCAACCCCAGGGTCGCGAAAAAGACGCGCAGGGCGACCAGAGTAAACGGCCCCAGTTCCTGCACCCCAATTTTGATCCACAGAAACGAGGAACCCCAAATCAATCCCAATAAAATAAACTTAAACCACTCTTTGACCGACAATGCGGTGTCCCTCCAGTTTCAGCAACCAGGCTTTGGTGGGAATACCTTCGCCACCGCCGTAGCCGTGGAGCGAGCGGTCACTGCCGATGACGCGGTGGCAGGGAATGATGAGCGGGATGGGGTTGTGGGCCATCGCACTTCCCACGGCGCGGGCGGCGTTAGGACGACCCAGGTGGTGCGCAATTTCCCCGTAGGTGCGCACTTCGCCGTAGGGTATCGTGTAGGTGTACTCTAGAATTGGACGCGCTTTGGGTGAGATCACCTGCCAGTCAATCGGCACCGTGAAGTGGCGCAGTTGGCCTGCGAGATAGGCGGCCACTTCTTCTAGGGCTTGATCGAGGATGGCTTGCGCGGTTTGGTCGTCGTTTGGGGTGGTGATTGTAGGGACGGGCCCGATGGTCAGGCGGACAACACCGCGCGGGCTTGCCCAGATACCGATGGGACCAATGGGAGAGACTTTGAGATAGCCCATCGCCATGGGAAATTTGGTTTCTTCGTATTTCTGGGGGATGGTACGGAGATTAAGCACAATAAGCCTCGCTTTCTGAGAATCTAGTAGTTGGATGTGTAGTCAATGAGTCCTTGCTCACGGGCCAGTCGTTCACACCAGCGAAAGACTGCCCAACTAATGAAGCCTAAGGCCAGGGTCATCAGGGCGAGCCAACCCAGCAGTTGGGTGCTACTCACGTTGCTAAACGTGGGAAAGGCTTGGGCAACATGCCCGACCAGCGCGCGGCGCATCAGTTCGAGCCAGTAAGTGATGGGGAGAGCGTAACCAATGGGACGAAGGTAGGCCGGCAAAACCTCCAGGGGGAAGATGGCGCCGGTGAAGAGAAAAAGCGCCCCGGCAACGGCATCCCCAATGTAGTATGAGTGCCGCGCCGTGAGCAAGGTGACCCCGGCCAGAATTAAACCAACCAACGCCAGCATGATGGTGCCCAGCAGTAAACTGACCAGGAATAACGGCCAATTTATGCTGGCTAACGAGAGGGGCATTTTGAGCCACCACACCCCAAAGCCAATGATGATCAGCACGGCGAAGGTTGTGGTCAGAAAACGGGCAATCCCGCGCCCGAAGAGATAAAGCGGGATATTAAGAGGGGCAACGTAGATATACTTCAAGGTGCGATAATGTTCGCGATCGTCAATGACTGCCCAGGAAACGCCGGTGGTGACGGCACTGACATACTGATAAAAGGCATTGCCCAGGTATAGATAGGCGAACATGGGGGTGTCGAAGGCTTGTTGGGTGACCACGCGATACATGACCACCAGGATGCCCGCCGCGGCCAAGGGCTTGATGATCGAGTAAATGGCAAACAGGAAGGGATCCGTCCAGTTGGATTCGATCTGCCAACCCAACCAGGCGGCCATTCGGAACGAACGTAGTGCTGGAGAACGTAGCATGAATAACACCTATGAGGGTATTTTAGCGCCGATTTTCGGTCAATCGGGCTTCTTCGCGTGCCAGGCGTTCCAGCGTAGCCAGCAGCCAGCGCGCAGCGATTAGGAACACCACCGAGAGCACCGACAGTATGGCTATTTCCAGCGGCACGCTCAAAAAGCCCAAACTGGGGCCACTGCGAAAAGCCAATTGACGCATGGCATCCAGCCCAAGAGAGAGGGGGATAATCGAGGCCCCTAAAGCCACCCAGAAGCCCAGGTTCTTCAATGGGAAGTAGAACCCCGAGAGCAGGTAAACCGGCTCCATTGCCAGGTTGACATAGTGCCAAGCCTCGCGGCTGAAAAGCAGGAAAACCGAGGCGGTCATCATCCCTAGCCCGTATAAGGCGATCAGGGTCAAGACAAAAACCGCCAGCAGTTGCCAGGGGTTGAGCACGACATAGTGCACGTTAAAGAGCAGGGTACCCAAGGCAATGATGGCGCCGGCACGGAGCAGGGTAGCGATCATCCCCCCAATGGCCATGCCTAATAAAATAGCCATTAGCGAAGTAGGGGCAATGATATAAAGCGCCAGGTTGCCCTGTTCTTTCTCCCAGTATAACTGGCTTGACATGCTCCACAGCACATTCATCCAAAAGGCGATCATCGCCCCGCCGATGACGACAAAACCGACGTAGTCTTCGGGGGCTCCGATAGCCCGATAGACGTATACGTAAGCCGCTACGTTGATCAGGGGCAGAAGCACCTCAAAGATCAACCAGGATTTCTCGCGCTGCTGCCCGATGACCCGCGGATAGGCCCGGCCGATGACCGTTTGCAGAAACAGACGCCAACCGCTATTCTTGGGAATCGGCGTGGTAGCCGTTACCGCGCTCACGTTCAACCTCCTCCATACGCAACCCGACCAGTTGCACAAAAACGTCCTCCAAAGAGGGTTGGCGTTTCTGAAGGCTGCGCAAATGTGCTTGCTGGCGTTCCAATTCACCGATGACCTGGGGCAGCACGCTTTCCTCGGCCAGGGAGATTTCAATCTGCAGTCCGCCGTTGTGCCATTGTTGGTGTAATCGCAAGACCCCGGGCAGGGTTTCCAGGGCTGGAAGGTTCAGGGTTTGCTCAGGTTCGACCACGAGTTGAAAGATGGCTTCGTGTTGAACCTGTTGCTTAAGGTGTTCCGGGGTATCACAGGCCAGAATCCGTCCGTTGTGGATGATCGCCACACGGTCGCACAATTCTTCTGCTTCCTGCATGTAGTGCGTGGTGAGCAAAATGGTGCGCTGAGGGTTTTCGTCCATCCAGCGGCGGATGAATGCGCGTACCTCGCGTGCCGCTTGTACATCCAAGCCCAGCGTGGGTTCATCCAGAAAGAGCACTTCGGGATCGGTCATGAAGCCGCGTACAATATTCATCTTCTGGCGTAGCCCGGTCGAAAGGTCGGACGATTTCGTATTGGCGCGGTCGGCTAGGCCGATCATCTCCAAAAGCATTTGAATGCGTTGGTGGGCGATGCGGCTGGGGATGCCGTAGAACTGGGCGAACATCCAGAGATTCTCGCGCACGGTTAGCAAGCCATATCCCGACGTTTCACCCCCCGAGACCATATTGATGCGCGGACGCACTTTATCCGCTTCGCGCACGACATCGTAGCCGGCCACCCAGGCCCGGCCACGGGTAGGGGCAAGTAAGGTGGTCAGAATTTTAATCAGGGTGGTTTTTCCGGCCCCATTTGGCCCTAAAAGCCCGAAGAGTTCGCCGCGGGGCACACTGAGATTAACCTCTTCGAGGGCGACACGTTCGCGTAGTTCACCCTTTTTCGCCCCGCGAATCTTGTAGATGCGGGTTAATGCCTCGGTTTTGATGGCAAGATCGTTGAGAGGTGGTTCGGTGTTCACGTTCGTCAAAGCCTCCAGGGTTTGATTGTAGAAGGAATGTTCAATATCGTCAATGCCTTTTAGTGTGAACTCGTCTCAAACGGGTGTGCAGAAATCGGGTGAAGTTCAGGTAGTTGGGGGGATTTGTCAGGTAATTGTAAGGTGAACGTAGGTTAAGCGTAGGTTTTGCGTCAAGAAAACGGATCTGGTTTGTGCTAATATACAGGCAAGGGCGACTTCTCTTCTTCTCCTCCTTAAATAGCGAGCCGGAGTCGGCGTCTCCGGCTCGCTACGATTTAACCGCCGTTCAATCCATAAAACCTTCGATCTAACTCCTGGGTCGAGGGTTTTTATTATTTCCCCTATAATTGAGATGCGCTCATTTTTGTGAAGGGGTAACGACGATGACAACACGCCGACAGATGATCGCCCTAACGCTGGTTCTGCTGTGGTTGTTATTTGTTTTGGGGTTGTACTACGCGGCGCACAAGCCGTTTACCTCGTCCGAAGTGCTAAGGCTATTCCAAGCCGTGGGACAGTTGGTGTGTGCGGTAGGGTTGGCGGCGCTTATGGGCGGTTTAGGGCGGCGCTGTATTTCGATAAGCACGCTCTCTCCCTTGGAACGATTGGCGCTACAAACGGCTTTGGGGGCGGGTTTGTTAGCCCTAGCAACCCTGGTGGTAGGGGCAACGCTGGGGGTGAGCCCGTGGTTGTTGAGAGCGGGCGGTGTGTTGCTTCTGCTTGTGCTGCGGCGGGACATCTGGGCTTGGCTGAAAGAATGGCGTGCGGTTAAGCCGTTGTGGGATTCGGCTACTCGCGGCGGGCAGGTGCTGGCCGTGGGCAGTGGCGTCTTGATGGTCATCGCCTTGTTGTTTGCGCTGGCGCCGCCGTTGAAATGGGATGCCTTGGTTTATCACTTGCTCTTGCCGCGGGTGTACCTGAGCGAAGGGCGAATAGGGGATGTGCCCTGGCTCCTGCGCAGTGGTCTGCCCCAGAATGGCGAGATGCTCTACACCTGGGCAATGGCCTGGGGTGGCACGGAAGCGGCGACGGCACTGGGCTGGGCATTGAGTGTGGTGGCACTCGTCGGTCTCTTGGGCTGGCTGAGCCGTGTTCTCGATGCACGCGCTGCCTGGGTGGGGATCGGCGCACTCCTTATCGGGGAGAGCGTATGGCACGGGACGGCCTGGGGTTATGTGGATTGGCTGATCGTGCTTTATGGTACCGGTACTCTGATCGTTTTACATGCCTGGTGTCAGCACCATGATCCCAGGTGGTTAAGCCTGGCCGGGATTATGGTGGGGTTGGGTTTGGGTGTGAAATATACCGCCGGTGTGTTGGGGGTAGGGGCTCTGGTTGTGATCCTGGTTCACACTCGGCGTTATGGGCAATCTATCCTCGCAGCATTAATGCGTTTGGGGCTCCCGGCGGTTATGGCCATTTTGCCGTGGTTGCTCAAAAACCTTATCCTGACCGCAAACCCGGTCTATCCTTTGTTTTTCCCGAGCGGGGTGGTAACGCCGTTTCGGCTGCGCTTATTGCAATATGCCCCGGTTTTTGGTCATCCCATTGGGGATACGCTGTTTATACCGCTACGCGCGACCTATTTAGGAATTGAAGGGGCTGAGGGTTACGGTGCCGATATTGGCCCGTTGCTCGTGTTATTGGGCGGTTTAGCCGGATTGGCCTGGCGTCAGGCGAATCCAACCCAGCGGTCGGTATTCACGGTCCCGGCCGTCTTATTTGTAAGCGGCTGGGCTATCTGGGCGGTCGGGGGACGCTTATCCGGCCTGCTTCAACAGACGCGCTTTTACTTTGGGATACTGCCGGCTTGGGCGGGATTGGCTGCGCTGGGGGAATGGGGCACTCGGACTCAGGTGTGGTTGGGGGTGCGTGTGCGTCGTCTGGTTTGGACCGTGCTGGGCGTGGTGATGGCGTTGGGATTGTTTCAGGCGGTAATGACTGCATTAGAGAGCCGCGTGGTTGAAGTCGTCTCAGGTCGGATGCGAGGCGAGGCCTATCTCACCGCCAATATGGGAAGTTTCGGTGCCGCCATGCAGACGCTCCAAACTTTGCCCCAAGGGAGTCGAGTTCTCATGCTCTATGAACCCCGCGGCTTTTACTGCTGGCCGCGTTGCCTACCGGATGAGTCCTTAGACCGCTGGCCGTTGGATTGGATGGCTTACGGCAGTCCTGAGGTGATTCTGCGCACCTGGCGCGAGATGGGTTTCACCCATGTCTTGATCTATCAGGCTGGGGTGGCCTTCTTGCGCCAGGATCTCCATCGTCCCTATCCGCAGAGCATTTTGGAAGGGCTGGAACAAACGCTTCCCTTGCTGATTCTGGAGCAAGAGTGGGGCGCGCACGCCTTGTATCGCTTGCCCACGCAGCCCTGAGGGGGGTCAATCCATTTCCTGGCGCCCGGCCAAGGCACGTAACAAGGTGTTCTGGTCGGCGTATTCCAGGTCACCCCCTACCGGTAAGCCGCGCGCCAGACGGGTGACGCGCACACCCAGAGGTAGAAGTTGTTGGCGCAGGTAGAGCGCAGTGGCATCCCCTTCCAGGCTGGGGTTGGTGGCCAAAATGATTTCTCGCACACCACCGCGTTGCACCCGTTCCAGCAGTGGACGGATTTTCAGGTCCTCGGGGCCGATGCCCTCGATGGGAGAAAGCACGCCGTGCAAAACGTGATAACGGCCTTTGAAGGCGGCTGTGCGTTCAATGGCCAGCGCATCCAGCGGCTCTTCTACCACGCAAATCAAACTTTCATCGCGTTCTGGGTTGGCGCATATCTCGCATAATGACTGTCCGGCGCGGGTGATGTTGAAGCAGTTTTCACATAGGGCTGTCTGGCTCTTGAGGGCAAGCAAAGCCTCGGCCAATTGTCGCGAGACCTCATCTGGGGCGCGCAAGAGATAAAAGGTCAACCGCGCCGCCGTTTTAGGGCCAATTCCCGGCAGACGCTCAAATGCCAGGGCGAGATTTTGCACCGGTTCGGGCAAGACCGCCATTGCGCCCTCCGCTTATCCCCGGGCTAGAGGCCCAGGTTGCCCAGCGCAGCGCTGAGCGGTCCCAACCGTTCTTCGGCTAACTTGCGTGATTGTTCCAAAGCCAGGTTGATTCCACTCACTAAGAGATCCTGAAGCATCTCCACATCCATGTCTTTGAGCAACTCGGGGTCAATTTCGACGCCTCGACAGACCTGCGCGCCGGTCATGGTGACTTTGACGGCGCCCCCTCCAACCGAGGCAGTAACCGTTTCTTCGGCCAGTTGGGCTTGTAAGGCTTCCATTTGCTCTTGTAAGCGCTTGATCTGGGCCATCATGCCCCCGCCTTGGGCCGGGAGGCCGCCAAAACCGCGTGGAATACCTTTACCTTTAGCCATGCGCTATTCACTCCTGATCATGCGTTGGATTCGGTTCGCGTTTGACAATTTTAGCCCCTAGGTTGAGAGCTGTGCTGACCATGCCATCGGGCTCGATGCCGAATTCTTCCGGCAGCGTGGTGGCTTTATTCCCGACCACGGTGCAAACGATGGGTAAATCTACGCCCAGCACCTGGCGGATCGCCGCCCGGGTCAGCGCAATATTCTCGCCGGTCTCCATTTTGGACTTAAGAATCTCCGTGGCAAAGCCCAGGACCAATGTGCCGTTGTGCACCTGAACGACTTTACACGAATTCAAGAGGGCTTCAGTTTGCGTGCGGCGTCCCTTAATGAGGGCACGAATGCGCGCCCAGTGCTGAAGCACTTTTTTGGTATCCGGCAGATTTTCGGAGGGTGCGGAGGTGCCGGCGCTTTCGGCAGTGGTCGAGGGCGGAGTTTCCACCGGGGTCGGGGGGGGA
>FMJZ01009992.1_pt1 | contig 17087 bp, 11 predicted proteins | sample 1987881 | NCBI WGS metagenome assembly FMJZ01 (sample SAMEA4378227, study PRJEB15110) | soil metagenome | biome: soil; feature: Field; material: Soil | place: India | collected 2015-03-11 | depth 0 m | reverse complement strand
TTATTTCCAGTAGGACCTGTGATTATCAAATCATTCAAATTTTTAAAGAAATTATATGAATCATTATTTTCAAGATAATATCTAAAATTGAGATTTTGTTTTTCAGATCTATTTAAAGTTTCTCCATCAACAATTGCACCTGCTGCATCTGTTATTCCATCTATTCCATCAGTTCCAAATGAAAAAAATAAAATATCTCTATCTTTTATATATTTTGAAATTAAAATTGAGAGTTCTTGATTTCTACCACCCTCTCCGCTTCCTTTAACAAAAACAGTTGTTTCTCCTCCAAAAATTAGAGCAACTGGTTTATCTATTTCTATTTTGTTTTCATATATATCAAGAATAATTCCAGATAATGTTTTACTAACTTCTTTTGTGTCTCCCTGAATTCTTGAACCAAGGTAAAAAACTGAATAACTTCTGTTTTTGAAAAATTCTATTAAATACTTACATGCTTCATAATTTGAAGAAATAATAAAATTTTTAACTCTGTCTTTTGGAAAATACTTTTCTTTTAAAGTTTCTTCAATTTCACCCATAATTCCTTTATTTAAAACTTCAATTACACTTTCTGGAACTTTATTAACTAAATCATAATCTTTTAAAATTTTTAAAGCATCAAAAAAAGTTGAATTATCAAAACATGTTGGACCAGATGCAATCACACTCAAATTATCTCCAATGACATCTGAGATAATCAAAGAATAAATATTTCCTTTTATATGTTTTAAAAGTTTTCCACCTTTTATTACTGAAATATGTTTTCTTATTGTGTTAATTTCATCAATTGAAAGACCTGATTTTAGCATTAATCTAGTTAAATCTGTTAAATCATTTAGAGAGATTAATGGATATTCAACAAGAGAAGAGCCGCCCCCTGAAATAAGAATTAAGATCAAATCATTCTCTTGAATCTCTTTTGAAAATTCAATCAATCTTTTTCCAGCATTTAAACTTCCTTCTCCTGGAAATGGGTGTTCTCCTTTTATATATTCAATATTTTTTGGAAAATCTGAATTATCGATATTGCTTATAACTAAACCCTTATAAATATCTAATTTTGATAAAACTCCTTTTGCCATTTTTATCGCTGCTTTTCCAAAAGAGATAAGAAAAATTCTATTAAAATTTTTTAAATCAATTTCTACAGAAAATATTCTTAATTTATCATTTTCCCTAATTAAAACTTTTTTAACTCTATTTTCAGGTTCAATTTTATCTAATAGAAACTCAATTGATTTTAAAGCATCTTCTCTTAATTTTTTAAACCTTTCTCCACCATTAAAAATAATTTCATCAAAATTTTTAATCTTAATCATTATTAAAATTTTATCAGATTCATTCTTTTTTCTAATTCTTCAATAAATTCTTTTTTTATTTTTAGGAGTTATTCCATATGTTGTGCCCTTTGTATAAATTAGTAAAACATTTTTTTTCACCAGATATTGCATACATAATCACAGTCCCCTCCAAAAAAATAACATTGTCCTAAAGATAATCCAGGTACTCTAATGGTTCCAAGAGGGTTTATTTTTAAATTTTTCTTTTCCATTCTAAAATTTCATTATAACTAATTTTATAAATATATTCGCCACAAATTAAATATAATTTATCGTTTCTAAATTCATATCTCATTGTGTCACAAATAAAGAAAAGATTTATAAGAATTGAAATAATTATTATAAATAAAGGAATAAAGACAACTATTTGATACCATTTAATAATTTTATTAATCAAATTAAATATTATAGCAATAATTGCAAAAGAACAAATTATTACTGGTAGCATAAGAAAAATTTTTGCTATCAATTTAAAAATCTGGATAAAATATTTTTGTTGAATTTTCAATTTCCATAGAAACATCCTCCAAAGTTTTACAATAAAATTATAAAATATCAATTATAAAATATCATTAAATAAGATAAAATATTAATTAAGGGAGAGAAATATGAAAAAAATTGTTTTTTTGTTTGTTATTTTAATATTGATTTTAATTTCATTTGGGTGTGGTAAAAAGGTTCAAAAAGAATATGAAAAGATTGTTTTAAAAAGTGGGGTATTAAAAGAAAATGAATTGATTCCTATAGATTACACTTGTGATGGTAAAGATATTTCTCCTCAACTTGAATGGGAAAGTGTTCCAGAAAGAACTATCTCTTTTTGTATTATAATGGATGACCCTGATGCACCAGGTGGTGTTTTTACACATTGGATAATTTTTAATATACCATCAAATTATAGATCTTTAACAGAAAATTTTCCAAAAATTCCAGAATTTGAAAATGGAACAAAACAAGGGAAAAATGATTTTAATAAAATTGGATATAATGGCCCTTGTCCTCCAAAAGGTTCAACTCATCATTATAGATTTACAATTTATGCTTTAGATAAAACTCTTAATTTAGAAAGTGGAATTAAAGTAAAAGATTTAATGAAAGAAATTGAAAATCATATATTAGGAAAAGGAGAATTAATTTGTTTATATTCTCATTAAAAGAGGTGAAATTATGTGTGATACTTTTGTTGTTTTAGGCAAAAAAACTTTGAGTGGTTTTCCAATTTTTGGAAAAAATTCAGATAGAGATCCAAATGAGGCTCAAATTTTTACTCTTATGGATAATAGAGGAGTATTAAAAGAAAAATTAAATACAACCTATATTGAGGTAGAGCCTTATGAGGTGAAATATAGAATTTTTCTTTCAAAACCGATTTGGCTTTGGGGAGGGGAGATGGGAATAAATGAGTGTGGAGTGTCAATTGGAAATGAAGCAGTTTTTACAAAAATTAAATATAAAGAAGTTGGACTTACAGGAATGGATATTATTAGAATTACTTTAGAAACTTCAAAGAGTTCTTTTAAAGCAGTCCAAAAAATAATAGAATTAAATGAAAAATATGGACAGGGTGGAAATTGTGGATACGAGAAAAAAATTAAATATCATAACTCTTTTTTAATTTCTGATTCAAATGAAGCATATGTTTTAGAACTTGTTGACAAGTATTTCGCTTATAAAAAAATTGATGAATTTTACAATATAAGTAACAAATTATCAATTGGAAATGATTTTGATGGAATTCATCCTGAACTTATAAAAGATATTCATTTCGAAAAATACTTCTCAAATCCACTTTTTACAATTTTTAGTGGTGCAAGTCAGAGAGAAAAAAGAGGAAGAGAACTTTTAGAAAGAGAAAGTAAACATACAAGAGATACTTTAATTAAAATTTTGTCTGATAGAGGAACTCTTAAATTTGCATCTATGAATAATATCTGTATGAATGCAGGAGGTGGGTTAATTTCAAGTCAAACAACATCATCTATGATTGTTGAGTATGGTGAAAGAAATATCATTTGGTTTACAATGAGCCCTAATCCAGAAATTTCACTTTTTAAACCAACATTCTTTACAGAAAATAACCCACTTGATTTTAAAAATGAAAATAATTTAATAAAAATTTGGAAACTAAATAACCTTTTCTTTAGAAAATATACTGAAAATTATGAAGAAAATGAAAAAAAGATTATGCCACTTAAGGAAAGATATCAAAAAGAGATTTATAAACTTGTAGATGATAAATCAATTGCAAATTTAAATGATGAGGAATTAAATAATATAACTAATAAAGTACTTGAAATAGAGAGTGAATTCAGAAATGAGGGCTTTAAATTAATGGAAAATACTCAAAAAAAGAAATACTTTTATTTTTCTAATTATTGGAAAAAAGAAAATGAAAAACTATTGAAAGAAGAGAAAGACCTAGAATTAATTGATTTATATAAAAAATTACTCTTTTAATCTATTTTTAAGTTCATCAATTATTTTAACTGGAAGAGGCTCAACTTCTTTTAGATATGCAAGTTTAATTGAAATATAATCTCCAAGAGGAATTAAAGAATATAAGTTAAAAAGAGGTTTTTCGCCAAAAGAGAGGAGTTCAAGTATCTCCCAACCTCTGTTTTTTAATAATTCAATTGAAATATCAATTCTTTTTTTAGATTGATGTGAATCAAATTTATCTCTTAAGATAATAAAAATTAATTTTTCTTTTAACTCTTTACACTCCCAGAAAACTGATTCATTGTGATTAAGTTCTGGGAAAGAAAGATTATAAGAAATATATTTTGAATTTTCATTTATCTCCTGTTTCCATCTTAAACCAACTGGAGTTAATGAATTTGAAGAGTAAATAATTGGAATTTTATCTTTTATTGAATTTGAAATCTTATCTCCTTCATTATCACTCTCTTTAAAGCGCTCATAAAGAGAATTTATTTTATCAAAAAACTCATCTTCTCCTAAATTCTCTTCAACAAATAGTTTAAGAATAAAGTAAATTGGATAAAATAGATATGGAAAAGCCATTCTTGGAGGGTAAGAAGTTGGAATTTTATAGGTTAAATATTTTTTACTTGAAAGTTCAAAAAGTTCTCCATTTGAAGTTATTGAAATAATTTTTGCACCTCTCTTTTCTCCTTCATAGAAATTTGAAAGTGTTTCTTCTGTGTTTCCAGAATAAGAAATAAGAAAAAGAAGGGTTTTCTCAGATACAAATTGAGGAAGTTTATAATCTTTATTAATTACTATTGGATATTTTAAATAATCTTTAAAAAGAAAATATATAAAATCACCTGTAAAACCTGAGCCACCCATTCCAGAAATTACTATATTATCAATATCTTTTAGCAAATTAAAATCAATTTTCTTTTCAAGAGTTAACTCTCTTGATAATTTAAAATCAAGAGGAAATTTAAAGAAAAGATTAAACATAAATTTCACCTCACAATTGAATTTATAAAATTTAAAATTTGTTCATTTAAATGTTCAAATAGGTTCTTGTCTTGTGTTTCAAAATAAACTCTAACTACATCTTCTGTTCCAGAGATTCTAAATAAAATATATGAAAATTCACTTTCTAAATTCAATAATAGTCCATCTTTTTTATCAATACTTTTTATTTTTAAATTAAAAATTGAATCTTCATTGAAATTTTCAATGTAATTTTTAACCGCTTCTCTTTCTTCTTTTTTAAATCTTAGGTCAATTCTCTTTGTATAAAACTTTCCAAATTTTTTATATAACTCTTCAATTAGATCTTTAGGAGATGCTTTTTCTTTTTCGCAAATTTGAAGAACAAGTAAATCTGCTAAAATTCCATCTTTTTCTGGAAGCCACCCTTTAATTGATAAACCACCACTCTCTTCTCCACCTATGTAAATTTTTCCATCTCTAATAAGCATTCCAATAAATTTAAAACCGACTGGTGTTTCAAAAACTTCTATATTGTAATAATTTGCAATTTTATCAATTAATCTTGTTGTTGAAATTGTTCTTCCAATTCCTTCTTTTTTATCTTTTCCAAGATAAAAAGCAAGAATAGATAAAACTTCATTTGGAGTTATAAAAGTTCCATCAGAAGAAATAACTCCAAATCTATCAGCATCACCATCGAGAGCAAGACCTAAAAATGCACCTCTTTTTAAAACTTCTATCTTTAAATCCTCAAGGAACTCTTCATAAGGAACTGGTTCTAAACCTCCAAATAGTGGGTCAAAATTATTGTGAATAATAAAAACATTATCAAGATAATTTTCAAAAATTTTATTTAAGTATCTTATTCCTGTTCCAAACATTGGGTCAAGAACAATATTATTTGATAATTCAACTTTATAAGGAAGAATTTTTAGTAAATCATCAATATAATCTGAAAATGGGTCAATTATTTCAATTAATCCTTTTTTTACAAAATAATCAAAATCTTCTTTTATCTCTTCATCACTCTCTTTGTTTAAATATTCCTCAATTTTTTTTGTAACTTCAGGTTCAGCAGGACCTCCCCATGATGGAGAAAATTTAATTCCAGAGTAATAGAAAGGGTTATGTGATGCAGTAATATTTACTCCACCTGAAGTTTTATATTTTAAAATTGTGTATGAAATAACTGGTGTTGGAGTTGGTTCTTTTAAAAAGAAAACTTTTATTCCACTTAAAGCAAAAATCTTTGATACCTCTTTTGCAAAATCTTTTGATAAAAATCTTGTATCATAACCAACAACTATTCCCATATCACCAATATTTTCATCTATTAAATAATCTTTTATTCCTCTTGAAACTTTTCTTATATTTCCAAATGTGAAATCTTCAGCAATTACACCCCTCCAACCCGATGTTCCAAATTTTATTCTATAATCCACCTTTCAATTTCCTCCCTTTCTTCTTCAAGTTTTTTAATCTCTTTATCCTTTGAAGTAAATGAAGAGTAAATATGAATAATAGGTCTATCACTATCTGGAAGAATAAAAACAAAACCATCATCATAAAGTAGTTTCACCCCTTCGACAGTATTTGGATCAAAAATTTTTGTTTCAGATAATTTTCTCATAACTTTCCCTTTTTTATCAAACGGACAACTTATTTCAATGTGTGTTGGATCTAAAGAAGGAGTTTCTTTTTTAATTTCTGAAAGAAGGGTTCCACTTTTTGAAAGAAGTTCTATAAGTTTTCCAATTGCAAACATTCCATCAAAATATGGAACTTCATTTACAAAAATAAAACCACCCATAAGATCAACTCCAAAATCTGAATTTAGAGAATCTCTTATTATGTTTCTTGATATTGTTGAAGTAAAGTTAATTTTAACTCCATTCTCATTTAAAAATTGGATCAATTCATAAGATGCATTAACAGGAATTGAAACAGAAAGATTTTTGTTTTCCATAAGAAGTAGTTTTACAAAACAAGCAACAAGTCGAGTGTTTGATAAAATTTCTCCACTATCATCAACAACAAATATTTTTTCTCCATTTGCATCAATTAAAACACCAAAATGGTTTTTTATAGATTTAACCATCTTTGAAATTGTGTTTAATGCTTCTTTGAATTCTTGTAAACTTCTAATTGATTTTCTTCCATCCATAAATGCATTCAAAGAGAATATATCTATATCAAAATCACCTAATATATTTGGAAGATACATAACAGTTGAACCAAATGAGTAATCAATTGTAAATTTTAAATTTGCGCTTTTTATTGTTTTTAAATCAAATGTTTTTGTGAAGTAATTTTTATAAGTTTCAAGAATTCTTGTTGGTATATCAATTGAACCAATGTCATCAATATTTGCCCTGTAAAACTCTTCTCTAAAGAAAATTCTCTCAATATTTTGTTCACTTGAAATTGAAAGGTCAAAACCCTCTTTATCAAAAAATTTTATATTTGTTAAATGTGGGTCAAATGGAGACCTTTTAACATGAATTCCACCCGAACCTCCAATTGTTCTTAAAGAAAATCTTAAAATGGGAACAGGAACTGCCCTTAGATCTTGAACATCAACTCCTGTTGAAATTAAACCAGCAATCATAGCTCTTTTTAGCATTCTTGAAGATTTATCAACATCTCTTCCAGTGAAAACAACCGCTCCTTTTCCAAGAATAGTTCCATATGCACATCCAAGTTTTGCAGCAAATTCAGGAGTTACTTCAACATTATTTGCACCAATTATTCCATAAGAACCAAAAAGAGAAGTTGTCCACGCCTTTCCCCATACTAAACTATGAGTAACAACTGAATTATCTTCAACAATTTTAGAGGGCCAGATATATACTCCCTTTTTGATTATTACATTTTTCCCAATCTCACAATCATCTGAAATTATGTTATCTCCTTCTAAAAGAGTATCTTCTCTTATTGTTACTTTTTTACAAATTATAGAATCATAAATTTTTGCACCCTTTTTAATTGTGCTTCCACTCCATATTATAGAATTACTTATCTCAACTTTATCTTCAATGATAACATTGTCTCCGATAAAAGAGTTAAATATTCTTGCATCATGAATTTTGACATTTTTATCTAAAACAACTGTTCCAAGTAAATTTTTTAGGTTTTTTATTTCACATTCGCCCTCAAGCCAAATATCTGAACCAATTCTTAAAACTCTTTCTCCTTCTATTTCAATGTCAACCATTCCTTTTATAATTTCTTCATGAGCAATTTTATATTCTCTAACATTTCCTATATCTTTCCAATAACCACTTGAAATAAACCCATACAGTGGGAGATTCTTTTTAAGAATTATTGGAAAAAGATTTTTTGAAAAATCAAACTCTTTTCTTTCAGGAACAAATTCAAAAACTTCAGGAGATAAAACATAAATTCCAGTGTTTATTGTATCAGAGAAAACTTCACCCCAAGATGGTTTTTCTAAAAATCTTACTATTTTCCCTTCCTCATCTGTTATAACAATTCCATATTGAAGTGGATTAATTGCTCTAGTTAATGTTATTGTTGCAATTGCTTTTTTATTAAAATGAAAATCAATAATTTCACTTAAATTAAAATCAGTTAAAACATCTCCAGAGATAACAAGAAATTCTTCCTTTAGATATTTTTTTGCAAGATTAACAGCGCCACAGGTTCCCAAATCTTCATCTGAAATAATATATTCAATTTTTACACCAAAATCCTTTCCCTCTTTAAAGTACTCTTTTATTATTTCTGGTTGATGATAAAGAATCATTATAAGTTCTTTTATGTTATGTTTTTTTAATAGTTTAAGTATGTGAGAAAGAATTGGTTTATTTGCAATAGGAACCATTGGTTTTGGAATATTAATTGTTAATGGTCTTAATCTTGTACCAAAACCTCCAGCTAAAATAACACCTTTCATGCTCATAAATTTCGAGTCCCTCCAATTTCAATTTAACATATAATCAATTTTTTATCAATTTTAAAAATCATTTAGAAATTAAATATACATATAAATTTTTATATTCTAAAGTTGAACTTTCCCAAGAGTAATTAGAATTCATACCTATTTTTATTATTTTAAAGAGTTTTTCTTTTTGGTTGAATATTTTTTGTGCTCTTTTTATTGCATCAAGGAGTTCAATCTCATCATAATCATAAAAGACAAATCCATTTCCACAGTTAACTCTTTCATTAAATTCAATAACTGTATCTCTTAAACCTCCAGTACTTCTTACAATAGGAGTAGTTCCATATCTTAATGAAATCATCTGAGACAAACCACATGGTTCAAATTTAGATGGCATTATGAAGAAATCACTTGATGCATAAATTTTATGTGATAAAGGTTCATCAAATTTATTTAAAAATAAAAATTTGTCTTTATATTTTAAATTATATTCATTTAAAATTTTTTCATAATCTTTATCTCCAACCCCCAAAATGATTAAGTTTAAATCAAGTTTCATTAACTCTCCAAAAATGTTCGCAACAAGGTCAATTCCCTTCTGATCTGTAATTCTTGTAATCATTGAGTATAGTGGATAATCGATATTAAAGTTCAAATTCAGTTCTTTATATAGATTTTCTTTGTTGATTTTCTTATTTTCAATTGAAAAATGATTGTATTTTGAGTAAATAAATTCATCAGTTTCAGGATTCCAATATTCATAATCAATTCCATTTAATATTCCAAAAATTTTATCTTTCCTATGTTTTAAAACACCATTTAAACCAAAACCAAACTCTTTCTTTTGAATTTCTTTTGAGTATGTTGGAGATACAGTTGTAATTAAATCAGAAAAGACAATTCCGCCCTTAAGAAAATTAACCTTTCCATAAAACTCTAAAAAATCAATTGAAAATAAATCTTCAGGTAAACCAAGATCATAAAGAGATTCTTTTTCAAAAATTCCTTGATATGCAAGGTTATGAATTGTTAAAATAGTTTTAAAATTAAATTGAAAAATTTTATTGTAAATCTGAACAAAAGATGCTTGCCAATCATGTGTGTGAATTATATCAGGTCTAATCAACTCTTTTATTAATTTAAGAGATGCAAGAGAAAAAAGTCCAAATCTTATATGATTATCTTTATAATCAATATTATTTTCATTGTAAATACCACTTCTCAAGAAAAAGTAATCATTTTCAACTAAAAAGGTATCAAAAAGAGAATTTTCTCTATCTTTATAAACTTTAAAATTGAAATTTTTTCCATTTAGTTCTATCTCAATATCTTTTACATATTCCAAAGATAGATTTTTTTCTTTTATTCCCCTATAAAAAGGAAGCACAAGAGAAACATCAACACCTTCTTTTTTAAGGTATTTTGGGAGAGAACCTGATACATCTGCAAGGCCACCTGTTTTAATATATGGAACTGCTTCAGATACAACAAATGCTATTTTCATAAAAACTCCTCTTTAAATTTCTGCTTCAAGTAAAAATTTTGCACAATCTTCTGGTTTTGTAGGATTAATATAAAAACCTGTTCCCCATTCAAAACCAGCAACTTTTGTTAATCTTGGCATAATTTCAATGTGCCAGTGATAATGAGATATGTTGTATTGGTCAAGAGGTGAGGTGTGAATTATTAAATTGTATGGTGGATCATTTAATACCTTTTTTAACCTAAGAAGACTTCTTTTTAAAACTATACTTAAACTTACAACATCACTTTTTGAAACATCAATGAAATCTGATGAGTGTTTTTTGGGAAGAACCCACAATTCAAAAGGAAATCTTGCAGCAAATGGGGCAATAGAGATAAATTCATGGTTTTCTTCAACCAACCTCTCTCTAACTTCTAGCTCTTGTTGAACAATATCACAAAAAACACATCTATCTTTAAAATTAAAATATTCTTTTGAACCATTTAATTCCTGTTGAACTCTTATAGGAACTATTGGAAGTGCAATAATTTGGGAATGAGGGTGCTCCAATGATGCACCTGCTTGAGGACCTTTATTTTTAAATATCAAAGTATATTTAAATCTTTTGTCTTTTTTTAAATCTAAAACTCTATCTCTCCAAGCCCAAATAACTTCTTGAATTTGAGCTTCTGGCATATCAGCCATCTCTTCAAAGTGATTTGGAGTTTCAATAACAACTTCATGTGCACCTATTCCATTCATCATATCAAACATACCTATTCCTTTTTTCTCAAGTTCACCTTCAATTCTTAGGGCTGGAAATTTGTTAGGAACAACCCTTACCCACCAACCAGGCTCATCTTTATTTGTTCCAACTTTTCTATAACTTGTAATTTCAGGTGGAGTTAAACTCTCGTTTCCCTCTTCAAAGGGACACTTTGAAAGATCTTTATTTTTCTCTTCACTCTCAATTTTATAATCATGAGGTCTTAAACTTCTTTCTGTTGCAATAATCACCCATCTTCCAATAACTGGGTCTTTTCTTAATTCTGGCATTGACTCTTACACCTCCTCAAAATCAATTGAATTAAAAACAAAATCATCTTTATTTATCTCATTAACTTGAATAGTTCCCTCAAATAACTTTTTAAATTTTTCATAGTGTTCAACAAATCTTTTTATTGCATATTCTTTTGCAGTTGAGGTTGTAACAAGAAATGGAAAATCAGAACTCTCAAGTAAAAATTTTTCTTTTAAAATTGAATTTTTTAGTGCTTTATCTTTTATTGAATCTTTCTTTTTGAAAAAAGTATCTTCTGCTTCATGTATCTTTTCCCAGATCCACATAGTTTCAGAATTATACCAAGTATAGTGAAATCCACCTAAACCCCATGAACTTTCAATAAATTTACCTTTTTTGATTGGAACGCTCTCTTCAATATCTTTTGATAAAGTTGTATCATAAAGATTTGATTCTGAAGAAAGTTTTAAAAACTCCTTTAAGAAAGAAACTCCTTCATACCACCAATGTCCAAATAATTCTGTATCAAATGCAGCAACAATCAATCCATTCATATTGTAAGTATTATTAAAATCTATAAAGATTTTTTCAATTCGCTCTTTGAAGTTTTCAGCATGAATTTTTGATTTTTCAAATGCTCTTTCATAGTTATAATAATCTTTTTCACCAAGAGATACTCTTTTATCTGTTATTCTCCAATATTGAAATCCTGAACTCTCGCTCTTTTTATGAAACTCTCTGTAATCTCCATCTCCAGGATATCCATAATCTCTTGACCAAACAATTTCACTTGTTTCTGGATTTCTTAAAAGAACATAAATTTGAGGATAAATTTCATATAGAAAAAGCGATGAAAATTTATTTTTTATTCCAATTTTTATAAAACCTCTTCCATATCTAAATATGTCATCATCTTCTTCAATTAAAGAGTGATAATTTAAAATAAAATATTTAATTTTGTTTTCTTTTAAAACTTTCTCTATGCCAGGTTTATATCCACATTCAGGTAACCAAAAAATTTCAGCATCTTTGTTTATATAACTTTTATATACTTTTACTCCATTTTTAATCTGTAAAATTCTTGACTCATCATATTTTAATAGAGGTAAATATGAGTGAGTAATTGATGATGTCCCAATTTCAACAAGACCTTCTTTTTTAAATTCATTAAATGCTTCAACAATATCAAAGTTTATTTTTTTAAATAACTCCTTTTTCTCATTAATCTCATTTAAGTAATAATCAATTAGATTAAGCACAATCTTTTCACTTTTATATTTTGAATAATCATTTTTACCTCTTGATTCTTTTATTTCTAAATATTCAATAAATTTTTCCTTAAAATAACAACTTTTTAGTTGATCCATTAAAACGGGTGTTATTCCTATATTCAATTTAAAATTTATATTCTCTTTTTTAAGTTCATAAAGTGATTTTAAAATTGGAATATAGGTTGATTCAGAAATTTCAAAAAGCCACTCTTCTCCAAATGGCCATCTTCCTTTTCCTAATGAATAAGGAAGATGAGAATGAAGATAAATTAATAATTTATTTCTCACTTTTCCTCTATAACCTCCATATTAATTTTATTTATACCATCTTTTAATCTGTATAAGAATATTATTGTTGAACCTTGATAGATTTTTTCAATTCCACTTTCAGAATTTGAAACAGTATAAATTTTCTCTATTTTTACGTTTTCATAAGGATTGGTTTTAAAAATTAGTTTAAAATCTAAAAAATCAATTTTAATTCCACTATCTATTACTTCAAATCTATCTTTAGGAAAGTATAAATTAAATTCTAATGCAAGAAAATTACTCAATTTTTCACATTTAATAGAAAAATTTAAATTTGAACTCTCAATTTTATAATTCAAAGAAGTTTTTTGATTAAATAAATTTATTTCATTTTCCTTTATTTCATAATTCAAAATTTCTTTATATGGTTGAGAATTTATTAAATCTTCTTCTTTTTCTAAAAAGTGAATTATGAAATTTTCTTTAAAATAACTATCAAATTTTAAATAATTCAATGAATCTTTATCTTTTAAAACAAATGTCTCATGAATTGTTTTTATAACGCTACTTTCTTTATGTGATTCAACTCTTTCAAAGAGTCTATCATGATATTCTTCTTTATATCTTGTTATAACATCTGAGATATTTTTGTTTAAATAGTCAAATTCAAGAACTTTTCCACCTAATCTATGTATAAAAAGTTTAAATTTATCACTCAAAAAAATTATCTCATCATACCCATCTCTATCATAATCTAAAATTTTAATATCATTTTTAACTCCACTTTTTGTTTCACCTTCTAAAATCTCTTTGTATATTGCTTCTCTTAAGTGTGGAAGGTATAAACCTCCAAAAATACCATGCCAATAAGCATCATTACATTGACTTTTAAGTAAATTTTTATAATTTAAAGAATCACTTTTATCTATTATATCTCTCATGAAAAGCATTCTTTTATGCATTTTATTTGCTTCATGATATTTCTTTAAAAAGTTTCTATAGAAACCTCCTGACCACTCTTCCATCTCTTCATAAGAAGATGTATTTAAATAAATTCTTCCTTTTGGGAAAAACTTTTGAATCGCTTCAGTAAATAAAATTGTTTTAATATCCTCACTTTTATCTAAAAACTCAAAAATTCTATCCAAATAACCATCTTTATAAACATAATCATATGTTCCTGGCCAAAGTCCAAACTTTTCTCCATCATCACCATATGTAAAAATTAAGTTATCCTCTTTAAAAGAGTTAAAATAACTTGAAAGTTCATTTATATCCCTAAAAGGAATTAAATATCTTAAACTCTTAAGAATTGGAAATATTTTAATTGAATAACCTTCATTTTCTGTTATATAGAATCCTAATAAATCTTTTTCAATTAAAGAAGATTTTTTAAATGCATTATCATCTAATAGCGTATATTCTATTTTGCTTTTATTTATATATTTAGGTAAATCTGGTTCCCAAACTCTTTCTGTTAACCACATACCTTTTGGAGTAAAGTTAAATTTATCCTTTAAATAGTTATTCATAATTTTAATTTGATTTATTTTATCTTCTTCCGGAATCAAAGTGAGTATTGCTTCATAAAAAGCTCCACTGAAAAGTTCAATTCTATTCTCTTTTAAAAGTTCTTTGATTAAATCTTCATAATCTTTTATATTCTCCTCTTCCATAAATTCATAAAGATTTCCTGATGTGTGTAGTGAAATTTTTACATTTTTATATTTTAAAACTTTCTCAAGAAAAGGAATATAAGATTTATAAAATGCATTAAAAATAACTTCTTTAAAATTTCCAACTGGTTGATGATTGTGGATAAGAATTAGAAAATATTTCACAACTTATGCCTCCCAATTCTTTAAAAATTCATTTGAATCTATGCTTATCTCAAAAATTCCAAATTGAGGTGATTTACTAACTGTTTTACCATCTATTTTTAAAAGAATGTAAAAATTTATTAAATTATTTTCCTTTAAAAACTCACTCTTTATTGGTAATTTTACTTCTAGCAAATCAACAAAATTTGCTTCAATATCTTTAAAGTTTCCTATTATCTCTAAATTAGAATCACTCTTTAAAAAAGATAATGAGTGTGTATAATTTTCTCCTTCTAGATTTAATTGAAGTTCAAAATTTTTAAAATTCTTATTAATTTTTATTCCTAAATAAATATTATCTTTATCAAATCCACCTCTTATAAATTCAATCATCTTTTTATTAAAATTCATACTTGATAAATTTGCTTCACCTTCATAATAAAATCCATCTATCCATTCAAAAAAATTATTTATCTTTCCATCTATTTTAGGGGTTATATAATTTTTGACTGATAATTTTATTTTGGAATTATCTCTTTTTATAATAGATTTAAAATAAAAATCTCTATTAATTCCAGAATAATAGTAAAAAGATTCTATATGTATTCTATACAAAATATCAAAATAATTTTTTATATCATCTCCATATGTTTTACCATACCACCAATTCCAATCTGAGCCTTCAATGATATATAGTATTTTCTTTAATTTTTCCTTTTTGTCTTCATCTAACATTTCATAATCATCTCTTACAATTTTTAAATATTCCCATGATAAATTATCTTCTTCTTCACCAATCCAAGTTTTAAAATCACCATTTATCCATGAACCAGATTCTATATAGTTAAGTTTTTCTGAATCATTCTCATCAATAATTTCACTTAATTTTGAAATAACTAAATCTTTGTCTTTTTTTAATTCAGAGTAAAATAAATTTAAAAAATTAATTCCATTGTTTTTATAATATTCCCATGGATTTTCTCCATCAAGAAAAACAAAAACATATTTTTCCTTATCTGAAATATTTTTAATTTCATTTATTTTATTCATAAAATCTTTTACAGCATCCTCTTCGTTCATCTGTGAATAAACAAAACCAATTGAATCAGATAAAATTTTATCTCTAAACAAGACAAAAATTTTCTCACCATCTCTCTCTAAAAAATATTTTTTATATAATTTAACTCTATCCCTATTTTTTATTGTTTTAAATAAAATATCTTCATCAGTAAGAAAATACTTGAAACCATTTTTAATAAAAAAATCAACAACTTCATTAGAAACCGCTCCCTCTGAAGGCCAAATACCTTGTGGATTAGTTTCAAAAAATTTATAAAAAATCTCTTTTCCAAGTTTTATCTGTCCATCAAGGTCTTCTGGATGAGAAAACCTATCTGGTAAAAAATTTTCTCCGGTTCTCTTTGAAATATCAGTATCAATAATTAATGGTGATATTGGATGTGCATATGGTGACGTAGTTATTTCAATCAAACCACTCTTTAATAAGTCTCTATATAAATGTAAAACCTTTTTTATAATTTCATTCTGTTTATTGATTAAATAATATATATCTTCAAAATTGTAATTTTTTTGTTTTTCTTCTAGTTTCTTTATTTTTTCATCTTTTTCTAATTCAATAATCAAAGAGAGATTTAAATAAAAAATTAAATCTATAATATCGCTCTCATTTAAATCTTCTTTATCTTTATGAATTATCTCATTTAACCTAAAATATTTGTTTATGTAATTTTGTGATAAAAAATATTTTATTTTATCAAATAAAATTTCTTTATTTTCTTTTAGATAGTTTAAATCATTTTCGATGAGTAATATAAAAAAATCTTTTGCATTACCCTTTTCATATTCATCTATCTGTTCTAACAAAACAGGAGTAAAATTAAAATTCATCTTTATATTGTTTGATTCAACTAATTTAGCCATCATATAATAATTTTTAACAAGATGAATTCTTGTATAAGGAAGTAAATAAAAATTTTCAATAAAATCTTTATATTGAGGTTGATGAAAATGCCATAGAAATGAAATAAAAACTTTACTCACTTCTAACTTGAATCACCCTTCTTATATGTGAAATTTCTTCTCCATATTGATCTTTTAAAACAAATAAAATTTCATAAGTTCCTTCGCTTTCAAATGAAATAGCATAGTTTAACATATTTTTATTTAAAATTACACTTAAAGAATTATTTATATAAATTTCAACAGTTTCTCCATTTTCATTAATAAGTTCTATTGTTAAATTTATAAGAGTTAGAGATTTGACAACTCCACTTGGAAATATATAGACATTAAAATCGCAAGAATATGCATCATCATACTCTTTTGGTTCTTCTCCTTTTAAAAATTTTTTTATTTCAATTCTATCTTTTGGAGTGCATGGAGTTGGCAATTTATTTGAATCTATACAGACAGCAACATCTATATATTCACTTCTATGAATTGGACATTCAAATTTTGGTTCATAACCACTTATGAATATTTCTGATTTGATATTTTTGCAATATGGAGAAGGAAGAAGTCCTGAATCAGCACAAACTTTAGAATAAATAACTTTTTGTGGTCTCTCCCAATCAGTAGGTTTT
>FMJZ01014805.1_pt1 | contig 17092 bp, 15 predicted proteins | sample 1987881 | NCBI WGS metagenome assembly FMJZ01 (sample SAMEA4378227, study PRJEB15110) | soil metagenome | biome: soil; feature: Field; material: Soil | place: India | collected 2015-03-11 | depth 0 m | reverse complement strand
AAAAAAAAATTAATGGACAACTATTTTTTAAAGTTTTACTTTAAAAATATACGTTGTCATGGAGCTGAAAAAATGGAGCATAATTTATTATTGAAAAGAAGCAAAAATTTTATATTTTTGTGTCTAAGCTGAAAGAAAATTGATTTTTAGGTTAAAATTAAAAAAAATCTGTAGCGGGGGATAAGAGATGGATATAGAAACTATAAGAAAAAACGCTAAAGAAAAGCTTGCAGATTTCTGTATTGTATGTCCTATATGTAATGGTAGGGCATGTGCTGGTAAGGTTCCTGGAATGGGTGGGATTGGAACCGGTTCTTCATTTATTGCAAATATAGAGGCATTAGCTTCTTACAAATTAAATATGCGTACTATTCATAATAAAAAGGAACCAGATACATCCTTTGACTTGTGGGGTATAAAACTTACTATGCCTATACTAGTAGCACCTATGACAGGTACTACTTATAATATGGGTGGGAGAATAACGGAAGAGGAATTTATTTATGAGATTGTAGCTGGTTCAATTAGGGCAGGCACAATTGCTATGACTGGAGACGGAGCAGATCCAGAGATGTATGGCAGTGGTATTAGGGCAATATCAAAACATAATGGTAGGGGGATTGCTATTATTAAACCACGGTCACAGGAAGAGATTATAAAACGTATTCGGATTGCTGAGGATGCAGGTGCATTAGCAGTAGGAATAGATATTGATGGAGCAGGCTTAATTACTATGGCTTTAAAGGGCCAGCCTGTAAGCACAAAGAGTTTTGAAGAATTAGTAGAATTAGTGCAATCAACAAATTTGCCTTTTATAATTAAAGGAATCATGACACCTGATGAGGCAGAATTAGCTGTAAATACAGGTGCTAAGGCAATAGTAGTATCTAACCATGGCGGGAGGATACTTGATCATATGCCTGGTTCTGCTGATGTGCTTCCTCAAATAGCTGAAAAAGTTAAGGGGAAAATAACAATCTTTGCAGATGGAGGCATAAGAAGCGGTCCAGATGTTTTAAAAATGTTAGCTTTGGGTGCTGATGCTGTACTTATAGGAAGACCTCTGGCAATTGCATCAATTGGTGGTGGCAAGGAAGGGGTAGAATTTGTTCTTAAAAAGTTAAAGGGTGAATTATCACAGGCTATGCTTCTAACTGGTACAGGTAATGTGTGGAATGTTAGCAAAGATATTTTATATTATAAAAGATGAGATATTATCTTTCTGACAAATGTGCCCTAAAGTGGTTAGAAAAACCATGTGTTTATAATATAAAAGAAGATAATCTCTATGAATTAGATGATCCTGCCTTTGATTTCTTAAAAAGGTGTGCCTCATCTGATGGATGTAATGGAAAAACAGCAGATCATAGTTTTATTGAATATTGCCTATCTGAAGGGATTTTAACAAAAGAAAGGGTTGATATAAAAAGACCTCCTCTTGTTAAATCACCTGAGCCATCTTTAAGATATTTAGAACTCCAGATTACTGATAAATGCAATTTAAGGTGTAGCCATTGTTATATAGGCCAACCAAAAAATCAAGAGTTGGATCTAAATAAAATAAAAAATATATTAGATGAGTTTGAATACATGCAGGGGCTTCGCCTTCTTATAACAGGAGGTGAGCCATGTATGCATAGTGGTTTTAATGAGATAAATGAGATGCTCTCAGGATACAGCTTCAGAAAGATCCTATTTACAAATGGTCTATTACTAAAAGATGATCTTATAAAAAGGCTTAATGTTGATGAGATACAGTTTAGTATTGACGGCATGGAAAAGGGTCATGAGATCTTAAGAGGCAAGGGTACATATAAAATAGTCATGGAAAAATTAATTAAATCTATTGATTTTGGGATTACTGTTTCTATTGCCACAATGGTTCACAGGGGAAATCTTGATGAGTTTGAGGCGATGGAGAATTTATTTAAGAAATTAGGGATTAAGGAGTGGACAGTAGATGTGCCATGTGAAGTGGGCAATCTTAAAAAAGATCAATCTTTGATGGTCTCTCCAGAGATAGGTGGAAAATATTTGAATTTTGGTTTTGGAACAGGGCTACATAGTAGTGAAGGTGGATATGGATGTGGACTTAATCTTGTATCAGTTTTAGCAAATGGCAATATATCCAAATGCGCCTTTTATTCTGACATGCCTGTTGGTTCTATTGATGAGGGTCTTATTAAGACGTGGAAGAAAATAAATCCTATCAAACTGGAGGATCTGGAATGCAATAAAATTAATTGTAGGTTTATAGATCTTTGCAGAGGGGGATGCAGGTATAGGGCAGAACAAAGCGGTAATAAAGGTAAAAAAGATCTTTACAAATGCCATATGTATGGTATAATTAAATTATAACTGTTGCATGAAGCACAGAATATACCCTAAGAAAGGGAGGTGTCTTTTATGAAAATAATTAAGATCTCCAAGAAGGCAGCAACTACCTGTAAGTGCAAAGGTTCTTGCTAAAAAATTATGACAATAATACAATATGAAAAAGGAGGCAGATTGCCTCCTTTTTTTCATAGAAAAGAAAAATGTTCAAATTACCTTTTAGTTTTTAACTTATATATGTGATAATAAGTTATGCTTTTAAATTTACAAAAAAAAACCTTATTTATCACTTTAACTATTTTTTTATATCTTCTAATGGTCTCATATTCTACAAATCTTAAAGCCAGCGACTTTATCATTTTTACTAATGGATTGACTGAATTAAGAGAGATAGATACCACTTCCCTCTCACAAAATTCTGAAAGAGATGCCTATCTTGAATTTTTACTTGGGTATGAAGCAGAGATAACTGCTAAATGGGAAGAGGCTTTAAATCGTTATTCAAAGGCATTAGCATTAGATCCAGATTCTCTATATCTAAAGAAAAAATTTGCCCAGATGCTGGTTAGGCTTGGAAGGATTGATGAGGCAATACCAGTATTAGAGGAAATAATTGTTTCTGATCCTAATTATGCACCTGCTCTGTCACTTTTGGCTGAGCTATATAACTCAAAAAAAAGGATAAAAAATTCTATAGAGATATATGAAAGGCTTATAAAATTAGAACCTGAAAAGACAGATCATGCCCTAATGCTTGCAATTTTATATGCCACTGTTGGCGATTATAATAGATCATTAGAACTCCTTGAAAAAATTATAGAAATGGAACCTGAAAATTCAATGGCTCTTTATTATATCGGCTCTATTAATTTAGAAAAAAAGGAATATACAAAGGCTGAAGAGATATTTTTAAAAATTATATCTATAAATCAAAATTTTGATGCTGCTTACACAAATCTTGGTATTATTAGCGAGACAAAAAGGGATTTGATTTCTGCGGAAGGCTATTATAAAACAGCTTTGAGAATTAATCCCTATAATCTCTTTGCTAGGGAAAGACTCACCCAACTATATATAACAGAGAAATCTTATGATAAGGCCATTGGTGAGTTAGAAGAACTTTTAAAAATTATTCCTAAAAATCTGGATATATATCAGAGATTAGGCTTTTTATATTTACAAGAAAGGCAATATGAAAAGTCTGTTTATGCATTTAGATTAATACTTGAGGCAAAGCCTGATGATATAGCAGTGAGATATTATCTTGCCCTTTCATTGGAAGGATTAAAAAGGTATAATGAGGCAATAGATGAATTAAAAAAGATATTATCAATTGATCCGAAAAATATAAATGCCTTTCTTTCTATGGCCTCTATATATTCAGTTCAGAAGCTTTATAGTGATGCTGTTAATATTTATGAAGAAATATTGACCTTTGAGAAAGAAAAGCCCGAAATCTATGCATATCTTGCAAACACATATATACAAATGAAGGAATATGCAAAAGCAGAAGATATTCTAATAGACGCCCTTTTTCGTTTCCCAGACAATGATGAATTATATTTTATAATTGCCATTGTATATGACAAGACTGATAGATTTAATGATATGGTCAATGCCTTAGAAAGAGCAATTGAGATTAACCCTAATAATGCTGATTCATTAAACTATCTTGGCTATTCCTATGCTGATAGGAATATTAACCTAATGGAGGCATTGCATCTTATAGAAAGGGCAATTGAACTAAAGCCGAATAGTGGTTATATAATTGACAGCCTCGGGTGGGTATACTTCAGGCTTAATAGACTTGATGAGGCCCTTAAAACACTTAAAAGGGCAATAGAATATGTGAAAGATGATCCAGTTATTTATGAGCATTTAGGTGATGTATATGAGAAATTAGGTAATATTGATGAAGCAATAAAAGCATGGAATGAGGCATTAAAATTTCATGAAAAGGAAGAAGGCCTCAAAGAGAGAGTAGAGCTAAAAATTAGGGATTTAAAAACTAAGGCTAAGGATTAATTCTTACAATATAATCATGATCACATTAAAATCACCTGCCAAAATTAATTGGTCCCTTTATGTCCTTAACAGAAGGTATGATGGTTATCATAATATAATCTCTCTGATGCAATGCATAGATTTGTATGATAGCTTAATTTTTGAAAACTCAGATAAAATTGAGCTTTTTAGCAACATTAAGATAAATGCTGATGAAAACATTATATTAAAGGCAGTTAAGGTATTACAGGAATATACTTGTATAAAAAGTGGGGTAAAAATAACCCTTGAAAAAAAAATACCTATTGGTGCAGGCCTTGGGGGAGGAAGTAGTAACGCAGCTTATACACTTATGGGGCTGAACCAATTATGGGACCTCAAATTAAACAATAGTGAATTAATAAAATTAAGCACCATGATCGGCTCTGATGTGCCATTTTTTTTTCATTGTCCAATGGCAATAGTTGAAGGAAAGGGAGATATCCTAACACCCCTGCATATAAAAAAATCGTATATATTATTATTGGTAAAACCGTTTATCTCCATATCAACTGCTTGGGCATATAGGGAAATTAGTTCAAAAGGTTTTGTATATAAAGATATAGAATTGACAAAAACAGTAGATAATATTAATAATATCAAGTTAATATATAATGCCCTTAAAACAGGGGATATAGCGACTATGAAGTCGCTTATTAAGAATGATTTTGAATCTGTTGTAACAAAAAAATATCCTATTATCTCAGATATTAAAATAAAAATGATGCAAGCAGGAGCTGCATTTGCTTTGATGAGTGGTAGTGGTTCTACAGTCTTCGGTCTTTTTGATAATAAGGAGAAGGCCTTAAGTGCATCAAAAATCTTTTCATCCTACTGGAATTCGGTGGTGTTGACTATTGCCGAATAGTAAATAATAAGATTTAAAAAAGATTTTAGGGTGTACTAACCATTATTCATTAAACATTTTTGGGGCGTCGACAAGCGGTAAGTCAGCAGATTTTGGATCTGCCATTCCCAGGTTCGAATCCTGGCGCCCCAGTAAAAATGAAATAATTTAAACAGGTGGGAGGTAAAATGCCTGACGGAATTAAACTTATCACTGGAAATGCTAATAGGCCGCTCGCTGTTAAAGTTAGCGAGAAGATTGGTATCCCACTTACAGATGCAACTGTATCTACATTCAGTGACGGAGAAATAGCTGTCCAGATTAATGAAAATATCAGAGGTGCAGATGTTTTTGTTATACAGCCTACTTGTACGCCTATTAATCATAATATAATGGAATTGTTGTTAATTATAGATGCCCTTAAGAGGGCATCTGCAAGGAGAATAACCGCAGTAATCCCTTACTATGGTTATGCAAGACAGGATAGAAAGGTGCAACCAAGGGTTCCTATATCTTCAAAACTTGTAGCAGACCTGCTTACAGCAGCAGGCACGCATAGAGTTTTAACAATAGATCTCCATGCTGCTCAGATACAGGGTTTTTTTAATATACCTGTTGATCATTTATATGCTGCACCTGTACTGCTTGAATATATAAAAAAATGCTCCTATTCCGATCTTGTAATAGTATCTCCAGATGCTGGAGGTGTTGAAAGGGCAAGGGCCTTTGCAAAAAGGCTGGATGCCTCACTTGCTATTATTGATAAAAGACGTGAGGCTGCAAATGTATCTAAGGTCATGAATGTAATTGGAAATGTAAAAGATAAAGATACTATAATTCTTGATGATATGATAGACACAGCTGGCACAACAACTCAGGCAGCACAAGCATTAAAAGATAACGGTGCAAGGAGGGTATTCGCAGCATGTACACATGCAGTCCTTTCAGGACCTGCTATTGAAAGGATAAACAACTCTGTTCTTGAAGAGGTCATAACAACAGATACAATCCCACTGGATGATAAATTAAATATCTGTAATAAATTAAAGGTATTGAGCATCTCTTCTCTTTTGGCAGAGGCAATAAAAAGGATTCATGAGGAGGCATCAGTAAGCTCACTGTTTGTATAAAATAAAATACTTTTAAAATTTATATGGAGGAAACATGGAAAGAGTAACTTTAGAAGTACAGAAAAGGGAGAAAACAGGCAAGGGTATTGCACGTTCATTAAGGAGAAAAGGGATCACCCCTGCTGTACTTTATAAAGGTGGTAATTCAATTCCTGTGCAATTGTCAAGCAAGGAAATATCAAAATTCATCAATAAAACAGCAGGTGAGCAGGTTATAGTAAATTTAAAGTTTAGAGATGAAGAAAGACAAGCTATTGTCAAAGATTATCAGATTGATCCTGTAAAGGGGAATTTACTGCATGTTGATTTTCAGGAGATATCCTCTACAGAGCCTATTAAGATAATGGTTCATGTCTTAATAAAAGGCGAGCCAATAGGCGTTAAAAGGGATGGAGGCCTTCTACAATATGGCCTTAGGGAAATAGAGATACAGTGTCTGCCTGATAAGATACCAGGACATATAGATGTAGATGTTTCAGGCTTAGGGATAGGCCAATCAATTCATGTTAGTGACCTTAAGCTTGGAGAGGGAATTAAAATTATTACCCCACCAGATGAGGTTATTGCCACTGTAACATCTGCTAAAGAGGAGGTTGTAACTGCTGCCCCAACGGAGATTGTAGAGCCTGAGGTTATAAAGAAAGGTAAGAAGACGGAAGAAAAATAAATAATTTCATGTGGGTAATTGCAGGGTTAGGGAATCCAGGTAGCAAATATGCTAATACTCGTCATAATATAGGATTTAAGGTAATTGATCAGATTTCTAAAGAAACAAATATACCATTAGAAAAAAAATCCACGTATATAATTGGTAAGGGACCTATAGATGGAGAAGAGATTATACTTTTAAAACCATTTCTTTTTATGAATAAAAGTGGCATAGTTGTCAATAAAATATTGGGTAAATTTGATGTTGAACCTAATAAATTAATAGTAATTCATGATGACCTTGATTTAGCAGTTGGGGTTATAAAAATTAAAAAAAATGGTTCCTCTGGTGGGCATAAAGGTGTTGAATCAATAATTCAGGAAATAGGAACTAAGAATTTTATCAGAATTAAGATAGGAATTGGTAGAGATCCAGATATACCTGTTGAAAAATATGTATTAAGCGATTTTAGACCAGATGAGAAGGACATAATCAATGAGACTATAATTAAAGGGGTTCAAGCTGTTTTTTGTATAGTAAAAGACAATGTTGATAAGGCAATGAATATCTTCAATCGCCCTAAGTTGAACCAATAATATCTCCATGAATATATATATCAATGATATTTCAGAGATTGAGGCAAAGACAGAGGCATTAATCCTTCCTTTTTTTGAAGATGATAAGAAGGACTTTTATTCCCATATAGACTCCTTAATTGGAGGGTTAATAAAAAGGGTTATTCGAAGTAAGGAGTTTAATGGTAAACATAATGAGATTTGTAATATTCATGCAATTAATATAAATGCTGAAAGATTATTACTACTTGGCCTTGGTAAAGTCAAGGAGTTGACTGCAGAAAAAATACGGCAGGCAGGTGGAAAGACCTTTTCATACTTAAAAGCCATCAATGTTAAAGAGGTATCTGTATCCAGTAGGATATTTGATAACTTAAATATTAACTTTCCATATATTCAAAGACCTATTTTTTATCTATTAGAGGGAGGGCTTTTAGGTACTTACAAATTTGAAAGATACAAAAAATCTGAAAACGGGAACACAATAAAAACAATAAACATCTTGAGCGAAAACAAAGAACTTCCCCTAAATTGGTTAAAATCCTCTATAGAAAGTGTTTATCTTGCAAGGGACCTTGTCAATACACCAGCCAATGACATGACACCAAATTTGATGTCAAAGGTTGCAGAGTCAATCTCTCATAAGAGGGTAAAGTTAAAGATATTAGAAAAAAGGGATATAGAAAAAGAGGGCATGGGGGCCCTTCTTGCTGTCTCTAAGGGTAGCAAAGAGCCAGTAAATTTTATCGTTTTGGAGTATAAAGGAGGCGTGGGAAGTCCAATTGTACTAATAGGCAAGTCAATAACATTTGACAGCGGTGGCATTTCATTGAAGCCATCTGATGGGATGGAAAAGATGAAATATGATATGGCAGGTGGTGCAGTGGTATTATCTATTATTAAGGCAGTATCACAATTAAAATTTAACATGAACATTATAGGAATTCTTCCTGCAACAGAAAATCTTCCAGGTGGAAATGCAACAAGGCCTGGTGATGTTGTAAAAAGTTTAAGTGGAAAGACCATTGAGATTATTAATACAGATGCCGAAGGAAGACTTATACTTGCAGATGCGATTGAATATGCTTTAAAATACTATAAACCGAGGGCTATAATTGATATAGCTACCCTTACTGGAGCTTGTTCCATTGCCTTAGGCAATGAGGCTATTGCAATGATGGGCAATGATCCATTTTTAATGAAGACTTTTAAAAAGGCCTCAGAAGAGACCTATGAAAGGGTTTGGCAGATGCCTCTTTATGATGAATATAAGGATTACCTTAAAAGTGACATAGCTGATATAAAAAACAGTGGTGGTAAGAATGGTTCTCTGGTTACCGCTGGATACTTTTTAAAGGAATTTGTAGGAGATACACCATGGGTTCATCTTGATATAGCAAGCACGGCTTGGACTGATAAAGATAGACCTTATCAACCAAAAGGCGCAACTGGGGTAGGTGTAAGGTTGTTACTTAATTTTTTAAAGGAATTACAATCATGATCTTTTTATTATCAATCTTTGGATTTATATTTATTCCCTCTATTTCTTTTGCATGGGGACCTATAACCCATGTATATCTTGGAAGCGAGATATTTTCATATGCCTCATTAATACCAGCAGGCATCATGACAATCCTGAGACAATGCAGGCAGGATTTTATTTATGGCAATTTAATGGCAGATATGATATTAGGTAAAAAGTATATGCTTAATGAAAAAAACTCCCATAGCTGGGAAATGGGACTGAAACTTCTCAGGCAGGCAAAAAAGACGTCAGAAAAGGCTTTTGTATATGGGTATTTAAGCCATCTTGCCTCTGATACAGTTGCACATGAGGCCTTAACAGAAGATAAACACGATATTGTTCATACATGGATTGAACTTAAGGCAGATAGTATTATTAATAAATATTATTGGCTACAATCTGTGACGATTAGCAGAAATGTCCAATTAAGGAATGACAGATTTCTTGAGGGTAGGCTTGATAGCTTCATCTTTTCCTTTAATACAAATAAGAGGATATACAAAAGCATGGTTGCCTTATCTATCTTTAATAAGAAAAGAGAAAGAGGTGTGGATAAAAATTATATTTCTGACCTTCATAATGAGTCCATTGCAAGAATCATTGATTTTTTTCAAAATGGTGAAAATTCATCTGTCCTAAAAAAGAGACCTTTATAGTTTTCTTGTTTATAGCAGAATATATTAAAATGCTTGATAAAAGCTATCTTTTTCCTTCGGATGCCTTAGAAAAGATCCTCTCTTTAATACCTAATGGTGTTACCTCAGAGAGATTAAATTTACACGAATGTTATGGTAGGGTAACAAGTTCTGATATTATATCTCCTGAGGACCTTCCAGCCTTTACCCGATCAACAGTTGACGGCTATGCAGTTAATTCATTAGACACATTTGGGGCTAAAGAGTCATCACCTATCTACCTAACAATTAAAAATGAAATTCTTATGGGATATGAGGCTAATTTTACATTAATGAGAGGAGAGGCTGCAAGTATCCCTACAGGTGGCATGCTACCTCCAGGTGCTGATGCCGTTGTAATGCTTGAAGATATACAATTAGTTGATAAGTATACTATAGAGATTCTCAAATCTGTTGCACCATTTGAAAATGTTATTCAGAAAGGAGAAGATATTAAAAGGGGTGAAAAGGTACTCTCAAAAGGTCATAAATTAAGGTATCAGGATATTGGGGCATTAGCTGGAATAGGTATAAAAGAAATAGATGTTTATAGAAAGGTCTTTATATCTATAATATCAACTGGGGATGAGATAGTCCCCGTTGATAGTCCGGTAAAGATTGGTCAGATAAGGGATATTAATTCCTATACACTTACTGGATTGATAAGAGAAACAGGTTCTGTACCAATAAATAGAGGTATATTTAGAGATGATTATAATGAGATAAAGACAGCTATTTTAAACTCCCTTGAAGATTCAGATATCATCCTTATAAGCGGTGGTACATCAGCAGGTAATAAAGATATGACAGCAGATATTATAAATGATATTGGTAAACCAGGGGTGCTTTTCCATGGTGTTGCAATGAAGCCCGGCAAACCTATTATAGGGGGGGTCATAAGTAATAAACCTATCCTTGGACTTCCAGGACATCCTGCAGCTGTTATTGTATGTTTTAACCGATTTGTAAGACCAATAATCGAGAAACTTATGGGAATTGTTTCTGAAAAAAATTTTTTAAAGAAGGTTACTGCTCGACTAACAAAGAGTATAGCCTCTTCTGCAGGAAGAGAAGACCATATAAGGGTCTATCTGGAAAAAAGGGATAATGAATTGCTTGCAACACCTATTTTAGGCAAGTCTGGATTAATAACCACCCTTGTTAAGGCTGATGGAATAGTGATAATACCATGTGATGTGCTTGGAATTAATGAAGGGGAAAAGGTAGAGGTCATGATTCATTGATTATTTTATAACTATAATTTATTTTTGCAGACCCCTCTAAGGTTGCCTTTACAGAGCAGTATTTCTCCATTGATAGCTCTACAGCTCTTTTTACAGCATCCTCTGATAAATCCTTTCCCTTTACAATAAATTCAATTGTTATATTAGTGAATTTCTTTGGATACGTATCAGCCTTATCACCATTTATAATAATATCAATATCTGTTACATTCTGTCTTTTTTTCTCCAGAATTGAAATCACATCCATCCCCGAGCATCCACCAAGTCCAACAAGCAACAATTCCATGGGTCTCATGCCTGTATTTTTACCACCCACATCTTGAGATCCGTCCATCACAATTGCATGACCAGTACCAGATTCTCCAACAAATTGAAGACCTTCAACCCATTTAACCTTTGCATTTAACATATTAGACTCCTCCTTTTAATTTAACAATCATGGATTAGTTATTTGTAATCTTTGAATCCCTATTGCCTTTCCATTTTGATTAATCTCAATTATAACAGAAGAAAATATTCCTTTACCTCCAGCGACATCAAACTTTTTAGGCATTTGCAAGAGAAATCTCTCTATTATCTGCTCCTTTTCTATACCAATAACGGATACAAGGGGACCTGTCATTCCAACATCAGTAATATAAGCTGTGCCGTTAGGCAAAATCTTTTCATCTGCTGTTTGAACATGGGTATGTGTGCCAACAACAGCACTTACTAATCCGTCCATATAATATCCAAAGGCTATTTTTTCAGATGTTGCCTCTGCATGAAAATCTATTACAATATTATTTGTGATTTCTTTTAGCCTATTTACCTCTTTTTGTGCTGTTCTGAAAGGACATTCAAGGGTATTCATAAATACTCTACCAGATACATTTATTACTGCAACTTTATTACCAGTAGATAGAGTTACAACAATGCTACCATAGCCCGGTACGCCAGATGGGTAATTTATTGGTCTTAATATTCTATTATCTTTCACAATATAGGAAAGTGCCTCTTTTTTATCCCAGACATGATTACCAGTAGTAATTACATGGATGCCTTCATTAAAGAGTTCTTTTGCTACCTTTTCAGTTATTCCAAAACCTCCTGCTGCATTTTCGCCATTAGCTATAACAAAATCTATCTTATACCTGCTTACAATATTTGGCAGGATACTTTTTACCGCCTGTCTACCATTCCTGCCGACTATATCACCAATAAATAAAATTCTCATCTAATCATCATTAAAATTAAAAAACTAAATTGCAATTAAAGTATCTGACAAAGGAGCATGTTTAATTGTAATCAGACATTGTCAAGCACAAATAAACCTTATTTTGCATAATCTACATACCTTGATTCACGAATAACAGTCACCTTTATTTGCCCGGGATATGTCATCTCTGACTCTATTCTCCTGGCAAGTTCTCTTGATATCAAAGCGCAAATATCATCATTTATCTTTTCAGGTTTTACAATGATTCTGATCTCTCTTCCTGCCTGAATAGCATAACATTTGTCAACTCCGTCATAGGACATAGCAAGTTCTTCTAATTTCTTGAGTCTCTTAAGATAGTTTTCTATACTTTCTCTTCTAACTCCTGGTCTTGCTGCTGATAGGGCATCGGCTGCTGCAACAAGAGCTGATTCAATGCATATGGGGTCAACTTCACCATGGTGAGCAACTATAGCATTTATTACATAATCGTTTTCTCCATATTTTTTAGCAATGGTTGATCCTATCTCTTGATGGGAACCTTCCATTTCATGGTCTACGGCTTTCCCTATATCATGCAATAATCCTGCCCTTTTAGCAAGTTTTATATCAACGCCAAGTTCTCCAGCCATCATGCCTGCAAGATAGGCGACTTCTTTTGAATGCTGAAGAATATTTTGTCCATATGATGTTCTGTATTTTAGTCTACCTACAATCTTTATCAATTCAGGGTGCATTCCAGTAATCCCGAGGTCAAAGACAGCTCTTTCACCCTCTTCGCGTATCGTTGTATCAACCTCTTTTTTAACTTTTTCAACGACCTCTTCAATCCTTGTTGGATGTATCCTTCCATCTGCAACTAATCTTTCTAAAGCTATCCTCGCTATCTCTCTTCTTACAGGGTCATATGCGGACAAGGTAACTAATTCAGGGGTATCATCAACAATAAGATCAACACCTGTAGCGGCTTCAAATGCCCTTATATTTCTACCTTCTCTACCTATAATTCTACCCTTCATCTCATCATTTGGAAGACTTACAGCTGACACGGTAGCATCAACTACATAATCACCTGCGTATCTTTGAATAGCAAAACTGATTATTTCTTTAGCCTTTTTCTCAGCGACTTCTCTTGCTTCGTCTTCTAATTTCTTAGCAAGCCTGGCAGCATCTAATCTTGCCTCTTCTTCAACTTTTTTAAATAATTCCTGTCTTGCTTCTTCTGCTGTTAAACCAGAGATCCTTTGTAATGTAGCATTCTGTTCCTTTATAAGCAGTGCGATTTGATTTTCCTTTTCAGACAAACCCCGTTCACGATTAATGATTTCCTTTTCCCTCCTGTTAAGATCGGCTTCCTTTTTTTCAATCAGATCAAGTCGCTTTTCTAACTGTTCCTCACGATACCTCAATCTTTTTTCGATCTGATTAATCTCTTTGGTCTTCTCCCTAATTTCCCTTTCTGCCTCTGCTTTTGCCTGATATGAAAGATCCTTTGCATAAATAGAAGCCTCTTTTTTTATTGCCTCTGCCTCTCTCTGGGCATCCCTTAAAAGGTTTTCCCTTTCCTTCTCAATTGCTTCTTTTTTTGATAGAAGGTGGTTTCTATAAATAATAACAAATGTCAGACCAATTGCAATTCCAATGGCAATAGCAACAAGAAACAGGATTACAAAATTATTATTCATTGGGCTCTTCCCTCCTAATTGTTTGTATTTAATTGCTTTCCCATTATAAATGGGTAATTAGTCTCTTAGGCCTATGGAGAATTATCAGCTTTTGAATTATTACCCTCTTCAATGAGAAAGAAAAAATTGTTTATAGTTGCCTTAGTTTAAATGTTTTTTGTGATGACAATGAGATAGACAGGTAATAAAAGGCAAGAAAATAACAGGGATTATACTATAAGTATCTTAGATATTATATATAAAAGGCATTTATCTATCCTTAAATTATAAACTCCCTGAGATTCTATTTTATATATTTATTAAATTCCAGCTATCCATTGTCATCAAAAAACCCGCCCAGCCGTGTAGATGAAAAATCAGATCCCTGTTTTGACAGGTGGGTGTCTTGAAGGAAACTTAGGCTTCCTCTTCTAAGAGAGGCCTGCACACCGTTTTCCTTACGCTGACTCCCAAAATATCTGATTTGCAGGATCAACACTTCCACCTAACCACGAGCAGGGCAGGCAAAATATTATCTTAATATATTTATAACAAAAAACAGTTGATATAAGCAATATTAAAAATATAAATCAATGAAATTTTTTGTAAGGACCCTAATCTGTGATTAAGTTAATGTTTCTTACAAATTATTGTTTAGTAATGATATCTACTCTGATGTTATAATTTTAATATGGAAAAGGTTTATTTAAATCGTACAAGCAGATTGCGTAGCGGTCATTTATGGATATTTTCTAATGAAATATATAGCAGGCTTAAGGATTATTCACAGGGCGATCTCGTTGAGATTTATTCTAAGACAAAGGAATTTTTAGGCATAGGCTATATTAATCCACATTCTCTTATATCAATTAGACTTCTAACAAAGAAAAAGGAACCCATTAATAGTGATTTTTTCTATAAAAGGATAAGAAATGCACTTAAATATAGAGAAAGGTTACTACTTGATAATAATTCTTTTAGAGTTATTTACAGTGAGGGTGATTTTTTACCTGGCGTCATTGTGGATAAGTATGCAGATTGTCTTGTAATCCAGATTCTAACCTTTGGAATGGAAAGACTAGCGCAAACAATTATTGATATACTTGATGAGATATTTTCTCCGAATGTTATTATTGTCAGAAATGACTCCCCTACCAGAATCCTTGAAGGACTTCCCATGGAAAAAAAAATAATTAAAGGAAAACTTGAGGTTTTGCCAATTATTAGGGAAGGAGACCTCTTTTTTGAAGTAGATCCTTTTCATGGGCAGAAGACAGGTTTTTTTCTTGATCAAAGAGAGAATAGAATTGCCTTGGGGAAATATATAAAAAAGGGTAGGGGGCTTGATCTATTTTGTTATTCCGGGGCATGGGGTTTACAACTAGTTAAAAATGGGGCATATGTTACCTTTGTTGATGAGTCTGATTTTTCATTAACCATGGCTAAAAAAAATGCCATATTAAATAACCTCATAGACAGATGTAATTTTGTAAAAGAGGATGTTTTTTCTTTTCTTAAAAAAGAGATAGATAATAGAAGTCTTTATGATTTTATAATACTTGATCCACCAGCCTTTGTAAAAAGTAGACAAAAAATTAAAGAGGCGATAAGAGGATATAGGGAAATAAATTCCATGGCTATGAGGCTTATTAAGGATAATGGAATCATTGCTACATCATCCTGTTCTTATCATATTGATAAAAACATTTTCAGTGAAATGCTTCGTAGTTCCGCAAAAGATTCAAAGAAGGATATTAGGGTCATTGAATATCGCTCCCAGGGCAGGGATCACCCTGTCCTTCTTTCTGTTCCCGAGACAGAATATCTTAAATGCTTTATACTTGAATTGCAGGGTTAATTCTATTATTAGAATTAATAAGTTAGTTAAAATTTTAGATTGACATTTTTTTCTCTACTGTGATATAAAAAAATTACGCCTCGTTACCTCCCCTAAGCTGCTACTATTTCTGATAGTAGCAGCATTTTTTTATATTTCTATTAATTCATAGTTTATATTCCCAAGATCAATTCTTTCTGCCTCATAAATTTGGTTTAAATATTTTTTTTTATGAAGCTCATAAAGGATGTCATCACCTTTCTTAATGCCTGCATCTTGAGCAAGGGATTGAGGCAGTGGTGTTTCCTTTAAAAGCATATCAATGGAAGCCTTTTCAATGGCAACTATATCATCAGAGACTAGTATCCCAATATCCTGTATAACAGGAACATCCGCAGCAGGCATACAATCACACTCTGGCTGTATTTCTGTTAAAAAGTTTATATATATAACCTTTTTAGATTTAAATGTGCTCAAAACAGCCTTTGCTGCCTCTGCTAAGGATTTCATAAATAAATCATCATCACCAGGCATGGTTAATGCTCCCTCAGGACATACCCTTGTGCATCTTCCGCATCTCCAGCATTTTTCATCATTATATGTTAGTTTATTGTCCTTGATATTTATGCATTCAAGTGGACAAATCTCTACACACTGGTAACAAAATGCACATTTTTCTTCATCCCACACAAGCTCTCCCTCTCCAATGGCATGCATTGATCCCCTGCCACATTTCCAGCCACAATGTCTATGACTTCCACTAACAGCTCCCATGGCAATATTTTTGATTGCCCCTCCATAACCAGCATTTATGTGTCCTTTCACATGACTGCATACAACCATAGCTGTTACATCATAAATAACCGATGCAACAGCAATCTCACCAAGTAATGGACCTGCCTTTACAAGAATATTGTCATTGCCGTATAGACCGTCTGCAAGTACAACAGGAGCACCAACAGAAAGATGATTTATACCGTTCTGATTGGCCACCTCAAGATAATCTAATCCCTTTATCCTTACTGTATCGGTTACAAATGGTTTAGCACCTATAGCCTTTAATTCATCTACTATCTTTCTTATAAAGACAGGTCTTACAATTCTATGAGCCCCCTCAGATCCAAAATGGGTTTTTATTGCTACCCACTCTTTTTTTTCAAAATATCTTGATAAATCTATTTTTTTAAGAAGCCTATCAAGTTTACCCGGCATACTTTCCTCATATTTCCATTTTTTGACCCTTGAAGATGCAAAATATACTATTGACTTATTCATTGTAGAACCCCTTGTCTTAATTTTTGAGCATCTTTACTTCTTCCAACCTCGTGATAGAGTTGGATTAGCATATTTCTTGCATTAATAAGGCTTGAAT
>FMJZ01071080.1_pt1 | contig 17127 bp, 12 predicted proteins | sample 1987881 | NCBI WGS metagenome assembly FMJZ01 (sample SAMEA4378227, study PRJEB15110) | soil metagenome | biome: soil; feature: Field; material: Soil | place: India | collected 2015-03-11 | depth 0 m | reverse complement strand
ACGCCCAGCCTGATGGCGCGGATTGTGGACTTCGCGAAAAAGACCCGCGCTTCCATTCGGCTCTCGTTTGTGAACTCCAAACTTTTTCTGGCGATACCGACATGGCACAACTACTTTGAGCCGCCCTCGCTGTTCGCGCCTGCCTATGCGCTTGCCCAGAGCGAAACGCTCCAGCGCTACCTTGCCGAACTCGCCTTCGCGCTCAGCGTCGTGGACGAATTGAACCTCAACACCCGCATTTGGGGGAAGCGGTAAGTCAGAGTGAATTAACTCTGGGCAGCTCGCAGCCAGCACCCCTGTCCCCGCTAAATTTCCTGCCCCCTCATGCCATAATCTTAACTATGCGACGGATCGACTGACTCATTTCCAAGAATTGGGAGGTACCTGAAGCATGCGAAGTAAGCAGTGGAGCTGGAAATGGAGCGTTATTGTCGCAGCTGTCCTCGCAGGTGTGTGGAATAGCGGTTTTGGTCAAGTTCTGTCGCGTCTGGGGCAGGTTTACGACGACCCCCCAGGCGTTCAAAGCGTGTTCGAGGGCAACTGGATTTACTCGCTGAGCAGCACTCAGTTGCTGATTACCCTAGAAGCTAATTCTGCGCTGGTCAAGCGCGGTGTGCTGTCGCGCCCCGGAATGCGGAGCGGCTACACCACAGCGATTGCCAAGGGCGGCAATCTGGTCTACATCGCCAACGACAGCGTCTTTCCCAGCGCGTCGTATCTGACCATCGTGAATGTATCGAACCCCGCTTCGCCCAGCATCGTTGTCGATTTTCAGATGCCCAGCAGCGTGCCATCCACGCTCAGCATCGTCAAAAACGGCAACTACCTCTACATGTTCCCCGAATCGGGCGACATGCAGGTGGTGGATATCTCTAACCCTGCCTCGCCTGCGATTGTGCGTTCCGTCAGTATGACGGGATCAGGTGGCGTGGTGGTGGGCAATCGGCTCTACACGGCGGAGCGCAGCAACGGTGTGGGCGTGTGGGATGTGAGCCAGCCCGATAACCCCAACCGCATCGGCAGGGCGAACCTCACGGGCAACATCCAGGAAGTGCTCGTTTCGGGTTCGCGGCTCTATGCGCTCAGCGGCTTCTCGCCGACGGCGTTGCACATCCTGGATCTCAGCAACCCCGACTCGCCCACTTTGCTGGCGACTTTCAACACAACTTATATCGCCGATATGGCGTCCTACGGCAACTACCTCTACCTCTCGAGCGGCTTGGGCAAAACCCAGATTGTGGATGTCAGCAACCCCAGTGCGCCCGCGGAAGTGGCGGTGCTTGACCTTGGGCGCGTGCAGGCGATAGAGCCTGCCAGCGCGCGCCTGCTGACCGCAGGCTCCTCGTGGCTGCGCGTGTACAGCCTGAGCAACCCGACCAACCCAACACGCACCGCCGAGTACACCGTGCCTGCGCCCGACGCAGCGGTTAAAAGCGGCGACCGGGTCTACACCGCCGAGGAGCTGGGAGTCGGCGTATACAACCTCGCTACCCCCTCTTCCCCAACATTCGAACAGGTTGTTCCTGTGAGCCTGAACTGCCGCGAAATCGCCCAAATCAGCGCGGACACCTTCGCAGTGGCGCACGAGGGCAACCTCAGCTTCGTGCGGTTTACAGGAGGCAGCGGAAATGTGGTCTGGACGCACACAGCAACGCCCCCCAGCCAGTCGATGTGGTACGACCGCTTGCGAGTCAGCGGGAATGTGCTGGCGTTCGCCTGCTCCCCGACCTTCAATAGCGTGCGGTTGATCGATATTTCCAATCCCGAATCGCCTCAAGTCGGGGCGGACATCAGGTTCATCGTGAACTTTGATGTCGGCGGCGGCTACCTCTACTCTGCGTTCAGCACAAGTCCTTCCAATTTCAGGATCTACTCCATCGCTGATATTAACAGCCCCACCCAGGTCGCTTCGCTGGACATTCCGTTTTCCGCCAGCGATATTGCGGTTGGCGGCAGCTACGCGCTGGTGACGGGTTCCAGCGGCGAGCTGGCGCTCGTGGATGTGTCTAACCCTGCAGCGCCCCAGCTAATTGCCCAGCGCACGATGGCAGGCGCCTCGATGCCGAAGGTGAGATATGATAACGGCTACTTTTTTGTGTACGACGGAAGTAATCGCAAACTGGAGGTCTATCGCGTTGCCGACTTTCCCAACTTCAACCCGTATCGCACTCAGACGCTGGACACCTATGGAATAAGGCATCTCTACTTTGACCAAAATATCGTGATAGGCTCTGCAAGCACGGAGGGACTGATTGTGTACCAGAACCTGCTCGGCACGAGTGGGATGACAATTACCCTCGTGACGCCGAACCGCGCAGGCAACGCGGGCGCGCTGACGATTATGATAGAAGGCAGCGGGTTCCCCCAGAACGCCACTGTGCGCTTGGAGCGTGGCAGCGTAGTCATTGAACCCACCAGCGTCGTGGTGCGCAGTGCCAACCGTATCGACGCCACCTTTGATTTCACGGGTCAGCCCGTGAATACGCAGTGGGATGTGGTGGTGCGTAGCCCCGACAACGCCGAAGCCCGTTTACCAAGCGCCCTGACCATCGTGGAACCTGTGCCTACGATTAGCTCTATTTCGCCCAATCGAACGCTTCCGAGTCGTTCCGTCACGCTCACGATTAGTGGAGAACTGTTCACCCCGAACGCACGGGTGGAGATTCGTCCTTCAGAGAGCGACACTTTCACGCCGATAAGCGCCCGCAGTGTCCAATTCGTCAGCCAGCGCCAGCTAAGCGCGACCTTCGACCTCAGCCCGCTACATGTCCTAAACCTAAGTTATGACCGTACGGTGAGCGTGGTGGTCACCAACACCAACAACCGGAGTGCTTCAGGCACGCTGATTGTGCGCGGACCCAATCTCGACCTCCAAGTCGCCGAAACCGTGTTTGCGTTGCGTGAAAATCAGGACCTTGCAGTGGAGGTTGTGGTCAGTGGCGCGGTGGAAGGCGAACCCATCGAATTCGAGATGTACGGCTGGGTAGGAAGCGACAGCCGTACCATTCGCCCTGCCCGAACCGAGGCGTTGGGCAGTGGGCGCTGGCGACTCACTTTCAACCGTGCAGAAGCCTTACCAAACGGCTTCCTCCAAAGCTGGACGCCTGGCGTGCGCCAGCTGGGCGCACGCGACACCAGCGACACCATATCCGTACACCAGTATCGCGGCGTACGCATGGAGACGGGTATCCCACAGTTCAGCAACCTGATTCGCCCCCTGACGATTTCCGTGCTGGCGTTTGACGCCGACGAGAACACGACCTTTGTGCTGCGCAAAGGCGATGTCGTGCGCGAGCCGACCCAAATTACGCGCAACACCCAGACATATGCAGGCGGTACCGTTTTTGAGGGAACTTTCCCCATCCAACTCACCGACCTCGGACAGTGGAGCATCGAGGTGCGCTACGGCGACGAGACCAAGACCATCGCGAACGCCCTTGAAATCATCAAGGGGACTCCATACATTTCCCGGGCTGACTGGCGGCTTTCGCCGTGGCAACGCGACTCGCAGATTGTGCTGCGCGGGAGTGGCTTCCACGAGGGGATGCGAGGGGTGCTTGTCATAGAGAACCCCAACGCCGTGATTGATGCCTCTGAAATCACGGCGACCGCAGTCACCGTCAATTCCGATGGCACGGAGGCGACCCTCGTGTTCGAAAACCTCTTCGATGCCATCCGAGCGCCTTCACAGTTCCGTTTGGAACTGCGCTCGCCGTATGCAAACTCGGTCAGCTGGTACAACTGGCAATCGTTTGCTCCACCGTCCGTGAGGATGCCCGCTCGGTGGGGTCCCAGCTTCTTCCGTGCAGGGCGGTGGGAGACCTTCACGGTGGCTGTTTCGACAGGTGGGCAGATCGACGCGCCTATACTCTCATTTGTCGTACCGTTTACCGAGAGCGACCTGAATTCAGGCGCATATGACTTCGAGTACCGCATCGTAGACACATACACGGGACGCGTCCTGCAAAGTGGGCGACGCCGCGCAACGCCTGAGAATGTCCTTTTGGTCGCTCAGCTGCCTCCGATGCCCGCCGACACGACGCGCTACATCAATATCGAGATACGCGCCTTCAGCAGCGGGCGCGCAGCAGCGCCACACCCACAGCTCACTCGCGGGCGCGTGGTAGTGGTCGCGTATGTCGCTGTATCAGGGCTGTTCATCGCAGGCTCTATGGTGCTGAAGGCAAGCTGCGAAGTGTTCCAGAGATACGGCTTGCAAACCGCCATCGCGACCGCCCTTGCAGAGCAAGACTTTTACGATCTGACTGGCTCGCAACGTAGCGCACTATTGGATTGGTTGCTTGAAGAGCGCAATATGCGCGCACTCCTTAATACCTTCTCTTACACCAACAAGAGTGTGTTCGATTATTTCGGTTCGGAAATTACGAGCGAGATTGTCGGACGCGGCGCCGATGCTATCAAACAAGCCATCTCGACTAAGGTGAATTACTACCTGCTTGGCAAGTTCTCGCGCCTAGATAGCGACAAGCGAAGAGAATATGCCGAGCTCCTAACAAACGCCTACTTTGATCTCTGGCAAGCGCAGAACGCACTACGCAGTGGCGACGCCACTGACATCGTGAAGAGCAAATCGGAACAGATTCTCGGGGAGATATGGAAACTGGCGACTTCCGAAGCCAGTGAAACTCCTCTGGAACCCCCTGCTGGCTTGGATCTAAGCCAGATCCCCGCAGAAGCGCTTGGTGCTCTCCTTAATGCCACGGCGAATACTTTCCTTTCGGTGGCGACGGGGTGTATTGAGCGCTCCCGCAAGTTAGAACAACTATTTACTCAGGTGCAGAATGTTCAACCGCTCCCTGTGCGCACCTCCTGGGACCCCAACGAGAAGCGCGGCACGCAGGGAGTGGCAGGCTACATCGCGCCTGACCAGAGCATCGTGTACGAGATTCTGTTCGAGAACCTGCCCACGGCTACTGCAGGCGCGGAAGAGGTACTGGTGGAAGATACCCTGCCAGAGGCGTTAGACCCCAGCACGCTGGAGTTCTTCGAGGTCCAGGTGGGCGACAAGCGAGTGAGCCTGCCCGAAGGCACGAACACGCTCAACACGCAGATCGACCTGCGTCCGAACCGCCCTGTGGTGGTGCGTGTGGTCAGCGACTACGACCCCAGCACGCGCAAGCTGAGCGTGCGCTTCAGCGGTATCGACCCGAACACGAACGATTACTATCAGGAGGGCTTCCTGCCGCCGAACACGAACCCGCCGCAGGGCGAGGGCGCGGTGCGGTTCCGAATTCGCCCGCGCGAAGATGTCGCCTCGGGCACGCGCATCGACAACCACGCTGTTATTACCTTCGACCCACACCTACAGGCGAACCCGCCGATTGTGACGAACACGCATTCGCTCACGCTGGACAAGCAGCCGCCCGCCATTACAGTCGAGTCGCCTGACAGCACGACTTTGCCCACCACAAAAGCGACCCTGCGCTGGAGCGCGACCGACGATGCGTCGGGCGTGGCAGAGGTGGAAATCTGGGCGCAGGAGGGCGATGGCGCGCGCCGACTGGGGTACACCAGCGCGACAGGTGAGCGCAACGAGTCGGGCACCGTGCTGGTGCGGGCGCGCCGATTCGGCGACGAGACGCGCATCATCACGCGCGGGCGCGACCGCGTGGGCAACCTCGTGCCCTTCGGCGACACACCTCAACTCACTCTGCGCTTCGGGCAACCTCCTCAGTTCAGCGCAGGCTTGCACCTCGTCGGCATCCCCGTGCAGCTGGACAACCCCGATGTGCAAGCCGCCTTCGGCTTCCAGAACGACCAGTGGGCGACCTACAATCCCGCAACAGGTCAGTATGTGCAGCATCCCGACAGCGGCGCGTCGCCCCAAATCGGGCGCGGCTACTGGGTGGTGCTGCCCAACCCCGTGCAGCCGAATATCGTAGGGAATCTCCCGGATCCAGAGCAGAGCTACACGATTGCGCTTCAGCAGGGTTGGAACCTGATTGCGAACCCGTGGACCGAGCCGCTGGTGTGGAACCGCGCAGCGATTGGCGTGCGTGTGAATGGCGTCTCGTACACGCTGGATCAGGCGGTTGCCCAACAGTTCGTAGAGCCGTATCTGTGGGGTTGGGAGCCGAACCCCTCTAACTCCCAGCAAGGACGCTACCGCCTTATATACGACGCCCAGCTGCTGAACGGGATTGACCACCAACTGCAACCGTGGCGCGGGTACTGGATCTACGCGCACCAGCCGTGTGAGCTGGTGCTGCCCACGCCCGAAGTCGCTGCCAGCACGCCGTCGCGTAGTCGCAACCCCGCGACCCAAGGTGGCTGGAGCCTGCGGATTGGAGCGCACTGGGGCGACCAATACGACGAGGTGATGGTGGGCGTTTCGGGCACGGAGCAGGGGCTCCAGGTAGCGATGCCACCCGCACCTCCTGGTCGCGCTGCAGCAACAGGCGTGCAGCTGCGCTTGGTGCGCGAGGGAAGAGCGATGGAAGCAGACATTCTCCCCCGCTCGCGCTCGCAGCAACGCTGGACGCTGGAGCTAAGCGTGCCTCCCAGCGACGCGCCGCGCACGCTCCTGCTGACCACACCCGACATTGCGTATCTGCCGCGAGGGGTCAACCCGATGCTGCGGGATTTAGAGACGGGTGCGCAGCGGCTCCTGCGTAGCAGTGCTGGCTGGCAAATCCCTGTCCCGCCAGAAGGGCTTTCCAAACGCTTCGAGCTGAGCCTTGTCAGCACCAGTCGACTGTTGCGAATCACCAACCTGCAGGTACAGGGTGGACGCAGTGCAGGCGGAGCCTACACAGTGCGGTTCACCCTCAGCGACTCGGCAAAGGTTACGGTCGCCATCCAAGCAGGGGGGCGCACAGTGCGCACTTTGGAGCAGGGGCGCAGCCGCAGTCTGGGTTCACACCAGTTGGTTTGGGAGGGGCGCGACCAACAAGGACGCGCCTTGCCGCCTGGCTCGTACACCCTTGTCATTCGAGCAGAAACGGACGACGGGCAAGTCGCCCGTGCCACGCTCCCTCTTGTGCTCACACGCTAAGGAGGTCAAACGATGTCTCTACGATACATATGGTCGGTGCTGGCGTTAGGGCTGTTCTTATCTGGCTGTGGTGGAGGCGGTGGCGGTCTCAGCGACACGAACCCGCCCCAGATTAGCCGAGTGGAATTGGAGCGTTCTTCCCAAACGCTGTATATATGGGCTATCGTCGCGGATGCCGAGAGTGGAGTTGCCAGTGTGGTGGCGCAAGTGGTGGCAAATAACCAAACCCAACAAGTAGTTCTTCAAGCACAGGGCAATAACCACTACCGCGCCGCGCTGCCGAGCAACACTGCCCGCGTTGCTGTCAGGGCTCGCGACTACGCTGGCAATGAGCGCACCAGCGATGAACTGATTGCTCCGCCGCCTGCCCCGCCTTTCTAACGCAGATAGAGACGCCCCCAGCCTTGGGGGCGTCTCTTTTGGTGAGGCTCTACGATTGGGGCGCCCTTTCCATTTGCCCTCAGATTCCTACTTCCCCCGTGGCGATTCGTAGACCGCAAAAGCGTTGTGGTTGTGGATGGACTCTATCGACTCGCACTCCACACGGAACCAGCAGAGCTCTTCGCGGCTCTGGAGCCGAAGGGTAAGCTCGCGCGCGACATCTTCCACAAAACGGGGCGTCTCATAGGAACGCTCGGTAATATATTTTTCGTCAGGGCGCTTCAATACAGGATAGACCAACGCGCTCGCCGATTCTTGCACCAACGGCAAGTAGGCTTCGGGCAGGCGTGGCAGGCGGTCTTTCGTGCGGAGCCACAGGCGTACAATCGCCCGCTGGTTGTGCGCACCGTAATCGGAAATCTCTTTACTGCAGGGGCAGAGCGTCATCGCAGGGAAGGCGAAATGGCTCTCTGCCATCGACGCGCCGTTGTTGAGCGTGCAGTCCCACTCGACATCCACATCCAGCAAGCCTGACGCTTGAGTTGCGGGGGCATAGACCGTGAGAAAATAGGGAAACCGCAATTTGAGATGGGCGCGCCGACTCCGCAGGCGCTCCTGGGTAAGCTGCAACAACGCCCGCACCGATTCCGGCGACTGGGGCGTGCTCGCCCACTCATAGAGCGTGGAGACCAGCCGACTCATATGCGTGCCCCGCTGCTCGGCGTCGATGTCCACACTCAAATCGGCTACGGCAATCACGGTCTGCTCGGTTTGGGCTTCCCCTATCAAACGGATGGGCAACCGCAGTCCCCGAATCCCCACTGCATGGAGCGCTACGCCGCGCCTGTCCCGCTCACTTGCCACATCGGGCAAATCAACGCGCTTTTTCATACGCCGATTATAATACCCTAAACCGTTCGGAATAGGGTATCCTATCTTGCCGATGTGGGCGAAGTGGGCGACGAGTGTGAGCATATGGTGGCTGATGGGGGTTGCTTGCGCACAAACCCAAATCCGTGTGGAGTCTCTTTTGGGCGACTCGACGCAGGCGAATCCCGCCCCCGTTCGGATTGAGTTTCAGCAGGGCGGAAGCGCCACCGAAGGCACGCTGATTTTGCGCCGCCGCCCTCAGGTTGAGGAGCATTATCCCCTCCAGCTGCCCCCCAACGCACGCAAGAGCCTCACACTTGCAGTCGACGAAGACACCCTCAGTGCGGAGTGGCAACCCCGTGAGGGCGCACGCACTCCGATTGAGATACCCTATCCCACAGAGTCGCATACGCCGATGGTGGTTGTGGGTGATGTGAAGGGTGGATTTCAAGTAGTGGCTCAGATTCAGTCTCAGACAGTTGCCCAATATAAGGCAGGGCGACCCACGATGGACACCCTCTATTGGCGTCCTGTCTATTGGTTGCCGGAACAGTTGCCCACCGACTGGCGCGTGCTTTCGGGAATTCGGGTTATTGTGCTGGTGGACGGCGCGGAGCGGCTCTCGGAAACACAATGGCGCGCCCTCGTGACATGGATGCTGTCAGGGGGACATCTGATTGTGTCGCTGGGCGGGGCGCTGCGACTCACGCTTAACGCGACGCCCCTGAAGCCATACCTGCCCCCGATGGGTACGCCCGTGAAGCGAGTGGTTATATACAACAATCGCCCCAGCGAATATGCGATTATCCCGACCACGCCTCCGCCCAGTGGCTGGAGGGTAGAGCGCGACGGGGAGGCTATCATTTCCCTCTCGCGCCCTGTGTTTGCGGGGAAACTTACCTTCGTGTTGAGCGATCTGACCAGCCCTGCATGGCGGAATCCGTGGTTCGCCTCTGAGCGCTGGCAGGGGTGGCTTTCATACAAAGACACACGAGTGCCCGCCGAGCAAATACAGGCAGTGCTCAACATAGAAACACCGCACCCCACGGCGATAACGCCCCAACAGCTTGCAGGCGTACTGACGCTGATGACGCTCACGCCGATTGGGGTGGCGGTCATCTGGCACAGGCTCCGTTCGCGGGGACGGCTGGCGCACGCGATGCCGTGGCTGGTGGGGTGGGCGCTGGTCTCCACAGGGGCGACGCTAATAGCGCTACCCCGTGAGGCCAGCCAACCGCAGAGCCTGCTCTCCCAGATATTCCTGATGGACCCCGCTTTGCCTGTAGCGGCGCGCGCTGTTGTCGTCTACTTCCCCGTGCGTCCAGGCGTGCAAACCCTCACCGCGCCTACCGACACGCGCTGGGAGGTGCGCCCCGGACATGGCGTCATGGCGCAAGTTCGCTACGAAGACCGCCCGAAAATCGCGCTCCGCGCACGGGGGCGTTCGGCGGCATGGCTTTTGAGCGTGGAGCCAGTGGTTCCGCCCGTGCGTGCCTTCTGGCAGGGCGGGAATCTGGTGCTGGAAGCCATGCAGGGCGCCTTCGTGAGTGAGGCACAGACTGACTACTTCACAACATTTCAGCCCACGACGCCGAAGCGGCGCCTGATGGTTCCCCGAAACACCCTCGCAACAGCGCGTGCCGTTTTCGTAAGGATGCGCGGTCTACCGTATTCCATTGAGCCGACCCCTGAGCAGGAGGTTGCGGTCGCATGCATCGCGATTTCGTGAAAGTGGAGAGCCTGTGGGCGCAGATTCGCGCATGGTGGGAGGAATATTTCACCGATAACCCCGCCATTTGGCTGCTGCTGCGCCAGTTTCGGTACGATTTGATGCGCAGCACGGGCAGTGTGCGCACCATCGAGCAGGCAATCGCCCAGGCGCAAGCCGCAGGCGACGCGGAAGCGATGCGGGAAGCCCTACAACGGGCAGGGGTCTATCTGCAAATCCCCTACTCATGGCAGTTCTGGCGGCGCAGCGACTGGCTCAAAGGCGGCTTCTGGTGGCTGATAGGGCTGAGCCTGTTCATTATGAACGCACAGTTCGGATGGTCTCAGGTAGTTTCTCAGAGGGACAGTTTTGTTTACGAGATTGTTGTGGGTGGACTGGGGATTTTTTTGGCGGTGCTACAGGGCGGCTTCTATACAATGTTTTTTCGGGAGCGCCAGATGGGCACGCTGATGTTTTTGCGCCTGACACGGCTGAGCAGCCGGCACTTCGTGTACGGCGCGGCAATCGTGAACGCCTGTGTGCGGTTTTTCAAAATCTATCTGCTGGTGGCGATGCCGTTTGTCGGGTTTCTGTTAATGCTCGAGACCGACTCGCTGTGGGCTTCGTTCTACTACGCGGTCGTGGCGGGCTGGGTTCTCTGGGCGTTCGCCGTGCTGTGGGCGGTGGTGAGCAGTTATCTGTTGCCACGACGCCTGACGGCGGCAGAGATAACGCTCACTTACCTATTCCACACAATTCTTCTTACCCTGTTCTGGCTTGGGGGCACCACGCTGATTGGACTCTGGCTCGACTGGGCAAAGCAGTCGGGCTTTCTGAGCCTTCCGCCGTGGCTGTGGGTGTTGCACCGCGAGTGGTGGATTAGTCTGCATCCTTCGGTAGCGGTGGGGGCGCTGCCGCATGTTCCGTCGCTCCTGTGGGGCTGGGTGCATGGGGCGCTCTATCTGGCTCTGGCGCGATTGATGTTACCTTCCGTATTGCGCGTTGTGCAGCGGGCGTTGAACCAGCCAGAACATGTTGAGGGGTCGAATCGGGGGGAGTGGGGCTAATGCTGTACGAGATTCGCCTGCTGTTTGGGATGGAGTTTCGGCGCTATCTGCGCTCGCGCCGATTCTGGCGCGTGGTGATGACCAGCACAGGCTTTGTGGCGTTTTTGAGTCTGATGCTGGCGATGCTTCTGTTTGGAGTGCCCGCACAGGCGCAGCAGGTGCTCCGCAGCTTTGTGTATCTGTTTGACCTGATGTGGGTTGTGTGGAGTATTGTTTACCTTATCGCGGAGGCGGTTCTGGTGCGCGAGGTGTTCAGCGACGCCTATCGCACGCGCCCGCTGACCGATATTTATCTGGTGCCGTTCCACCCGCTGGCGGTAGTGTGGGGGCGGTTGCTGGTCGTGTGGGTTCAGGTGGGCATCCTGCTGTTGCTGGGGTTGCCGAGCATGCTGTTTGTCGCGTGGCTGGTGGGGCTTGCATGGGGAGATCTGGCGCTGACGGTGCTATGGGGCTGGCTGGCGGCACTGGGAGCTGGCGCAATTCTGGTGTTTGAGCTGGGCAAGTGGTTCCCCGAATCGCATATCAGCGGGTTGATTCCCGTGCGCACGCCGGGCACGGGCTACACTTTGCTTCTGGTAATGGTGGGCGGGCTTGTGGTTCTGCCCATCATGGTGAGCGACCAATGGCTGGCGTTGCCTGCGGCGTACCTGTTGATGCCAGTGGCGTCTTATACGGCGTTCAGCGGCTCGGTGGCGACGGGGATTGTCGGGCTTCTCTTTCTGGCGACGGTGCTGGCGTTCACAACGATAGGCGCGGCGCAGAAGCTGGGCTGGTGGTCGGGGCGCGTGTTCTTCTGGACGCGCGTGCTGGGCACATGCGCCGTGTGGCTCTGGTTCACGCTCCACATCTACTGGCTCAGCGGCGCGCTGGTGAGCAATATACTGGACGCCGAGAGTCTGCTTCACTTCAGCTTGGGGATAGGCACGCTGCTGATTCTGGCGTTCGCGATGCCGTTGCTGGGCTATTACGCCGTGGGGCGGCTGAAAGCCCAGGAGCGCGGGCGTTTTTCTCCAGTGGTGCGAGGGCTTCTGGGCGAGTGGGTGCTGATGACGGTCTTTGCGGGACTGGCGTGGCTGGCTGTGGGCTGGGGTTCGGGGTTCTGGGTTCCGCTGGAGGGCTGGCTCTCGCGCACAGCATACCTGCTGGCGTTGCTAACGCTGGCGCAGTCGTTCAACAGCGCAACTCTTCTGTGGAGTCGGCATGTCTACCGCGAGGCGGTTCGCTTCCCCTCAGCGATTTTCGGGGTTCTGTATCGGCTCTCGCTGAATGCCTATTCAGGGCGCGCAGCGGGGGGAATGCGGCTACTGTTGTGGTCATGGTTTATCGTCAGTGTGGTGCTACATTCCTTCCTTTCGTGTATGGGAGCGGTTCAAGCGGCGCGGGTTCTGACACGGCTGCACCCGCTGAACGGGGGGGTCAATCCGTTGCAGGCGCCTGTGTGGTACGGGCAGTATGCGCTCTACGCGCTGGGGCTGGCGGCGCTGGCGTGGGGGGTAGGCGCGTGGCAAGTGCGCCGCTGGCTGGCACAGGCTGAGAACCGTTCGACGGAAGCGTAGCAGGGTGTTCTGCGCAAGCGATTTCATTTTACACTCAGGGCGGGCGATGAACCCGAACGCATGGAAAAAGGGCTTAAAGACTTCATCTCTCGCATGAACTCCGTGCCAGGGCGATTCCGAACCTCCCCCAGAATCGTCAAAATTTGACTCATGAGTCAGGGGGGTTCGGAATTGGCACTTGCAATTTGGGTTCAAAATGGGGTAAAATTGGCGCGTAGGGTCCCGAAGGACCGCCCTTGCGCAAGGGATTGAGACACTCATCTAATTGGGCATGGGCGCGTGATGAAGGCAACCCTGCTAACACCGCGCTCAGCGGCGTCGCCAAGATACACTTCAGCATCTCCCTGCGTGTGATTCGAATCGGCTCTTGCATACGCTCTACCCCCTTACGCCCACAATCTTGCTGCGTAACCTCTGCGCCCCGCCAGCGACCTCGATACGCAGCCAAGCCGTGCGACGCGGCATCTTGATCGCCACGCGAAACCACTGGTTCGCGCCTGTCTGAATTGCGCCCGTGTGTGTCCACTGCCAGCCGTGCTGGTCGCCCCCACGCACCGTGTACTGCAGAGGCGCGTTTCCCGTTTTCACGCCCGTCCACAGCAACACCCGATAGGCGCGGCAGTTCACAAAAGTCGGCAGAGCCGCATCAAGTCGCCCCAGCAAATCCACAGATGCTCCGCTGACTTGTAGCTCTCCTGTATATAGCGGTTCGGCTGCGCTTTGCATACTCCTATTATACCACAGGTGATAAAATAATCATTAGCAGCTCTCGTCAAAAGATGCGATCGTGCATTCGTCGGGGCGAACCGTCGGTTTCGTGTAGGCTGCCCTCTGCGACTTGCCTTCCATTTCATTAGGTATACTAATACACAGGATGGAGCTGCGCGCACTGGTGGAGCAAGCGAAGCAACGGGGCGACCGCGCGTTTTTCGAGCGTATTCTAAGTCCAGAGCAAGGCGTGAAGGCGTTGCTGCAGGCGTTGGAATCGTTAGGGCGGCTGCCTGCAGATTTTGAGCCTGCGCCCCTTGTGCGCTTGGCGCAGCATTCTCATGAGGATGTGCGCCTTGCCGCCGTCAAGGCGCTGGCGCGACTGGAAAATTGCGAGTTGCTTAGCTTTTTCTGCGAGCGACTGAGCGTAGAAACCACAACTCTGGTACGCCGTGAGCTGGTCTCAGCAATCGGTAGGCTGCGCACACCCGACGCCATCCCCGTGCTTGCTCAATCGCTGACTGACCCTGACCCGAAGGTGGTCGTGCAAGCGATTCGGGGGCTGATGGTATTTCGCGAATGTGCAGAGGTACAACAGGCGTTGCACGCGCTGATGACCCATCCCAGCGAGCTGGTGCGCAGCGCAGTGCAACATGCGCTTGGCACAGAACCCCGTTCCACCCCAAAGCAGCCCCACCCCCACAGCCCTAACGCGCTGAAAAATCTGGCGATTGGCGCCGATGCGCTCACTGTGCTGCGTTGTCTCCCCGACGAGTCGGTACACCTTACCTTTACCTCGCCCCCCTATTACAACGCCCGCGACTACACGCTCTACCCCAGCTACGAAGCCTACCTTGACTTTCTCACGGAAGTGTTTCGCGAGGTTCATCGCGTCACCAAAGAGGGGCGTTTCTTCGTGCTGAATACCTCGCCTGTGTTGGTTCCCCGTATGAGCCGTCAGCACGCCAGCAGACGCTACGCCATTCCGTTCGATATCCACCCCCGCATCACGGCGCTTGGATTCGAGTTTATCGACGACATCATCTGGGCGAAACCTGCTCCCAGTGCGAAAAACCGCAACGGCGGCTTCTATCAGCACCGTAAACCGCTGGGCTACAAGGCAAACTCCGTCGTGGAGTATGTGATGGTCTATCGCAAAGCCACCAGCAAGCTCATCGACTGGAACATGCGCCAATATCCTGACGAGATTGTGGACGCCAGTCGCGTGCTGGGCAAGTACGAGCCGACCAACCTGTGGCAAATTGCGCCCTCTGCAGACCCTGTGCATCCTGCCGTGTTTCCGCTGGAGTTAGCCGCGCAGGTAATCCAGCTCTACTCCTACAAGGGCGACTTGGTATTAGACCCCTTCGCGGGGCGCGGTACTGTCGGGCGCGCGGCAATGCTACTGGAACGCTATTTTCTGCTGATTGAGAAAGAGCCACGATATTTCGAGTATGCACAGCAGGTCATCAGCGAAGGTAGCCTGCTGGCAACAGACTACCCGCCAAGATTTGTAGGTTTTGAGGAATTCGAACGCATGGTTTCGGAGGGACTGCACTGATGCGTTTGCCATCAGTCGTTGCGCGCGAAATCGTGGAGTGTTTGCTGAAGGGCGAAGATTACCGTCCTTCGGTTGTCCGATTGATTGACAGCGAGTTTCTCAACTACGTCATAAACTTCTTCAAGGAGGTGGTACAGGCTAAGATAAGCGAAGAGAAAATCACTTCTGACTGGTACCGTGAGAAAATGCTAGACAGAAATCTGCCCAAAGACCAGATAGCTGTTCGCTCTGGGCTTAACCTCAAAACAATCGAGAACGCTCGCCATACCCAGCGCAAGGAGGTTGTGATTGATGAGTCTCACAAGCACTATGAAAAGCTCAGAAAGATTATCGACGAGCTCATTCAGGATGACCCCGAGTTCAACCTGCAGATTACCCTAAGCTTTCGCAGTGTGAGCGTCACATTAGATGTGGCAGAGAGTCTGGTGGTCGTCAACGCGCTTGCAGTGGCGCGCGCGGCGATACGTGGCGGTGCGTGGAGTAGTGCAGGTAAGCAAGTGGAAAAGCCCCTTATGACAGTCCTATGCGCCTTGCATCGCGTACCGAGAAAATATTACGACCAAAGCCGTGCAATTCAATCTGGGCGCGAAACCGATTTCTACTTGATGGATAATGCTGGAACGCCCTACCGTTGTGAGGTCAAGCTGCTGGGCAAAGGCAACCCTGAAAGCGCGGATGCTGCGTTTGCGCGAGACGCCAAAGTGTTTGTCGCTGATACCATCTCAGACACTATGAAACAAGAGCTGGATCGAGCAGGCATTCTATGGATGGAGCTACGCGGCGCTCAAGACTGGACGCAATTCGCGCAGATTCTGGACAAGCTGAGCATTCCGCACAAGCCCATTCCTGCGGATAAGGAATCCGAGTGGCTCGATAAATGCCTAAATGCTGTATTTCAAGCACTGCCACAAGCAGAGCAAATTCGGGAATCCCCCGACATCGTATACTCAACTGAGAACGATTTGCTTGTAGATTTAGATTGACCCCTCCCCCTACGAGGAGGGGCTACTCACAGACACTATCCCGTGCCCATCAGCGCGGTTTGCCACAGTCCATAGCCAACGCCGTAGCGGGCGCGTGCGCCGTACAGCACCTTATCGCGCATAAACACCTGCTCACTGTCGGGCTTGTCCAGCGCGGCGAACTCCAACGGCACATCCCGACGCTCCTGCAGCACTACTGCCCGCATCGCCCGCGAAGTGTCCAGCAGGAACCACTTGTTCTCGTGCGAGCCTGCGATGTAATGCGACACAATCAGGCGCAACTTGCCCTGCAGCACATTCCGATAAGGCGTGAAGTTGTTCGTCGTGTTCGCCTGCACCACGATTGGCGACTCCAGCAACTCCATCGCCAGCCACTGAAGCTTGGGACCGACCAGCAACGTGTCGGGCATAATCCCCATCGGTCGCCCGCGATCGTCCTTGAACTGCATCATCTGCGCCATAGCGGCTTGCAGGCTGTTGGTCGACAAAGCACCACTATAGACATTGCTCTGCAGACCGCTCTCGCCCTCTGCATGGTTGGTGTCGAACAGCAGCTGCCCGTCGTAGCATCGCCCATCGATACTCCCGCGTATCAGCGCGTCAATCACCAGTTGCTCCTTATGGCGCACGGCTTCCCGCGCCAGATCACGCACACGCATCCGAATCATATCGTACTGCTCGTCCTCGAGAGCGCGTCGCTCCACGGCAATCGACGCCTCCCACACCGTCCCGAAGGACCGCCCTTGCGCAAGGGATTGAGACTAACTTCGTCCTTACGGGGCATAGCGTCGGCGTCTTACCAAAAAGTATTGATAACACAGAAAGTGGCTTCAGCCATTTCAAACGCCTTCATTTACGCAGGAACTATTCATCACGCGCAGATGCTGTGTGGGGTACAATCGTGCAGCAATGAAAACGCTGACACCCCGCAACTGAACAGAGATTAATCTGGGTTAGCGCTGACCGCCTCAGTGGCGAGCCGTGTTTCGGGGGACGTGTGTATGCGCCTGATTGCGCTGGATGACGCCAAGCCAGCGCCATGCCTGCCTGCAGGCATTCCCGCAGCTCACTCTTAGGTGAACCCTCTGCTCGTGGTAAAATACCGATTACCATGCACGGCAGAGCGGAACAGGGAGCAAGAAACACTTCTCGCTCACAGAGAAACCCACTGCCCGAATGTCTGCTCGGACAATGCGACTGCGCAGTGGCTTCCGAGTTACACTCGATTTTCGAAGCATCTAAGAAGCGATCTAGGAAAGTGAGTTCGGGTATACTTTG
>FMJZ01034366.1_pt1 | contig 17134 bp, 13 predicted proteins | sample 1987881 | NCBI WGS metagenome assembly FMJZ01 (sample SAMEA4378227, study PRJEB15110) | soil metagenome | biome: soil; feature: Field; material: Soil | place: India | collected 2015-03-11 | depth 0 m | reverse complement strand
TGCGATTGGAAATCGCAGGCTACACAAAACGAAACCTGCTGACGCAGGTTAGGGTCGCTGAAGCAAGCTTCAGCACTCCAAAAAGGTTAGCCTCCGAAGGAGGCTTTGTGATGAGTAGTCCGCAACTTCCAGTTGCAGAGTTGCCTTCAGCAGTTCAAAGAAGATGCGGGATGTCTGCCGTGTCCCAATTTTGGTTCTATTTTGCAAGAATTGGTATGAGTTGCAGGAAAAGACAACGGCATAGTGGAATCTTCAGGTAGCAACCAAAAGGGTGGTACGCACCACCTGCCTTGCTGGAATGCCGGGACGCAGTAAGCGAGGTTGCAAAAACGTTTGAAGGAGGCTCTTGATGGCACTAACCGACCGGTGCGACATCTTCGGCAGCGTACATGAGAAGGGCATCAATCGTATTGTACGCCACCTCATGCGACAGCGCCCTTCCCTGTTCAACTACGGTACCGCATTTTTCCTGCGAAACCCCAACCTGCTGTGCGAGCGCATTCAGGCGGCACCTGAAGTGCTGCAAGCACATGACCCACTGCTAAGCGTGCAGGATCCTGTTCCCATCCTGGGCGCAGCAATCCCACTGGGACTGAACTGGTGCCTGCAGTTCACCGACCTGCAGATTGACTTTCACCCCGGCAACGTCTTTCATCTGCCCAACGAGCTGGGGAATCTGCCTGCACAGCGACTCGCCCTTCGCATGAGGGGTTGTTTCGGGCTGGACTGCCCCTCGGAGGAGTTCATCCGCGAAATCCTGCCGCAGGTCGAAGCAGAAGAAGTTGCCCAGCGTGGCAAAGAGGTCTTCGGCACGAAGGAACGTCAGCCCGCCGCTCCTGAGAGGGAACCTATCGTGTTGCCCACCAGGAAGCTGCAGTGCCTGTGTGTGGAGCTGTTTGCCGTACTGCACTTCGAGTGGGGCACAATCCCCGGAAATCCTCAGCAGTGGCTGAAGCTGCGGCTGGATGGTCTGGAGATTGTAGACCTCGGTCCCGCTCCGCTGGAGGAGATGGCGGAATGCTACATCAGGGCGGTGCTGAAGCTGGGCATCCTGCCGCGGCTCAGCGTGCCTATCGAGGCGATGGTACTGAACATCACCGAACTGATGCGCAAGCAGGGACTGGCAATCGGCGAGACCATCACACTTCAACCCACGCCTGTGCCCGCCGGCGTGCCCAACAACCCGGCTGTAGAAGACGACCGGCTGAAGGCGTTTATCAATCTGGTGGTGGAGGTATAACCGATGGCACACTTCACTCTCGCCGTTTCCGAAGGGACCTTCCGGCGTTCGTTCGACCTGCTGAAGCGCAACCTTCGCTTCTCCAAATCTGACCAGGCAAGCTTCGGAATCTTCGTGGCAGGCTATGACGTGCGGGCGCATCTGGAAGGAGGAACCCTGGACCTGCGCGCGGACAATACTATCAGCGTAAGGGAGCTGGATATCCGCTGGGACCGCCTGCGTTTCACGCTGGGCATCAACATCCCCGAAATCTGCGTCGGGGGCGGATGCATCAACATGCCCTGGCCCATCCCAGACATCTGCCTGCCCAGGGTATGCGTGTTCAGCGGCAATCCGGATATCTCCATCTCGCCCGACCTGGCAGCCTTCGTTGCACAGGAGGTCAGCTTTACCGGAAGGGTGGTTGCCCGTTACTTTGACGCCTCGGTTCCGCCACCCTTACCAGACCTGTGCGCGCCGATACGCATCGAACCCCTGCCCGACCACAACCAGTGGCACATTCACATCGACCCGCAAACCATCGACGTGGACCTGTTTGACTTCCCGGACATTGTGGGCAACCTGATCGAAAACACCCTCAGCAACGCCGTCCGCGCGATTATCCCGGGCGGGTTCGTGCGCGACATCATTCTCGCTATCATCGGGGGCATTGCCGATTTCATTCGGTTCCTGCTGGACATCCCCGACGAGATTGATGAATGGCTGAGCGACCTGTTCAACGTCAGCTTCGGCTTACTGGACTTTATCGGCACGCTGGTGCTGGACTTCTTCAGCACGTGCAACCCGATATACCGCATCGACGACCCATTTGAGCTCCTGCCAGCAAGCAACGGGCTGATTCCGGTCCGAATCCCACTGCGCAACCTGAGCGTGCGCGTTAACGACGCAGAGATGGTTGCGGAAGTAGATATAGGAGGCTAACCATGACCACTCAAAAGGCGTCGCTGAACCGCCCTGTTTTCAAACTGCAGGAATTCGACAGCAGCAATCTGACGGTGCTGACCACGCTTATCCACCGTTTCGCCGAAGCGGGTTCCTATGACCTCTTTGTCCGGCGAGGCGAGCGCGTGGTACACCGTGCTACGGTAAACGTGGTGCGTGAGACCTGTGCCCCGCATCAGATTGATGTGGATATGGCGGTCCTGGGTTCCGCGGAGAAAGGCTGTGAATGCGGGAAGCGCGAGGGATATACCCTTCGCGAAGGAGGGGTGATGTGCTTCTTCGTGTCGAGAGGCAGCGCGCGCTTCAGGGTATCCGTCCAGCAGATTGGCGCCAAGGAGAAACGGACACTGCTGGACAGCGCGAGCTCCATCCCGGCGGGTGACCTGTTCGCAGTCACTCTGGTGTTGCCCGGCGTATATCGTGTGGTGAACACCGAAAGCAAAGCGGAGATGACGGTGGAGGTAGAGATGCCCTCGGGACCATACCGGATGGACCAGCCCACCGTTGTGGAGATTGGGCGCACGGGGAAATTTGGCTCACGCCGTGCCAGCATCATGCTGGGACAATCGGTGGTGTTTCGCTGCGGAGCGCAGGCGCGTATCCGGCTGGAGCTGGTAAAACCGCACGACATCCTCCAGAAGCGCGAGCAGGAAAAAAGGCGGTTTACCATACGCAAGCCCGACACCAGTGATTAGCACACCCCCCAAGCCTTCTGTTCTGCCCCTCTTCAACGTGAAGGGGGGCAGATTCCCAAAAGTTTTTTCGGAAAAAATATCTGGAATCGCCCTAAAAAGGCTTGTTTTGCCCGGCATTTATGGTATACTACCATTGTTCGGTGTTCATTGCACGCAACGGTTCGGTTCCGGGGTCCGTAAGCCTCATGTGAGGAGACCGCGTTCGAGCCTGCCGGCAGCACCGTAACAGAAAAATCCGGGAGGCGACGCGCTTCCCAGCATGAGGTTAAAAAATGCCAGAAACCACTTCTTTGTTCGTAGGAAACCTTTCCTACGCCACCACCGCAGAGCAACTGCGCGAGCTGTTCTCCCCATGGGGTCCCGTGGAGGATGCCCGTGTCGTTGAGGGACGCGGCTTCGGCTTCGTGGACATCCCCACCGAGAACATGCAGGCGGCTATCGACGCCACCAACGGTCAGGTGTTCATGGGCAGAACCATCACCGTGAACCAGGCTCGTCCCCGCACCGAGCGACGCGAGGGCGGCTTCCGCAGCGACCGCGGCGGCTATGGCTCCGGGCGACGCGACCGACGCTGGTAAGCCCGAACCGCAAGCGAGGTGCAACGGCACGCTGAACGGCGTGCCGTTCGCGTTTATTTGAAGGTCACAATCGTTACCCCATCTCCACCCTCGGCAGGGCTCGCCCCCCGATAGGAACGCACTAACGGATGGGTTTTCAGATACTCGCGCACCGCCTGCCTCAGCACACCCGTGCCCTTGCCGTGAATCACCCGCACCTGTTCCAGCCCCGCCGTGTACGCATCGTGCAGATACTGGTCCAGGTTCGCCAGCGCCTCGTCCACCCTCTGCATCCGAAGCATAATCTCCGACGAGACCTGCATCGCGCCTCGCAGGTTCACCGGCACCGAAACCGCAGGCGTGGCGGCAGGGCGTGTTGTTTCCACCCGGCGCAGGGCTTCGCGGGGCACGGTGACTCGAATGGCGCCCGCCTGCACCACCGCTTCCTTTTCAGTAAGCTGGAGCACCGTGCCAGCGACGTTGAGGGTGGTGACCTTCACGGTGTCGCCCTCGCGGATTTCCTCTGGAGCGGAGGCAGGAGCAGAAGGGGCAAGCAGTTTCTTCATCTCCTCGGCGGATTGGCGTATCTGCTGGCGTGCCTCCTGCGCCGCGCGGTTCTCGCGAGGCTGTTCGCGAAGGCGACGGTATGCCTCCTCTGCCTGTTGAACGAGCTCCTGCAAACGCGCCTGTACCTCCTGTGCGACCTCCTCGCGCACGCGCTGGCGCTCTTCCTCCAGCTTTGCCATCTGCAGGTTCAGGCGTTTGCGCAGTTCCTGTGCCTCGCGTCGCTCCTGTTCGGCGGCGGCGCGCGCCTCCTCTACCGCACGCTGTTCCTCCTCCAGGCGGCGCATGATGCTGGCAGACTCGGTTTCGCGCCCGGCGAGGCGCGCCTGGGCGGTCTCTATCACCGTCGGCGGTAGTCCCAGCCTCTGGGCAATCACAATCGCATGGCTGGAACCGGGCGTGCCGATGCGCAGGTGATAGGTCGGGCGCAGGGTTTGCACGTCAAACTCCACCGAGGCGTTCTGTACTCCCTGCCGGGCGTAGGCGTAGCTTTTCAGCTCGCCGTAATGGGTGGTCGCCATCACGCGCGACCGACGGGCAAGCAGGTAGTCCAGTATCGCCTGCGCCAGCGCTGCGCCCTCCGCCGGGTCGGTTCCTGCGCCCAGCTCGTCCAGCAAGACCAGCGTCTGCTCGTCACACTGGGGTAACATGCCCGCGATGTTGGTGATATGCCCGGAGAAAGTGGAGAGCGACTGTTCAATGCTCTGCTCGTCCCCGATGTCGGCGAAAATCTTCTGGAACACCGCCATCTCGGTGCCCGAATCCGCCGGCACGTGCAGTCCCGACTGCATCATCAGCGTCAGCAAGCCCACCGTTTTGAGCGTGACCGTTTTTCCGCCCGTGTTGGGTCCGGTGATGAGCAAAATACGGAATCGGTCGCCCAGCTCCACGTCAATGGGCACCACAGGAGGCTTGAGCAGGGGATGACGTGCCTTGCGCAGGCGGATTTTGCCCTGTGTGTTCAGCCCCGGTTCAATGGCGTCCCATTCCACACTGAGGCGGGCACGGGCGTCGATATGGTCCAGCTCGCCCAGCGCGTCGCAGGTCAGCAGGATAGCATCGGCATGTTTGCCCACCTGTGCGCTCAGCTCCGCCAGAATGCGCTCTATCTCGTTTTGTTCGGCAATCTGCGCCTCGCGAATCTGGTTGCCGAGGTCCACCACCTCCTGCGGTTCCATGAAGAGGGTTGCCCCCGATGCGCTCACGTCGTGCACAATGCCCCCGAACTGGGCGCGGTATTCCGCCTTCACCGGCAGACAATAGCGGTCGCCCCGCATGGTGATGACCGGCTCCTGAAGCATGTTGCGCACGCGCGAGGAGTTGAGCGTGGCTTGCAGGCGTTCGGTGATGCGCGTATGCAGATGGCGCAACCGCTGGCGAATACGGGCGAGTTCGGGGCTGGCGCTATCGGCAACGGTGGCGTCCTCGCGCAGGCAGCGCCGGATTTCGCCCACCACGTCGGGCAGAGGTTCCAGCTGCCGCGCCAGCACACACAGCGCAGGACAGCGTTCTTCCCGTGCCAGAAGGAACTGGCGCAGACGCCGGGCGGTTTCCAGCGTGTCGGCGACCGAAAGCAGGTTTTCGGGCGTCAACACTCCGCCCGCACGTGCCAGCGACACCGCAGAGCGCACATCCTGCGCCCCCCGCAGAGACATCGGCTCGGCGAGGTCTATCAACCGGCGGGCTTCCGAGGTTTGCTGAAGGCGAAGGCGGACGGATTCGATATCGGTTAGCGGCGTCATCTGACGTGCTCGCTCCGCGCCCAGAGGCGTGGTGCAGTGCGCCGCCAGCTTCTGCCGGATGGCATCGTATTCCAGAACTTTGAGGGTGTGTGCGTTCATTCCATTGGGTATTGTATCCTAAATCCATGCCGATGCGAAAGTCACCGACTACCACCTGGTTATGCCCTTCAATCAGAGTCTGTTCTTCCGATAATAAAAACAAGGGTTGCTCGGCTGGGCGCGATAGCAGTATATAGCTATGAGAAATAACAAGCACGTTCATCGGGGGTAGGAATGAGGCGGCAACAGATTGGACAGATTCTGCTGGACCTGGGCTACATCACGCGAGAGCAGCTGGTCGATGCGGTGATGGTGCAGAAAAACACCGGCAAACGCATCGGAGATATTCTCCTGCAGCTGGGGTATCTGAACGGTGAGCAGCTGGCAGAGGCACTGGCAATACAGGCAGGAGTGGAGTTTGTGCCGGTGCGCATCGAGCAGATACAACCTGAAGCACTGGCACTGCTGGACCCCACTGTTGCACGTGGCTTGCAAGCCCTACCCCTGTGGATTCGCGATGGAAAATTGTATATCGCGCTGGCAGATATTCACGACACCAGCGCCCAGCGCGAACTCGCGCGGCTGGTTAACATGCCGATAGTGGTGGTTTCTGCGAGTGCAGATGCCGTGCAGGCTGGTATCCGCTTCTACTATCCCAGAGATGAGGCGGACTGGCAAAGCGCGGCGCAGGAGCCTTGCGTGCACGCCTTTTTACAGCGACTGTTCGAAATGGCAGGCGGCGACGTTCGCCCGGTCCAGATGGAACCGCATGATGCGCTGTATTACCGGGTTTGCCGGCGTGCGGATGGAACGATGGAGTTGATTGAGACTGTCTCGCACCCCTTCGCGCTGATCAGTATCTACGCGCTGAAACGGATGGCAGGCACACAGGACAACAACGCCCCATACGTTTTCGCAACCATCCGCTTCGCGCGACCAGCGGAGGAGATGTCGGTTCGTGTCTCCTGTATACGGACCGTTCAGGGCGAGCGGGTTGTCCTGCAAACGGCGAGCAGGCAGAATCTGCATATCCAGAACTATGAGGTCGTACTCACTTCAGAGGGGGACAGGCTGTTGCAGGAGTGGATACATGCCCGGCAGGGGCTGATTCTGGTATCCAGCAACAGCTGGCAGTCGCGCAGTCAGTTCATCCTGCAGACTATCGCCTCGTATGCCGGGGAGGGCTACAGCACGCTGGTGCTCACGCGTTCGCCCCTTCAAGCACCCGACCACGTGTTCGTCGTTCCGCTGGAGTATGAATCTCCCGGCAGGGCTTTTCAGCAGGTGGTAGTTACTCTGGAGCAGGAGCCAGACGTTCTGGTGTTGGATACGCCGCCCGACTGGGAGCATCTGCAACTGCTGGCATCCCCGGATAACGCCCACACCCTCATCCTGCTGTCCATGCACGCGGAGAGCCCTGCCGATGCGCTGGCGCAGGTGGCATCCCAGCAGGTGGCGCCAGTGCTATTCGCCGGGGTGCTCAGGGGCGTGGTACATCTGTACAACCTGCCGCGCCTGTGTGGGCACTGCAGGACCGCCCTTCCCGCCAAAGGGGAAGCTGCCGAACGGCTGGGGGTTTCTTCCGAGACAGTATACGACGGCGCCGGCTGTGCAGAGTGTCGATTCACGGGACATGCCGGCGTGGCGGTTGTCGCCCAGGTAGTGCAGGCGCAACAGCCCTTGCTGGAGGCTCTCCGCCATGGCAGGATCTCCGAAGCGGTGCAGGTGCTCAGGCAATCGGGCGAGGTTGTTTTGAGGGAGGCTCTGCGCCAGGCGGTAATGCAGGGAGCCATCTCTGTGGAATATGCTGTGGAGACCCTTTCTGCCTCGCAGGGTTCAGACCTGCGTTCCTATCTCCGGGCAGCGTGAGGAAGGCTGGTTCTAAGATATGGATTGCTGAAGCCGTGCTTCAGTAGTTTTCCCCTCACCCAGACCTTGCAACTGGAAGTCGCAGGTTAACCTCCGCAAATGCGGCTTGCTGAAGCAAGCTTCAGCACTCCAAACAGGCGCAGGTTTCCGCACTCGAGATGATGGATTGCTGAAGCCACGCTTCAGCGGTCCAAAGCCCGCAGCTTTCAGTTGCAAGAGTGTTTGTGCCCCGGCGGTTGCCTGCGAACCTGTACTGTGTTATACTCAAGATAACACGCAGAAGGTTTTGTGTCAACTGTTTCCCCAGAGCACGAACCTGTCCTGACTGTGTGCGTCCTGAATAGTAAATAAGCTAGATACACTGAGCCAAATGGCTAAACAAAACGTAGCTGTTACACGCGGTAAGACGTCAATAAGATGGAGGAGGGTTTCCCTATGAACCGGCGAGAGATGTTGCAGTGGCTGGGGCTGGCAGGGATAGCAGTGGTTGCCGGTTGCTCCGGGCGAGGGACCAGGCAATCGGAAGGCACGCAGAAACCGCTAGATACCGCCAGAGCGGAACACCAGAAGAAGGTAGGGAACGTCGTTGCGGTGGCTTCGCAGGGTAGTGTGCGTGAGATGGTGGAACGCGCCCTGCGCCCGCTCGGCGGCATGGAAAAGTTCGTGCGCCCGGGCGATACCGTCGTGCTGAAGCCAAACGCTGCGTGGCTCAGGACCCCCGAGCAGGCAGCCAACACCAACCCCGAAGTGGTAGCAGCGGTGATTGACCTGTGTCAGAAAGCTGGGGCAAAGCGCATCCTGATTGTGGAACATACCTGCGATAACCCCGCGACCGTCTGCTTCGAGATGAGTGGCATCCGTAAGGTGGCCGACGCAGCGGGAGCGGTCATCGTCAACGCCAACGCGGAGGGGATGTATCGCCCGGTCAGCATTCCGGGAGCGAAGGTGCTTGCGCAGACGCAGGTGGTGCGCGACGTGCTGGAGGCAGACTGCTTCATCAACCTGCCCGTCGCCAAAGACCACAGCGCCACACGGGTCACACTGGGCTTGAAGAACCTGATGGGCGTGGTGTGGGACCGCCAGACGTGGCATGTGCAGGGCCTGCATGAGTGCATCGGCGACTTCGCGCTGGCGGTGAAGCCGCATCTGACCATCATCGACGCCACGCGCATTCTGGCAACGAAGGGTCCCAAAGGTCCGGGCGAGGTCAAACACCTCAATCAGGTCATTGCAGGGGTGGACCCGGTGGCGGTCGATGCGTTCGCCACCACGCTGTTCGGCTTGAAGCCGGACGACATCGGCTACATCATGCACGCCCACAAGCTGGGGGTGGGTGAAGCCCGCCTGAACAGGCTGAACATCACGAGGGTATAGCGGATGAGCACCGCAACAGAGGCACGCCAGCGGTTCAAGGCGATGGGGCGGGTGCGCCCACGTTTCTGGCGGATGCAGAACGTCCGGCGCATGGTGCAGGTGGCGTTCCTTCTGCTGTTCCTGTTCTTGCTGGCGCTGACGGTTTATCCCCTGCGCTCGCCTGTGCCGGTGGACTTCTTCTTCCGCGCCGACCCGCTGGCGGTGCTCAGTACCTTCATTGCTTCGCGCGAGGTGATTGGTGCGTTGATTCCGCTGGCGGCGGTGGTGCTGGCGCTGACGGTGGTGCTGGGCAGGTTCTTCTGCGGATGGTTCTGCCCGATGGGCACGCTGATAGACCTGTCCGACCGATTTCTGGTGCGGCGTAACCGTCGCGCAGCGGGTGCAAAAGGCTTCCCGCAAGTGAAGTACTACATCCTGGCGACCGTGCTGGTCTCTGCCCTGCTTTCCGCGCAACTCGCCTACTTTTTTGACCCGTTCGGCATCCTCACGCGCACGGTGGTGTGGGTGCTGGTCGCGCCGGTAACCCTGTTGGGGCGGGCGGTTACTGGTTCACCGTGGGTGGCGGACTGGGCGCCTTCGCTGACGCAGATACCCTTTATCCCCGAAAGCCAGCCGCATTACCGCATGAACCTGCTGGCGGCACTGCTGTTCGCGGGCATCCTTGCGCTGGGGCTGGTCAGTCGGCGGTTCTGGTGCCGGAACCTGTGTCCGCTGGGCGCATTGCTGGCGCTGTTTTCAGGATGGGGCATTGTACGACGGCAAACGAAGGCAGACCAGTGTATCGAGTGCCACCGTTGCGACCGCGAATGCAAGATGGGCGCCATCCTGCCCGATGGGCATCGCTACCTGGCGCGAGAATGTATCTATTGCTATAACTGCGTATCCGTATGTGCGCCCGCCGCAACGTCCTTCCCCATCACCCTGCGCAGGGAGGGCTTCGAGACCGCTACCGACCTGAACCGTCGCCGGCTGCTGGGGTTTGCCGGGCTGGGCGTGCTGTGGGCAGGTATTTCGGCGGGCGACATCGGCGCGAAGAAGGTCGGCAATTCGCCTATCAAGGCATCCAGCCCCTTCCGCATCCGACCGCCCGGCAGTCTGCCCGAAGAGCAGTTCCTGCAAAAGTGCGTGCGGTGCAGTCTGTGCATGAAAGTATGCCCGACGAACGGCTTACAGCCCGCGCTGACCGAGGCAGGCATTGAAGGTTTCTGGACGCCCATTCTGGTTCCGCGCATTGGGCACTGCAGTCAGCACTGCACCGCCTGCGGAGACGTCTGTCCTACCGACGCCATCCAGCCCTTCACCCCGCAGGAGAAGAAGTATCTTTTCATCGGACGGGCGTATATAGATAGAAGCACATGCATCGTGTGGGCGCAGGATAAAAAATGCCTCGTGTGCGATGAGCACTGTTCGTATCGCGCCCTGCACTGGAAGGTAGTAGATGGCTTGCGCCGCCCGTTCGTAAACGAATACCTGTGCACCGGTTGTGGGGAATGCGAAGCCAAATGTCCGGTGCAACCGATAGCGGCGATTCGCGTGACCACCCTGGGCGACCTGCGTCACCTGACGCGCGAAGCGCAAAAGCGATTCTACGAGCGACATCTGGAAAAGGAGGAATAAGCGACCATGCCATCCAGAAGAGAGTTCTTGAAGGACCTGATGAGAACAGGAGCGGGACTGTATACCCCCGCCGCCGTGTTCGCCGTGCTGCTGCAGGAGAAAAAGAATCCCCAGAGCACCGTCGTGGAGGTCAAAAACCCTAATGCACAGAGCGAGGGGCACCGTCTTCGCACAGACGTTGTGCAGACGATGGTCTTCGAGGCGGTACGACGCCTGAGCGGAGAGAAGAACGACCGTGCTGCCTGGAAGCATTACTTCACCCCTGAAGACGTAGTTGGCATTAAGGTCAACTGCCTGTTTGGGCGAGGAGCCTCCACCCATCCCGAAGTGGTGATGGCGATTGTGGAGGGTCTCAAGCTGGCAGGGGTTAAGCCGGAGAACATTATCATCTGGGACCGCAGTGATGGCGATTTAGCCAAAGCGGGCTTTACCCTTAATCGCGAGGGACCCGGCGTGAAGTGCTATGGCACCAACGGCGACTACGACCCCACGCCCACCCGACACGGTTCGTTCAACGGAAGGTTGAGCAAAATCCTGAGCGAGCGTATCACCGCACTGGTCAACGCGCCCATTCTGAAAGACCACAGCATCTCAGGTATCACCAACGCCTGCAAGAACCATTACGGCTCCATCGATAACCCGGGCGCCCATCATGGCAATGGGTGCGACCCCTATCTGGCGGACCTCAACGCCTTGCCGGTCATCCGCCAGAAGACGCGCCTGATTATCTGCGATGCCATCCGCCCGATTTGCGAAGGCGGACCCGGCTTGCGCAGCGATTACGCATGGAATTACAACGCCATTCTTGCCTCCACCGACCCCATAGCGATAGATACCGTAGGCTGGCAGATTATTGAGGCACGGCGTAAGGAGGTGGGATTGCCGCCGCTGGCGCAGGTGGGACGACCGGTGCGCTACCTACAAACCGCTGCCCAAATGGGCGTGGGCACCAACGACCCGAACCGAATCCGGCTGGTGCGGGTGGGATAGAACGCGACGGGGGCACACCGCGGTGTGCCCCTATGCTGTTACAGCGCCCGCTGGACGGTCTCTTCTATGATCTTGTCGGTGTTTTGGGGGTCGTAACCTTCCAACCGCGCCAGAATGTTGCCCTCTTTGCCGATGATGAACAGCGTCGGCAGGTTCTTAACCTCGAACGCTCCCTTCGCGCTGGCGTCGCTGTCCACCGCAATGGGGTAATCCACCCCCATCTCCTTTACGAAAGCCTCTACCTCTGCCCTGTTGGTCACGTCCACCGCCACTCCGATAACCTCTACGCCCTTATCCCGGTGGCGGTTGTGGAACTGTATCATCTTGGGCATGGTGAATCGGCAGGGCGCACACCACGTCGCCCAGAAGTCCAGCACCACCACTTTCCCTCTGTAGTCCTGCAGAGATCTCGTTTCGCCGTTCAGCAGTTGAAGGGTGATGTTGGGAGCGGTATCGCCCTCCCCTATCGGTTTCGGGGGCTGGAACGCATAAATCACCAGCCCCGCTATCAGTACAATCAACACATAGACTATCGTCCTGCGCATAGACTCACCTCTTGCAAATGGCTACCGTTTGTTGGACTCCGGCATCAGCCCATCTGATTCATCGCACATAATCCGCCTCTTCGGGACGCCAGACCGTATCGCGCACGGTCAGGTACAGCGTTCGCGCGGCGTCGGCGCGGGTAATGGGACCCTCCGGGAAGAAGCGCATCCCGTCCTCCTGCAAGGCTTCCACCCCATCCCACAGCATGGAGGTGATATGATGCCGGCGCAGGGTCTCTATCGCGGTGGCGTGCGGCGAGTCGACCGGCACATCCAGATAGCGCGACCGTTCGGGCGTTGCCAATGTCCATCGCCCCAGTTTTACCATCACGTTCGTCAGCCACTGCGCGAACAGCGCTCGCGATATCGGCATGTCCGGGCGGAACAGCGTCTCATCTGGCTTCAGGATGCCCGCTGCCACCAGTCCTTCCACCGCCTGTCGGGCGGGGTGCTCTTCGGGCAGGTCGGTGTACGGCAGAGCGGGCTTCGCGTAGCTGGTTTTCCATCCGCCCTGCTTCAGCCGATGCCACAGCCACTGCGCGGCGTCGGCGCGGGTGAGCATTTTCTCCGGCTCAAAACGCTCCTGCGGGAAGTATCCGCGCGCCGCCAGATACTGGATCGCCCGAAAACCGCGCGTCTCGGCGGTGACGTCGGGAAACCAGTAGAGATACACGCCGTACCTCAGCAGCACCTCCTGCACCAGGCGGGAGGGAATCCGCTTGGGCTCCGTACCGTACCGCAACGCCAGCGCCGCCGCTGCGCCCGCCGCCTGCCCCATATTCATACGCACCGGCTCCATGCGCAGGGTTCCATAAGCGACATGGGTGGCAGAGACCGCCGTGGAAACCAGCACGTTGCGCAGGCGCAGGGGAAGCAGAATGCCATACGGCACCTGATACCAGGGCGTGTACTGGGGCAGCCAGAACTCGCCCTCGCCCATATCGGGTGAACTCCAGTCCGTTTTGGGCTGGACGGCGTGCGAGTCCATCGGATAGTCGCCGATGCTGATGGAATCCGGGCGCAGGCGTTCCCGCGCCTTCCACACGTCGCTCTGGTTCATCAGCACGTGCCCCATGATGCGCCTCGCTTCGCGCACATATAGCAGAGGCGGGATGTTGCCGTTGTCGCGGTACTCATCCTCCGCCAGTCCGATGTTTTTCAGCCCCAGTTCGGTCTGGATGTAGTAGAGGTACCCCAGTGCGTGCCACTTGTAGCGTTCGGCAATCTCGTCGCGCCGCTTCCAGCTGGCGGTTGGATAGTCATAATTGATGCCGGGCAGGTTACTGCCCTGCGGATGCTGGTTAATCTCAAACTTGCCGCCGGGGATGCGACCGTACAGATATGCCCACGTCTTCTCCCACGGCGGGGTGTGGATGTAGTTTTCCTTGTTGTAGAAAGGGGGTTGAGGGATGGTCCTGTCTGCATCCTTGCCGTAGTCCTTCACCGCCAGCAGGATAGCATAAGAGGGGATACGCTTATCGCCCTTGCCGGTGCTGCCGGGCAGGATGCGGTCGTTGGCGCGGTCATAGTAGATATGTCCGGCGTGCGGCTCTTCGGGGGAACGGGGTTCGCGCCCCACGCGGAAAGGAGCACCTCCCCACGCAGCGATGTCGCCCTCATGCGTGGCGTCGATGAAGATGTCGCCCTCGAAGACAGCTCTGCGCCCGGTCAGCATATCCTGCACAATCACCGCACGCACACGGTCTCCCTCTCGCACCACGCCAACAGGGCGCACGCGGAAGTACACATGGATGTTCGGATGCTGAGCCACGATGCCCTTGATCAGCGCGTTTGCCACGCGAGGCTCGTATGCCATGCCGTTGCCCGTGCCGTAGTGTGCCTGTACCGCCCTGCGGAACTCTTCAAAAAGCCCGTTGGAGCGGGCGGGGTTACGCATGTCGGTCAGGCTCACACCGTTGCTGATCATGCCGCCCAGCCGATTGGTCTGCTCCAGCAGGGCGACCGTTACGCCCTCTCGCGCCGCGGTTACCGCCGCCCCGACCCCTGAAGCGGTGCCGCCGACCACTACCAGCGGATAGTGGATGCGCCTGGGTAGTTCGCGGAAGGTGCGTTCGCTAACCTCTACCGATGGCTTCAGAGTGCCATCCGCCATCTGCGCCACCACTCTGTAACGGTACGTCTGAGCAGGCTCCAGCGGCTGGTCTACATACTGGCGGGCATCGGCGGGCAGGGTGGCTATTGGCACGCCATCGCGCTGTACCACATACGCCTGCACCTCTCCCTGCGCGGGTGGAAGCCAGTAGACGTTAATCTGCACTGGCGACTGCGCCAGTGCCTCCACCGCCGTCGGCTGAGCACACGCCGACCCGGCAATAAGCACCAGCAGAATGAGCAGGCTCCTCTTCATCGCGTTCCCCCTTTCCTGGTGTGGTACAGGTGGCAATGAACGTTCGGACGAACCGTCACCTCAACGTGTCCGGTCGCGCGCAACGCTCCCACTTGCCGGGCATGGGCGGATGGGGCTTGTGCGGCTCCGTCTGATACCAGAACGCCACGCTGGAATAGTCGTTGTTCTGAAGGTTCGCATGCCCGTGCTCAATGGTTACCTTCAGCGATTTGGTAAACACCACCGGGTCCTGGATGTGGAACCGGTAGCTGGTGCATTTGTGACGTCCCGGGTAGCGCGGGTCGTGCTCGTAGATGGATGTTCCCGCGTAGGGATAGGCGCGGTCGTGCATGCCCCAGGCGTGGCAGAAATAGTCCTCAGAACCGGTTCCGTGCAGAGAGGGCAGCTGCTCGCCGTCGATGAAGAACATATCGTCGCCCTCGCCCCACCAGGTCAAGCCGTCCACGTTCGGGTCAATGTTATGCACCGACAGCACACAGCCCACGTAATGCCCGGCGCCCTCCGCTTCCAGAATCACGTAGTTCTCCCTGCCGTCGACGTTGGGTTCGTTGAACAGCGTGCCGATATCGATGCCCTGCCTTCCCAGCTCGCCTTTGATGCCTCTGGTCGGGCACTCCTGTCGGTATTGCGCGTGGAAGCGCAGGCTGTCTTCGGGCAGTGCATCATACTCCTCGTAGTCGATATAGAAGTAGAAGGCGCGTATCGGCTCGTCGCACTCGTTGACAATCTGGATGACTGCACGCTCAGCAAAGGGCATCTGCCAGTAGCAGTTCATCGCCATATTGCCGCCTCGTTTGCCCTCCTGTTCCGCCGGGGCAACGGTCGCCAGCGGCGCAGAAGCAAAAGACTGCGCGATGCCGTGCCCCAGCCCAAAGAAGTCTCCCAGAGGCACGTACACGCTTGGCTCCGGCTCGTTGTCCCAGTACATCTTCAGCAGGGTCTTGCGCAGGTAATCGCGGTCCTGGCAGGCAACCGTGAACCAGATATGCGTGATGCACCCCGCCGACTGGATATCCGCCAGCGTTGCGGTTTCGCCTGCAGGAATGTACCAGCAATCGGCATTGCCACCGGTTTTATCGTAACTCGATACCCGTCTGGTGCGCGCGTATCTGCGCAGTGTCAGCGCCTTCAGGGTGGAAAGGGTCAAAGGGTTCATTTTTTCTCCTCCCGGCAGATAGGTTACTCTTGTTGCTGTTCTGCAAAAACAGGAGCGGTTCCTGCACGGGAGGAGCACAGTCTGCTACACCGCCTCGAGCGCCTGCTGGAGGTCTTCGATCAGGTCATCCACGTCCTCAAGCCCTACCGAGAGGCGCACCATGTTGTCGGGGATTCCGCACCATGCCCGCTCCTCTGCGCTCATTGAGGCGTGTGACATCTTCGGCGGATAGCCAATTAGCGATTCCGCACCGCCCAGACTTTCCGCCAGATTGAAAATCTTCGTGCCCTCGCAGAATCGCTGTGCGCTATCTGCTCCGCCCTTCACGCCAACTGCAATCATGCCCCCAAAACCGTTGCGCATCTGCTTGCGGGCGAGCTCGTGCTGGGGATGAGAGGGCAAACCGGGATACCGCACCCACTCGATTTTGGGATGGCTCCCCAGAAACTGCGCTATCCGCATCGCGTTCCGGCAGTGCATCTCCATGCGCACATGCAGGGTACGAATGCCGCGCAGGGTCAGCCAGCAGTCAAATGGGCTGGGAACCCCGCCGAAGTCGTTCTGATACCGATACAGCTTCTCGTACAGCTCCGGGCTTCGCGTCACCACCGCTCCCCCAATCAGGTCGCTGTGCCCGCCGATGTATTTGGTGGTGCTGTGCAGAACAATATCGGCGCCGAGGTCCAGCGGCGTCTGCAGGTATGGACTGGCAAAGGTGTTATCCACCACCAGCAGGGCGTTGTGGCGGTGTGCAATCTCGGCAATCGCAGCAATATCCACCACCACCAGCGTTGGGTTCGAAGGGCTTTCTATCCACACCAGGCGCGTCTGGGGGGTAAACGCCTCCTGCAGGCGGTCCAGGTCGGTGAAATCGGCGTAGGAAGACTGGATATTGTACTTCTCACGCAGGTGGCGAAGCAGGCGGAAGGTTCCCCCGTAAATATCCTTCGTCGCCAGAATATGCTCACCGCTGCGCACCAGCGAGGTGACCGCCGTTTCCGCTGCCATCCCCGAGGCGAACGCCAGCCCATAATCGGCGTTTTCCAGCGCGGCGATGCTTCGCTCCAGGGCGCCGCGGGTGGGGTTGCCCGAACGTGCGTACTCCCAGCCCGCTTTCAGCTCACCCACTTTCGCCTGCACGTAGGTTGACGCCATGTAGATGGGCGGCACCACCGCTCCTGTGACCGGGTCTGGCTCCTGTCCCACACGAATCGCTTTGGTTCCGAAACGCATCCATCCTCCTCCTGAGTACTCAGAGATACCGTGTATCTAAGTATCTCAAAAAAAGCTAGCCCTGTCAAATGAGAAGGACGAACGTTGCGGTGAGCCGTTCGTAGGGGCAACCCCCTGTGGTTGCCCAATACGAAACAGGATAGCCCCACCTGACATCCCCGCGAAAGCCCTCACCCTGACCCTCTCCCACGAGGAGAGGGAAT
>FMJZ01012252.1_pt1 | contig 17136 bp, 14 predicted proteins | sample 1987881 | NCBI WGS metagenome assembly FMJZ01 (sample SAMEA4378227, study PRJEB15110) | soil metagenome | biome: soil; feature: Field; material: Soil | place: India | collected 2015-03-11 | depth 0 m | reverse complement strand
ATGATGTACCACTTGCCAAACGACCTTTGCTCGAAGTTCACCTTGCTGTCGAGGGGACTTCAGACTATTTTAAAATTTTTAATAACTCACAAAAAGCCTTAGCCTATATGGCATCAGTTATTGCTCAATCCTCCAAGTTGTTTCAAGAATATTTTAATGTTAGATTATATATAAGCTATGCTGTAGTTTGGGAGGACGAGTGGGACGATCCATATTATGGCACTAAAAATCTTTCAGAAAAATTGCAGAAAATGCCAAGTATATGGAGGAACAAAACAATAGATAGAGCCCTAACAGTTCTTTTTGCTAACTTAGCTAACCAACCTTCCAATGAAACCGTTGCTGGAATTTCGTATGGAGGTACTCCATACTACGGTAGTTTATGTAGTAAAGACTGGGGTTACTGTGTTCTTGGTATTCGTGGTAATGCCACATATCCAACTTTTAATTATACATGGGATGTAAATGTGGCAACTCACGAAATTGGTCATAATTTTTCTTTACCTCATACTCACAATTGTTATTGGCAACCCAATATGATTGATACATGTGTAACCGGGGAAACTTACGGAGTTGGCGATGCTTGTATCAAGACTGGTAGCCCAATTCCACGACCTGGAACAATTATGAGTTACTGTCATTTAACTAACTCAACCCGTTCAGTCCAATTTATTTTCCATCCAAGGGAATTTCCTTTAGCAAGGAGTGCTGCAGAGCGTTCGAGTTGTGTTAAGCAAAGAACATCACCGTTTATTTCCATTCTTAACCCTCTTGGCGATAAAACTTTTGTTGCAGGCGAGGAATTACAAATTCGTTGGACTTCTGCTTATGTAAATTATTTAACAATTTTCTTTTCCTCGGACAAAGGGAATACTTGGTCAGTAATAGCCGACAATGTTGCTGCCACAGATTCAATTTTTATTTGGATACCCCGTAACATTAAATCTAACAATTGTCTTATTTACATTCGAGACAAAGGAAATCCAAATGTTGCTGATACTTCAATGAAAACGTTCTCCATAATACCTAAATCTATAGAAATTCTATCCCCAAGTCCTAACGAAGAATATGCTTCTGGGGAAGCTATTACTCTTTCATGGAATGCCTCTTTGGTCGATACTTTTAATGTTTACTTTTCCAATGATGGAGGTAATAAATTTCAAACGCTATTTTTAGATTTTACGAAAAATTTTGTTGAATTTACTGCTCCAGATGTAAAATCCGACAATTGCATATTCAAGGTTACCTCGAAGGATGGTAAAATTGTTGCTGAAAGTCCAATGTTTAAGATTGGAACTCCTTCTGGAGTTGTGCTTTTTCCCAAAGGGGGAGAGGTTTTTTGTGCAAACGCCTCATACACCATCAAATGGAATGCTTCTTACATCAATAAAATTGTTTTAGAATATTCAACAGATTTAGGGATTAGTTGGAGGAAGGTTTCACTTGCAAATCTGGATGCAAAATTAGGTTCTTATATCTGGAAAGTACCAAATCGATTTTCAAGTCAATGCTTGATACGAATTAGACCAACATTTAACGAAAATACCATTTCGGTTTCTGATTCAGTATTTTCAATTGATTCTTGTCAAGTAATAGGTGGGGTTATTGGAAATCATAAATCTTCGATGGAAATCATAAAGAATTGTAATTTCAATTCAGATAAAAATGAATTAGTAATAGAATTCGAAAATTTGGAAAGGATTTCAAACCCCTTTATTTCAATTTTCGATGTAATGGGAAGAACACTTTATTCTGAGTCTTTAAACAGCAACACAATAAACAACAACATTAAAATTATTAAAATTTCAAATGTAGCGAAAGGTATCTTATTTGTAATTTTGAATTTTGAAGGTGGAAGTAAATTAATTTCGACAGTTGTTGCTCAATAAAAGTTACGTAGAAAATTAAAATTATTTTGTTAAAGATGCAAGTAATTGCATCTTTACTTTTTTATGAAGGTGTAATATGGAGTGGTTAAATCAATTAATTATTAAAACAATGCCCTTAGTTCCAAAAGCAATTATCCGTAAAATTTCTAGTAAGTACATTGCTGGGGATAATTTAGAGGATGCTGTTAGGGTTACCCAGGATTTAATGAGAATAGGGGGAATGTCCACTATTGATGTTCTTGGTGAATTTGTAACATCAAAAGAAATGGCTCAACACGAAAAGGAAATGTGTTCGAAGGTATTAGACGCTATCAAGGATTACCAAATCGAGACATATTTGTCTGTCAAACCAACTTCCTTAGGACTTGACATTGATTTCAACTTTGCTTATCATAACATTAAAGAATTGGTGAATAAAGCAGCAAAATCAAATATTTTTGTTCGTTTGGATATGGAAAACTCTCCATACACGGACAAAACTTTTCAGATTTTTAAAAACCTACGGGACGAAGGCTATTCCAATGTTGGAATTGTAGTGCAAGCATATCTTTATAGAAGTGAAGAGGATATCCGAAAATTATCTATCTACAAACCTTCAATTCGCTTATGCAAAGGAATTTATCGTGAACCTTCCAATATTGCCATTCAAGATAAAGAAGGAATTAGGAATAATTTTAAAAAGCTTTTGAACCTAATTCTCGATTTGGGATTATATCCTGCAATCGCCACTCACGACGAAGTTTTAATTAACTACTCTTTGGATTTAATTCAAAAATACAATTTAACACGGCAAGATTATGAATTTCAAATGCTTCTGGGTGTTAGAGAGGAACGAAGAAATGAATTATTGAGGATGGGGCATCGACTTCGTGTTTATGTTCCTTTCGGAAAAGACTGGTATGGCTACTCGACTCGACGGCTGAAAGAAAATCCGGATATAGCGGGATATATTTTTAAAGCTATATTTATTAAAAATTAATTTCTTAATTTTGTTATTTTGTATTAATAATTTGGTGATCGTATGAGAACTTTTCATTTTGTTGTTTTAGTGCTTATTTCAGTTCTTGTCTTTACAACTGGATGTGAGAAGAAAAAAACATCTAAGCTTTTAAAAGAAAAAGTTACTGCTCAAAACTTTTTCGAGATAGTTGAAAAAGCAAGCAATGATACCCTTTTAACTATCGAAGAATTAGATTTTTTCAGCACTGGTATTGCACGTTATAGTAACGTAATTGATTCTTTATTTGGCAAAACAGTCAGACAAATTATTGATACTGAGAGAGATATGCGTCGGCGTCAAAGTGGCATTAACCTTGCAACTAACGCAATAGTTTCTTTTTCAAGATTTAGATATGATAGCTGGAAACCAGTGGATATTAATGGCTCGAAATTTAACGTTTTTACTTATACAATATCGAATATCTCTAAGGTTGATATAAAAAAGATTTACGGATTTTTGCAATTCTTAACTGGTAATAATCAGTTGATTCGTGCTTATAGGATTAATATTGACCAGCCGATAAAAGCCGGGCAATTTACTCAATTTCAATCAACATTTAGATTAGAAGTTGGAAACCAAAATGAAGAATTTCTCGTGAAAATGTTGAAAGAAAACCCTAATCAAATTTTTGTCTCTTGGAGACCTTTGTATATTGAATTGGATAATGGACAGAAAATAGACCTGCAAGAAAAATAAAAATCATAAATTTCGATTGGGGTTGGCAATTTTGTCTGCCCTTTTTCTTTTAGAATTTGTCAATCCTACCTTTCCTATTTCATTTTTTTGAAATTTTAATTATTTTTGTTTTTTAATTGTAGATTTAGTTTCAATATGGATGAATCCACAAAGGCTACCTTAGAGCGACTGAACGAAATCGGAAAGGAGATAGAAGAACTTAAAAAGCAAAGAGAAAAATTGCGTTCTCGCTGGGAAAAAGAAAAAAAACTTATTCAACAAATACAAGATTACAAGGCAAAAATTGAAAATTTAAGAATTCAATCTGATGAATATGAAAGACAAGGAAATCTTGCCAAAGTCGCCGAAATTCGTTATGGTTTAATTCACGAAATTCAAAAAAAATTAAACGAAGTTAGCCTCGAACTTCAAGAAGTTCAAAAGGACGGGAAATTATTGAAAGAAGAAGTTGATGCCGAAGACATTGCAGAAATTGTTTCCAAGTGGACTGGAATTCCAGTGCAAAGAATGCTTGAAAGCGAGAGAATTAAACTTTTGAAAATTGAGGAAAGAATACATCAACGATTAGTAAATCAAGAAGAGGCAGTTAAGTCGGTAGCAAATGCTATTAGACGTTCGAGAGTTGGTTTGCAAGATGTTAATCGACCGATAGGTTCTTTTATTTTTCTTGGTACAACTGGTGTTGGAAAAACTGAATTGGCTAGAGCACTTGCAGAATTTCTTTTTGACGATGAAAATGCGATGGTTCGAATCGACATGAGTGAATACATGGAAAAATTCACAGTCTCGAGATTGATCGGTGCACCCCCGGGGTATGTTGGTTATGAAGAGGGAGGACAACTTACTGAAGCTGTACGAAGGCGACCCTATTCTGTAGTGCTTTTAGATGAAATTGAAAAAGCTCATAATGATGTATTCAATATTTTACTTCAAGTTCTTGATGATGGTAGATTAACCGACAGCAAGGGTAGAGTTGTTAATTTTAAAAATACCATAATTATTATGACTTCCAATTTAGGAACTGAATTAATTCGTGAAAGGTTGGAAGAATTTAGTTTTTCGAAAAACGAAAATGTAATGGAAAGTCTTAAAAACGAGGTTTTTGAACTACTTAAAAGACAATTGCGACCTGAATTTTTAAATAGAATTGATGACATAATTTTATTCAAACCATTGACAAAAGAAGAAATCAATCAAATTGCTTTGCTTCAATTAAGCAAAGTTAAGATCAAACTTAAGACGGAGGGAATTGATATTGAATTTAGTGAAAATGCTTTGAACCTTATTACCACGATTGGCTTTGACCCACAGTTTGGTGCTCGACCTTTGAAAAGAGCAATTCAGAGGCATATTGTCGATCCTCTTGCCTTTCTTATTTTGGAAGGAAAGTTTACTTCGGGTGATAAGGTTTGGGTTGATGTTAGAAACGACGAATTTATTTTTTCAAAGATATAGATTAATGCGAAAAATTACAATCTCAATTGTTTTCATTTTGTTTTTTTCTTGTTCGACAAGCAAAATCTTTGTAAAAAAGATTTCAGACTTGGTTGAGATAAACCTTGGCGATACAGCCTGGGTCTATTGGGACTTTGCTAACGCACATTATGTAAAGGTTAGCGGTTTTGAGCAGAAGTTCAATCCTTCCGACACAATTTTCCTTGTTCCAATTAAGCCTCTTAGGTTGGATATCTGGGCTTTCGGTGAAAATAATGAACAAGTGCTCCAATCTGTTTATATTCTTGTTAATTATCAGGAAACCCTTGTACGAGAACAGAAACAATCTATTCAGAGAGGACCAAGAATTATTGATAATATCTTTGAACATCGAAACACTTCGCCTTCAAGTTATTTTTTGGGTTTTACTTCGAGTTCATTGAATTATTTGTCTAAATTGAAAATATTTAGGGCAAAATGGGAACCATTTTCCGATAGTCTCCAACTAAATTTTGGTCTTCTAGATGATTTTGGTAATTTTGGGCACGATGTGAATAAATTTACAACTAACTTAAAAGTTGAAATTGACCAAAAGTGCCAAGATAAATTTTTCAGTAAAATCGTAAAAATCTTTCCTGAAAGCTATAAAACAGCACGCAGGCTAAATGTTTTCTTTCTTATTGATTTTTCTTTTGCAAATGAAAACCCAAAGCTTAAACAACAAATTCATGATGCAATTAAATTTCTTGATGATGATGATAGGATTTCTCTGAATATGTTTGGAGTTGAACAAAGAAATTTTATCCCATTGGTAAGAGCAGATAAATTTTTCTGGGACCTTGAAGATTTTGATTTTCCAAAAAGAAAAGAATTAAGTTCAATTTATCGCTCATTGTCCTCGTTAATGGATGAAATTGATACACCAACAAATTCGACTATAATTTTAATTACAAACAAAATGGATAATTCTTCCTTATCTTTTACAATTGATGATGTCATAGATAAATCTTTAAAAAAAGGCATTCCTATTAATACCCTGGTCTTTGGCAACGAAGTATCTTATTCAACATATAGTTATATTGCTAAAAAAACGGGTGGAAATTTTTATCATTTTCCATGGAATGTCGATGATATTAAATATGGTTTGACTGAAATAATACTTTCAAATAAATATTATTATTCCTTAACCCTCCCAATTGAAAAAAAAGCATTTGAATGTGATGACCTAAATATTAGTTTAGTTGTGCAAGCTGCTCAAATCAAATTATCAGACAATTTTATTTTTCCAATAAAAGATAGAATTTTTTACACAAGTTATCAAGCGGTTTCACTTTTTAATTTTGCAGATACAAGCGTAAACGAAACTTTCTTCCCTGTTATTGACAGTCTTGCACAGCTTTTGGTGAATCATAGAAACTTGAATGTCGAATTGATAGGGACTGCTGGGATAAAAGAAAATTATTCAGACCCAATTATTTTGTCAATTAACCGAGCATATGCAGTTAAAAGTCGTCTTATTTCTCGTGGTGCATTACCTTCGCAAATTAGAACAAAAGGTGTTGGTATAAGCAAACCTTTGTTTCCGGATGAATTTGATGAAACTACTGAGTTGTTTAATCGAAGGGTTGAAATTCGTTGGCTAATTCCTGAAGTTTTGCCATATACAATTGTTGTTGATACTACGGCGAGCGAGGAGATTGCCGAAAAGAAAGTGGAATTTTGGGAAAAACAAGGTTACAAAGCATATTATGATAGATTATTTTCAATAAATGGTATTATGTATAAGATAGTTTTGTGGGGCTATCCAAAGTATGAAGATGCTGAGAAAGATGCAAACAAAATTTCGAAAAAATTTAGGAAGTCATCGATTATTGAATAAATTTATTGTAGGAAACTATTCTAAATTTACTTTCATCGCTATTATTTTAGCTGCAAATTTTCCTTTTTTATATTTTGCTTTTTCTTTTGATAAGGAAAAGGCAAAAAAATTATACATCGAACAGTGTTCTAAATGCCATCGGAAAGATGGACGTGGAATCAAAGGTGTTTATCCACCACTTAAGAATTCTGATTATGTTCAAAATGGGGATAAAATAGAACTTCTTCGTGGTATGATTTTCGGTAGGAGTGGAAGGATTATTGTGAATGGGGAAGTTTATTACGGGGTAATGACAACTGAAGTAGATAAAAATTTAAAAGACGAAGATATTGCTATGATTTTGGAATATGTTTATAAGGAACTTAATAATTTGGATATCAAGGTTACTGCTGAAGATGTTGTCAAAGCAAAAAAGTTAGGTAAATTACCACCACATAAATGATTAATATGAGAGTATTCATAATAATTCTTGCTTATTCATTTAATTTTTTTTATGAGGTTTTAGCAACTCCAGAATTATCCATTTGGTCTGGTAATAAGTGCACCAAATGTCACGTAAACCCACAAGGTGGTGGGGTGCGAACCGAATTCGGTTGGAAGTATCTTCGAGATGCTTCTCATTTTCCCATTGGAAATGAAAATGTAAAAAAAATTTACGAACTTTTCGACAAGGAGCAGTATTGGGATTCTATTTCTTTTGGAGGCACTTCGAAAAATGTTAGTCTCACCAGTGGTTTTGCATTCGGGCTTGATGTAAGATTGCAATCTATTCGATCTCATAGGACTGAAACAGCTAAAAGAAGATTTTTCCCAATGGAGTCTGCCTTCTATTTTTTGATTAAACCTAGCGAAAACCTAACTATAAATGGACAATACAATATTGGTCCCCTTATATTTTTGGGGCAAGACAACTGGATGGTTTCGGCAAATTTCAAAATTTTAGATTATTTACCCGAAATTCAGGTTGGTAAATTCCCACCATCTTTTGGGTTACGGGATTGTGATATGACCAGATTCGATAGGAGAATTGCATCTGTGGATTATTCATCCAGTCTTTTCCCTCCAGACTTCTCTGAATTTGGTTTCGAAATATCTTACAGGAGGTTCGAATTTTTCGATGTATTCATTGGAGTATTTGATTCTCGATTTCTATCCCAAGTTACTATTTTTGGTGATAAACCGATTGTTTTGCAGCATAATCCTACACTTAATTCAAAATTCGTTATATATCCATCTTTTTTGGAAGATTTTATTGTTTATTCTTTTCTGGGAAGTTCTGTTCTAGTTAACGGTAACTTTTTCTATTCAAGTAGTTTTTTAGGTATGAACTTTGGGGAATTTTTGGGAATATTTGGTGAATATGCGTTTTCTTCTTTGAAAGATTTAAGGACAACTAACAATTTTTCTTTAAAACTACTGTACTATTTACAAAGAGGTATTATTCCTTTTTTAATATTAGAAAAAGGTGAAACAAAATTAGAAATTACACCCACTAGCTCTTGGTTATTAACAAACCAGGCATCGAGTATTGGAATACGATACTATCCCGTACCTTATCTTGAATTGATTGCTGAATATAGGTATTTTAAGTCGATGGAAAATAAGTCTACAAGGTGGGCTTTCCAAATTCATTTTTACTATTAGAGCCAACAGGCGGATTCGAACCGCCGACCTGCTCATTACGAGTGAGCTGCTCTACCAGCTGAGCTATGTTGGCTAACATTGCAAAATTAAGCAATTTTAGATAATTGTTTAGTTATATTATTTAGGCTTTATTCTTTTTTTGGCCATTTCCAAGCCTTTTATTACAATATGCTCGGGAATAATGATATCATAACCTGTTAATGGAATTCCTTTCTTTTCATTAATCCTTTTTAGAACTTCGTAAAAAATCGGTTCAGATTCCTCGTAACGCTGCAAATAAAGTAAAGCATAAGCTTTTAAATGCAGGGCGTAAATTTGATCTGGCACTTCTTTTAAAGATTGCTCAGCCCAATACAAGGCTTCTTCATAATTTCCTTGGTTACCTACCATTTTTGCAAGGGTTGAAGCAGCATTTGCAAAGACTGATTTAGACAATGTTTTGGTTTGTATTGCCATTCTTATAGCTTTTTCTGCCTCGTTAAATAATGACATTTGTGCTAAAGTTTGTCCCAATTGATACCATGCATATCCATTTAGTGGTTCTTCTTTTACATGTTCAATAAGCATTTTGTAATTTCTTTGGATTTTGTATTCCATTACCTCTCGGCTTTGATTATATCCAAGGTGCAATATTCGGATATCTGAAAATTTTATACTTAAACCATTTTGAAAAATGGATGGTGCGATTTGCTCATGAACTCTGCCGACAAACTTTATATTGGGATACCCAAGATTTCTAAATATTCGCGGATAACCCCCTCGATGGACTTCAGTATTGCCATCCATTTGGTAATGTTCACTTTCGATTAAGCAATAGTAAGCACCAATAGAATTATCTGTATTTTTAAGTAAGTCTACTAGTTCATGGGGTGAAGGATGGATAATTCTTTCGTCGGCATCTAAGTAAATAATCCATTCACCACTGGAATATTTTAATGCTTCGTTCCTTGCAAGTGAAAAGTCATCTCGCCAAGTAAAGTCAAATATTTTCGCTCCGTAATTCTTTGCAATTTCTTTTGTATTGTCTGTAGAACCGGTATCAACAATAACGATTTCATCTGCAATTCTTTTAACACTTTCTAAACAGCCGGGCAAAAATTTTTGTTCATTTTTTACAATCATACTCAATGTTATAAATGGTTTAGGACCTTTTAATTGTTGTTGCAATAAGGATTTGGGAAATTTTGTTTCTTCATTTTGGTTTTCAGCTTTTTTAAAGACCATGTTTGCTTGTTTGTAATTATTAACTTGTTCTATAAAGTTATCTATTTCACATGAAAGATTGGGATTCCTTTGCTTGAATTCTTTGAGAATTCTTATTGAATCAGAAAAATTATTTTGGAAGATAAGCGAATTGATAAGTCCACGTAAGCAATCGAAATCGTCGTGGTCGAGTTCAAGTCCTTTGCGGAAGTATTTTTCAGCTTCTTTTGGTTGATTCATTCCTATGTAGCATCGACCAATTCTGAAATATAAACTTTTAAACGGAAGGAAGTAGTCCCCAACAACAAGAGCTAAAGAGTTTGGATTTTGAAGAGCCTTTTCCATTGCTTGGTAATGGTACAGAGCAGCTTTGTAGTCGGTTAAGGCGGAATAAGTTTCCCCAATAACAAAATTTGCAAACGACTGAATTGGAATCATTTGTAATGATTCTTTTGCTCTTTGTATTGCAGTGTTGAAATCACCAAGTCTGAACGATATAATTCCTCCATAGTTAAGGGCTTGGGATCTAGTAGAACTATCTGGTTTAGCATATTTTAAAGCCTCTCGTGTGTGATAATCTGCATCAATAAGTTTATCAAGTGCAAGATAAGTTTTAGCTGTTTGAAAGTGCAAATATGCATTTGTTGGTTCTTTTTTTAGGGCATCAAGGAGTAAGTTAAGGTTTCGTAATTGCTTTTTTTGCATTTGTTCAGGGGATAAGGAGTAACCACTATGGATTAAAGTAACTTCACTATCGGCAATTTTGTAGTTGTTTTTGAGTATAGACTCGTGAATTTGTTCGTGGATGATTCCTTCGAACCTTATTGATGGTTGGTTCTTGAAAATTCTTACAAGTTTAGTTGCATAAGTATCAAAACCAGCTCCCTTTTTCCTTGAGGCATAAGAGATATTATTAACTAACCAGCCACCTATATTTGGGTCTGGGTTGGAGAGAATTTGAGTGACTACTTCCGGGTTTTGAAGTTCTTCATCTGCATCTATAGAAATAATATATGGGAATTTTGCAAGGGAAATTGCAAAATTCCTTGCTTCTGCAAAATTATTGTTCCATTGGTAAAAGTAAATTTTGTCTGTGAATTTCGCTGCAATCTCAATAGTTCTGTCTGTTGAACCAGTATCGACAATGATTATTTCACTTGCGATAGTGGAAACAGAAAGCAAGCATTTTCCAATGTTATTTTCCTCATTTTTAACAATGAGGCAAACAGATATTTTAGAAGCTAAGTCCATTGCAAAAAATTTACTTTGTATCCTTTACGTATATTCTTTTTGCTACTTCGTAGCCAATAGATGTGGTTTTTGAAGAATTTGCTAAACGCAAAACTATCGGACCATAGAATGGAGATTTTTCCCGAAGTTCGATTTTTACATCTGGTAAAAGACTTAGACTTTCTAAATAACCTAACAATTCAGGATTGTCATCATCTAGATGGCTGATAACATATTTTTTCCCTATTTCACATTCACTTAGTGGGATTTCGTTTAAAAATTCAATTTTGCCTTCTTTAGAGGGGATGGGATGACCGTGGGGATCGAATTTTGGGTCACCTAAAATTTGATTTACTCTTTCGATGAATTCTTGCGAAATAAAATGTTCTAATCTACATGCTTCGTCATGAACTTTATCGAGCGGGTAGTTGAGTTTTTCCTTTAAATATAATTCAAGTAGCCGGTGAAATCGAATAGTTTCAAGTGCAACTTTTTCCCCAGCAGAGGTCAATTTTGCTCCATGATATGAATTGTAGTCCACCAGACCCATTGTTGCCAATCTTTTAAGCATTCCGGTAACTGAAGCACCAGATACATTTAGTTCCTTTGCTAATTCTGTGGTGGACACAGGTTTTGTACCTTGCAATTTGTAAATTGCTTTCAAATAGTCTTGGATTGCTTGGCTTAACATACAATTAACCAAATAATTTTCAAAATAATATTACTAAAATACCAAATTAAAAAAATTTTTTAAGATTAGTAAATAGTTGTTAAAGTTATCCTAAAAAGCAAAGCTGATACAGTGGAAAGTAGCAGCCCCAAGATTACAGTCAACAGAAGATGTCTCCAACCAAACTCTTTCCAGAAGACAGCCATCGTGGAAACGCATGGAAGGTAGAAAACAATAAAAACTAAAAAAACTACAATTTGAGGTAATGTTAGGGGTAGTAAATCTAAATTATTTGTACCAAAGGAGTGGGCAATAGTGAAGACTGCAAGCTCTTTTCTTAAAAAACCAAAGACAAGTGGGGAACCTAATTCTTTAGGTAAGCCCAAGACATTGTTTATGAATGGCTCAAAAAAAGAGTTGATGAAGTGGGTAAAGTGGAAATAATCTAATATTGATAGAATTAGACTTCCTAAAACAAGAAAAGGAAAAGCTACTTTGAAGAATTCAATAATTTTGTATAAAGTCTTTTTTAGAATAATTTTTAGCGAAGGTAAACGAAGATGTGGAATTTCCATTATTAATCCAATTGGCTTAGGGAGAAACAAAGAGAGTATTCTCGCTGTTACTGCTATGGCCAAAAGTATATATCCAAAAATAATAGCTGTCCAAAAGGGTCCAGTTAGGGCAGTTGTCAACGCAAAAATTACTGTTAACCTGGCTGAACAGGGTATGAAGTTAATTAAAATAGAAGCTAATAATCTATCGCGTCTGCTTTCAATTATCCTAGTTGCGTAAACAGCTGGTACAGTGCATCCAAAACCCATTACAAAGGATGCAACAGATTTTCCGTGCAAGCCAATTCTATGAAAAATTGCATCCATTAAAAAGGCAATTCTAGCCATATATCCACTTTCTTCAAGAAGGGCTGTCAAAAGTAGCAAAGGTAGAAAATATGGTAAAACAATACCAATTGCACCGGCAATTCCTTGGTAGGTACCGTCTACTATAAACCAAGTAAAAAGTGAATGGCTTTTTATTTGTCCAATTAAGTTGGAAATATAATCGATCGGCTTTTCAGTTAATTCACTTAACCAACCACCAAAGGAAAATATTGTTAAGAAGTATAAAGCAAAGAAAATAATAGCAAAAAAATAACCGGTTAAGGGTTTAAGAAATAAAAGGTCGATCTTTTCGACGAAAGTTAGTTTTGGATTTTGCAAGTATTTAGTTATTCGATGTGAAATATTCATGCTGTGATGATGTCTTTCGTATTCAAATGTTTCGAAAATTGATGTTTGATGATTTTGGATAATTTCTTGTTTTGCTTTCTCAATTGTTTCTTGGTCAATTATTTTTATGTAATCCTTTACCAATTCAAAGTTTTCAAGTATTTTTATTGAAAGGAATCTTATATTTTTAAGGTTTGGGGTTGTTAATTCAAAGTAATTCGATACATTGCTAAGTAACTCTTCGATGTGGTGGGTGAATTTTAATTGGTTTGGCCTTTTGGGGTCGATAAAAATTTGTTCGTAAATAGTGTTAAGTAATTCAGTAATTCCTTGCCTGAAAAGAGCAGAAATTTTAACTACCGGAATATTTAGAATTTCGGATAATTTATCTGAATTAATTTCAATTCCCTTCTTCTTTGCTTCGTCTGTTAGGTTTAAAGCAACAATCATTGGAATATTAAGTTCACTAAGTTCAATTGTCAATTCCAAACTACGTGTAATCAAAGTAGAGTCCACCACATTCAATATTAAATCTACTTGATTGTTTACAAGGTAATTCAACGTTACAAATTCTGCGGGTTCCATAGGATTTAATGAATACAACCCAGGTAAGTCGATAATATGAACACTTTCACCAAATATGTTAATAATAGTTTCTTTATATTCAACAGTTGTACCAGCAAAGTTTGCAGTCGATACCTTTACATCTGATAAAGCATTGAAAAGTGTGCTTTTACCAGAATTTGGTTGTCCAACTAAAGCAATAGTTTTAGTTGATGTCGTGGACTTGGATTTTTTGAGCGATGCCACGCCCAATTGCAACTCTTGCATTGTCTTTCGATATGTTTTTTATTAGAATTGGGCCGAAGGATGGATTAGAGATAACTTGCAAAATGTCATTTGGATGTATACCAAGAGCTAAAAGCCTTTGCTTAGCTCCTTTGCTTGAGTCAATTGATATAACTTTGACTATTTTTGGAGGATTTGCTTCACTTAACATCATATCTAATACTACTTTTTGGAAAATTTAGAATGATCTAAAAACAAAAATAATAAAAACTAATTGCTAATAAAAATTTTAAAACGAAATTGTATCTGGTTTGTTGTTTAAAAAGTTATATTCTTGTTGTAAAAATCGATTTCATTTTGGGCATCTTTAATAGCTTGGTACACTCCTTTTTTTTGGAAAAGCACCTCGCTAAGAGCTCTTTCGATAATTGGTTCAATTTCTATCCATCTTGGGTGCACCGGGGTCATTTTCGAATATTTTAACTGTTGAGCAAACACTTTTTTGTGTTCATTTCGGAATAATTCGTAATTTTTAAAGGTGTTTGTATCTGCTGGAAAACCGGCACTGGGTATTTCTTTGCAAAGTTTAATTATGTTTTTTTCAGAAAGTAAAAATTGAATTAATTTTGAAGAAAGTAATTTATTTTTTGAATTTTGATTAATAGCAAGATATTCTCCTCCAGCGAAAGAGATTCCAGGCTTTTCATTAATTCCTGGTATTAATGAAGTAGAGAATCTCATTTTTGAATTTGATTGCAACATTAAGTCTAAAAGCCATTCACCAGAAAAACAAAAAGCAACTTTCCCTTGAATAAAAAGTAAATCAATTTGTTTTTGAGTTTCAATTATTCCTGCCCGTGATAATTGAAAATAATAATCAAAAGCCTTTATGCTTGCAGAATTATTAATATCAATATTTCCATTGCTGTCGATAATTTCTCCACCGAAAGTCCAAATTAGCGGAAGAATTTTCTTATAAAGTCTGTGTGGGTCAGTTCCATTTGCTCCAAAACCAAACCCTAATCCACTTTCATTAATTTTGCGCGAGTATTCTAGAAGTTTGTCTAAAGTTTTTGGTGGACTTAGAATACCATTTTTTTCCATCAAATCTAAGTTGCAGAATAACACTCTAGTTCCTAAAATCCAAGGAATTGCATAGATTTTTCCGTTAAATTTGCCAGGAAGCAAAGAGTATTCGAAAAATCTTTTTATTTGAAATTCATTTTCTGATAATGGTGCTAAAACCCCAGCGGACGAGAACTGTGCAACCCAATCTGAACCGAGTTCAAGAACGTCGGGGGCTGTTTTGGAGTTAAATGCAAGAATGAGTTTTGTTTTACCATCGTTCCATGAAAGCTCTGAAATTTCAACTTTGCAATTATTAATTTTTTCGAATTCTGAAACAATTTCTCGGATAACTTTAGCTTGTTTGGGTTCACTCCAAAAATGCCAAAATTTTATCTTATCTTCTTCTCTAGAACATCTAATAAAATGAAGGATTGAAAATACAATCAGCATTATCGACAAAAAAGGTTTAAATTTAACTTGGTTCATAGAAATTTATTCTTTGCTTAAATTTGCAAATATACACCAATGGAAAAAGATATGAAAAAAAGAATGTCGATTTGTTTACTTTGTTTGTTTTTTTTATTTAGCTACAAAACATTTTCTAAGGGTTTCTTTTACGAAGTATTTACCGATAGTTCAAAAATTTATTTGTATGGCTCAATTCATATAGGCAAAAAGAGCTTTTATCCTTTGGAACCTATTGTTGAAAATGCTTTTAAAAACTGCAAAAATGTTGTTTTCGAAATTAACATTAAGCAAATTTCCCCACTCGAGATTTTTGAGTATGGTATTTTTAAAGACACATCAACCTTGGAAAATTCCATTCCCCAAAAGTATTTTAAAAAAATGGACAGTCTTTTTAAACATTATTCTATTCCAAAAATCCTATACAACAAATTACAACCATGGATGGCTGTTCTTCTGCTTGTAAGTCTTGAAGCTGTTAACCAAAAAGGAAATGAATACATCGAGGGAATTGAAATGTATTTTGCTAACAAGTTAGACAGCACAAAAAATGTTCTTGAACTTGAATCATTCGTCGAACAATTGGAAATATTTAAAAGTCTTTATCAACTTGCTCCGGAGTATTTCCTAGATTACTTTTTACTCCAAGAACAAGCGAGTTTGATGAAAAATGAGGACATTTTCGAAGCATGGGAAAAAGGAGATGAAGATGCTGTGATAGATAAAATGACTATAAAAGATTTTAGTGATACCCTTGAAGTGGCTTTTCATAAATTATTAAATGAGAATAGGAATTTTAAGATGGTGGATAAGATATCACAGTATTTGTCCGATAAAGAGTGTTATTTTGTCATTGTTGGCTCTGCTCATTTGTTTGGAGAAAAAGGTATAATTAATCTATTGAAATCAAAAGGTTACCGATTAAAGAAGATTCTCTAATACCCACTAAACAAATGTTTGCAATTTCTTAGAATATTCAATTGTTTTGATTAAAATTTAATGAAATTAGGAATTTGATTTTTTTTCGATTAAATATATTTATAGAAAGAGGTATTTTTTAACTTTTTTATACAATTCCCAAGTGGATTTAACATCCCTAATGCAATAAAGTGCAATATCAGTAAATTTTTTCTCTTGAAAGAATTGGGAGACGTTCGAGCCATCTATGCCATGGGACTTTGGAGAATGGATTCCGAATGAGCGAGTGTAGAAGTCAAGGTTGAACCTTTTTGTAGCCGAAAAATAATTAGTTGGTTGATAAAATGTTAATTCGTCAAGCAAGTCGGTGTGAAATTTATATTTGTATTTTGATCCTTCCATAAGATTTCTTGTGGGAACAACCCCTAAAAACGCTGAGCGTAGCATAATAAAGGGGCAGTCGAAGTTCCTACCATTGAAAGAAATTAAATAAATTTCAGGATGCTTGGATAGAATTCTCCAAAATGTTTCTATTGCTTTTGCTTCTGTTACAATGTGAATTTCTGTGTCTTCAATTGTATTTACTACGTCAACTTCATTGGAAAATGAGTTGTCCACTACGTAAGCTACGGATTTAGCATAAACTTCATTATCTTCCTCTAATTCTACAAAGTACAAACCAATGCAAATAATCTGTGCAGTAAAAGGAGATAGACCTAAATCAATTTTTCGTCTTTCGATTTCTTCTTCTGTTGAAAGGTTCCTTAAAAGAAATTCTTTCTGCGAGTCGGAAAATGTATCCCACTCAAGCGGTGATGTTTCGATGTCGAAAGTCAGATACTCTTGTTTCATAGTGTTATTTAAGAATAATACTTTAATTTTGCAAGTTACAAACTTTATGTTTATTATTTTTTATGTATTATCGTTGTTTTATAGTCAAATTTTTGTTGCTCATATTTGTTGCTTTGATTTTCTTTTCCAGTTGCTCAACGACAAAGAAGGAAAGTATTCAATCTGCAGAT